>ERZ780002.330-NODE-330-length-19158-cov-3.62603_pt1 | contig 19158 bp, 19 predicted proteins | sample MGYA00511947_ERZ780002 | MGnify/ENA primary metagenome ERZ780002 (study PRJEB29588, sample SAMEA2148558) | human gut metagenome | biome: human gut; feature: human-associated habitat; material: faeces | place: Denmark | collected 2008/2010 ... | reverse complement strand
GCGAGGGACAACCACACGGCCGTCAGCATTACGAGGGACGAAATCCCCGGTTGTCGCGTCAAAAATGGCAGTTGAACTGGTAATTATCACACCGGAAGCTATGACCGCATTCTCCTGAACTATGGTACCTTCATAAATTCCGCAGTTCCCGCCCACAAACGCACCGTCCTCGATAATGGTAGGCATTGCTCCGGCCGGTTCAAGCACGCCGCCAATCTGGGTGGCCGCAGAAATGTGAATATGCTTTCCCACCTGGGCACACGAGCCTATTGTCACATGACTGTCCACCATTGTACCCTCATCCACAAAGGCACCCACGTTGATATAAGAAGGTGGCATCACAATGGCACCTTTGGAGACGTACGCACCCCTGCGGATGCTGGTGCCGCCGGGCACAATTCTCACTCCGTCCTCACTGCTGAATGTGCGGACAGGGAAAGTGCTCTTGTCAAAAAAGGAGAATTGTCCCTGACTCATATTCTGCACGGCCCCGAGACGAAATCCTGCCAATATGACTTCCTTGACCCATTTATTTACAACCCAGACGCCGTTTTTCTTCTCGGCGACCCTGACATTTCCTTTTTCAAGATCGGAGATAAGCTCTTCAAATCTTTCCAATGTTACTTCCATAATGTTGCAAGTATTTGTGACATAAGCTTTTTGGTGGAATCGGAAGCCTTAACCAAAGGCAGCCTTACATCTTCCTTCATAAGCCCGAGAGCCGCCATTGCGGCTTTGGCAGGAATAGGGTTGGACTCCACGAAGCAAGCCTTAAAAAGAGGAGACAAACAGTGATGAAGGGCTCTTGCAGAATCGATATCTCCGGAAAGCATGGAAGCAACCAGCCCAGAAACTTCAGCAGGAGCTATGTTGGAAGCCACACTGATCACCCCTTGTGCCCCTGTGGCCATAAAGGCAAGCGTCATATCGTCGTCTCCGCTCAAGACGGAAAACCCTTCCGGAGCAGAACGCAGTATGTCACTGACCTGGGAATAATTGCCGGAGGCCTCTTTGGTGGCGATTATATTCGGACAATCCTTCGCCAGGCGCAAACATGTCTCTGCGCTCATGTTAACTCCGGTACGTCCAGGTACATTGTACATGACTATCGGAAGGTCCGTAGCCTCACTCACCGCCTTGAAATATTGATACTGCCCTTCCTGAGTCGGCTTGTTATAAAACGGCACCACCACAAGCAGGGCATCAGCATCCTTCTCCACGAGAGAGATGTTTTCAAGTGTCGCTGCAAGTGAATTGGAACCGCATCCCACGACAAGAGGAAGGCCGCCGGAACACTCTCTTGTGATTTCAAGCAGACGCTTCTTCTCCTCCCGGCTAAGGGTCGGAGTTTCGCCAGTTGTCGCCAAAGGAACGAGAAAATGCACCCCGGCATCCACTTGACGAAGCACACATTTTCTGTATGCGTCATAGTCAACTTCCGTCCCTTTGAACGGAGTCAGAAGTGCCGTACCGCACCCTTTAAGAAAAAGTCTGCTCATAATATCAAATCTTTAAATTCATGCACGCCGTTCATACTGTCTGCAAGCGTTGCGGCATAGACCGCACCTTCAGCAAATCCTTCTCTGGAAAACGCCTCATGGGTAAATGTAAGTTTATCCACATCCGAAAGGAAGCTCACGGTATGCGTCCCCGGGACCTCTCCTACACGGTGGGATTCTATCTCGGGAGTTTGTCCAAGATGCCTCTCCACGATATCTCCCAGGCTCTTAGCCGTACCGCTTGGCGCATCAAGCTTATGAATGTGATGTGTCTCGTCCACTTTAGGAACATACCCGTGGTTCTTCAGCACGTCCGAAGCACGCTGGACCGCAGCAAAAAGAGCATTCACTCCTATAGAGAAATTGGACGCCCATACAAGCGTGGTCCCGGCCTCGCGAAAAGCGTCAAAAACCTCTGCCTTTATATCATACCATCCGGTAGTTCCCACGACCACCGCCTTGAATTTGCGTGCAAGCACAGGATAGTTCTGCCGGAATGCTTCCGGTGTGGTGAAATCTATGCACACGCAGTCAGCAGCAAGTGCATCCGGAACGGCACAGACATCTTCAGTGGCACAGGCAAGTTCGATCCCATGTTTCAAAAGAGAGGACTCCACCATGTGTCCCATTTTCCCATATCCGCTAATTACAACTTTCATATATCGCAATATATTGTTTTACGGCCTTGTCAATATCATCGGTCATTATATGTTCATCGTCCCGGTGAGCCACCGTGATGGATCCCGGACCGCATATCATCTTATGCTCGAAATTGGCAAGATGCGGCGCATCACTTCCGAACGATACGGTCTTGGAAGGAATTCCGGGGATAGTGTGGTACCTCAGAGGGCTGTCTCCTCCCCTTGCGCTTACCTTCAGACAGTCTGATGCACAGCGCAGCATATAATCGCTCACTGCCGCATCCGAAGCGAACGTCGTCCTGAAATACAATCGGCAGTCAAGTCTTGGGCTAAGAATATTCTGTGGATTGTCACTGTGCAGAAGACCTATATTCCAAGTCGTGTCGCCAAGAAGTTCATCTTTTGGAAACCCTTCAGAGCGAAGCGAATTCATAAACTCCACAAACATATCCACAGCACTGCGCCCGTACTGCGGATAGCCTGAATGGAACGCCTCCCCCACAAAACTCAAATCAAATGACTTGGTCCCTTTGGAGGCCGATACCATGCAATTGTCCGTAGGCTCCCCCACCACGAGATATGGAGCCCTGAAATCAGTTTTGGCAAACGCCTTGGCACCGAAAGAGCCGGTCTCCTCTCCGCTCAGAAGCAGCAGAGCGAATCCCGTACGCCCCATATCGGCAAGACTCCGACAGGCACGATACATCGAATAAATCTGACCTTTGGCATCACAGCTTCCCCTTCCGCGTATTTCTTTGCCACTGACAGAGGGCGCGATATACGGCGGCACCGTATCGATGTGAGTACAGAAAACCACCTTCGGTACGCCCCAGCTCAGCAGCAGATTCAAGCTTCCGTCACCCACTTCATCGATACGTACGGAATCCGCCTGCAACTCCGAAGCGAGCCACAGAGCAAAATCCCGCTCCCTGCCGGAAGTGGAATCGAATGAAAGCATTTTCAGAAACTGTTCCATACTAAAGGAGAATATCTCGAATTATACCTATAGCCGCAAGCCTTGTCCCCTCTCCGGCACCTTTTATCACAAACGGCGCTGAATACTCACTGCGTATGACTATTACATTTTCAGTACCGCTGATATGATAGAAAGGACTCTCGGCATCCACAAGACGCATTTTAATCTCAGCCCTATAACCAAGCCGCGCCGAAGGATCCTTACGCAGGGACGCGACAAAACGCTGTCGTTTGCCCATTGCGTCAAGCTCCTCTTCCTTATGTTCAAATACCGGTTCTCTCTCCGAAAGCAAGCGATAAAACTCATCCACGTCACAGTCAAAAAATTCCTTGCCGAGCATTGGCTCTATCTCCACATCACTCTCTTCCAAAGGAATGGATGCCTCTCTGGCGAGGATAAGCAGCTTGCGAAGCACGTCCCTGCCACCAAGGTCAACACGGGGATCTTTTTCCGTAAGTCCTTCGTCCTGCGCCCTGCGTAAAATAGTGGCGAAACTGTCGCTTCGACGCCCGTCGTATCCCGTGATGATATAGTTCATCGTGCACGAAATCACGGCTTCTATGGATTCTATGCTGTCACTGCAATTGGCGCCTCCGGCTACAGACTCAAGCACCGGCATCGAATTGCCGACAGTGGTGTCATATCGGAAGAACGCACCGTTTTCACGCGCAGAAGACTTAAGAGCAGCATACTGCACATACGGAACGGCCAAAGAACGGCGATTGGAAGTAACTATATTCAAGCCGGCCCTTAACAACTGATCGTATTTCAGGTATAACCTTTCGTCATCCGTACAGTCCACGAAAATCGCTCTTCGCGGAGAGACAGAGCAGACTGCATCAATATATGCATCCGATGCCGCATCTTCCCCTTCCGCGAGCCTAAGGCCGATATCCGAGGACGGGAGTCCCCGCATGTCTATCACAAAGCGCCTGCTGTTAGCGACGCCTACGATTCTTATAGTCTTTCCCAGACGTTCGGCAACCCTGCCCGCACTACGTTCAATCATGGAAGCAAGTTCCTTACCCACAGCACCATAACCAGCGATAAAGACATTTATCACACTGATGGCCCTGGACTCGAAGAACTCCCGATGCACAGCGGAAACGGCCTCTCGCACAACCATGGTCCTGACCTTCACATAAAACACCGGACCCTCACCCGTAACCTCACCAAGAGACTTTATGCCGGCTTCCTCCAACGCGGAGACTATTCTTCCTGAAGCGGAACGCCTGCTTGACACGGACTCTCCGACAAGACACAGCACCGACACGTCGCCTTCCGTATCCAGACTCGTCACACCGCACCATTTCTCTTTGAGAGAAGGAGTCCTGTCGCTAATCACGGTTCCCAGATGCTGCGGATCAAACGTGTTGCGTATGTTTATGGCTATCCCGGCTTCCATCGCCGGATTTACCGTCGGGGCATAAAGCACTTTAGCTCCGGCAGATGCAAGACTCAAAGCAGCGGAATATGACAGGTTGTCGATTGTCTGCGCTGCTGACACAACTTTAGGATTGGCCGTCATGATACCGGGAACATCCGTCCAGATTTCAAGGCTGTCAGCGGAAAGAGCCGCAGCAAACAGAGCCGCACTGGAATCGGACCCGCCCCCCACTATCACCACCCCCGCCCCGTCCGAGCGTTGTCATCCCGCCGTCAATATCAGAGGCTATGAACCCCGGGGCGACAAACAACTTCACGTCCGGGAAAGCATCAATTTCAGATTTGATGGCAGAGTAGCTCAATCCCCGAGACACCTCCCCGCCAATGCACCTGATCAGTTTTCGGGAATCGCACCATCGGGCGGCCACACCGTCGCACAGACACTTGAAAGCTATTATTTTAGTGGACAGGATTTCGCCGTAACACACACAGTCTTCCCTTCGGGCTGAACGCAACTCTTCAATGACGGCCTCCACATCAGAGAGCATCTTCTGCCGTTCCGATCCGGTAAACAGCCTGCGTACTATCTCGCGATGCCTCTCGTGAAGATTGTCTATCAACGAATTCCGGAGACTCTCGTCATCACATTTACCTATTTCTATAAGAGCATCCGTAGCCCCGCTTACAGCAGAGCACACCAGCACGACACGCCCTTTGAGCAAGGCCCCGGAGACAATATCCAGCACTCCGGAGATTCTTGTGGCGTTGGCGACCGAACTGCCGCCGAATTTCAAAACCTGTATCATTGCCTCTGAATATTGGCTCCCAGAGCATTGAGTCGGGACTCTATATCTTCATATCCGCGATCTATCTGCTCTATGTTGTCAATAATGGAAGTACCCTTGGCGGACATTGCGGCCAGAAGCATCGCAATACCGGCACGAATGTCCGGAGAAGTCATTTTTCCTGCACGCAGCGACATCTTATGGTCATGACCTATAATCACGGCACGATGAGGATCGCACAGGATAATCTGCGCCCCCATGTCTATGAGCTTGTCCACGAAGAAGAGCCTGCTCTCGAACATCTTCTGATGTATCAGCACACTGCCCTTACATTGCGTGGCCACCACAAGCATCACACTCAGAAGGTCCGGAGTCAGACCCGGCCATGGAGCATCCGCCAATGTCATTATAGATCCGTCGATAAAGGATTCTATCTCGTAACTGTCCTGGGAAGGAACGTATATGTCATCTCCTCTCTGCTCAAGCTTGACTCCAAGACGGCAAAAACTCTCCGGTATGATGCCAAGATTGTCCCATGAGACGTTTTTAATGGTGAGCTCACTCTGCGTAATGGCAGCCATGCCGATAAATGACCCGACTTCAATCATATCCGGAAGCACCGTATGCTCCGTCCCGTGAAGACTTTCCACTCCGGTGATGGTAAGCAGATTGGACCCTATCCCCTTTATATCCGCACCCATGGATACCAGCATCTTGCAAAGCTGCTGTATATACGGCTCACAAGCCGCGTTGTATATGGTCGTAACGCCCTGCGTGAGAGTCGCGGCCATCACGATGTTTGCCGTTCCCGTAACCGAGGCTTCATCAAGAAGCATATAGCATCCGCGCATGCTTTTGCCGGAAGAAAGACTGTAAGCATGCTTGTCCGTATCATACGCGCACTTGGCCCCGAGCTTCATAAAGCCGTCAATGTGCGTATCCACACGGCGGCGGCCGATCTTGTCTCCGCCCGGCTTCGGGAAATAAGCTTGTCCGAAACGGGTCAACAGAGGTCCGACAACCATTACAGAGCCTCTTAGTCTGGCACAACTCCGTACAAATTCCTGACTGCGTATGTAAAACTCATTCACATGACCGGCCGTGAAACGGTACTTCCCTTTCTCGAGTCTCTGCACTGCGACCCCCATGCTTTCAAGCAAGGCAATGAGATTCTTTACGTCCAGTATTTCAGGAATATTGGAGATTGTGACAGGCTCAGCGGTAAGCAGACCGGCACTTATCACCTCCAAAGCCTCATTCTTGGCTCCCTGAGGCTGTATTTCGCCGCTCAGACGATGTCCGCCTTCTATCACAAATGAACTCATATACTATTCTCAAACATGTTCCACTTCAGGATGAAGTTCCACTCCGAAGCGGGACTTCACCGTATCAATAATCTTTCTTTCCAGAGAAAGCACATCCTCAGAAGTAGCCTTCCCGGTTGCATTAACTATCACAAGCGGCTGGTTCTCATATATTTGAGCGCCGCCCTCGGATTCACCCTTGAGGCCACAACTCTCTATCATCCAGGCAGCAGGAATTTTAACACTGCCGTCCGGGAGCACATAATGCGGAGCGCTTCCGTCCGGAGAAATGGCGGCAAACTGCTCTGCACTCACTACCGGATTCTTGAAAAAACTGCCGGCGCTGCCAATTTCAGCAGGATCCGGAAGCTTCTTTCTTCTGAGCTTGATTATAGCCTCACGCACATCCATAGGGCTCGACGGCTCGTTTCCTGCAAGAGCCTCCAGGACTCCCTTGTATTCCGTTCTGGGTACAGGTTTGCGGCTGAGCCTGAAAAGAACGCTGGTAACGATATACCGGCCCTTGTTCTCCTCTTCCTTGAACATTGAGCTTCTGTATCCGTACCTGCACTCCGCTGCAGTGAATCTCACTTTCCTCCGCTCTTTCAAATCAAAGCACACAACCCCCGAAATGATATCCTTCACCTCCACACCGTATGCTCCGATATTCTGCACGGCCGCAGCTCCGACTTCACCCGGAATCAGGGACAAATTCTCAGCACCCCACAGTCCATGACGGCATGTCTCCTCCACGAAATTATCAAAACTCACACCGGCTCCCACCATGACCGGGACCTCGTCGAATCCAACATCCACATACTTGATGAATTCTATGTTGGAGTGCAGTACCGTGCCGGGGAAATCCCGGGTAAAAAGCAAATTGCTGCCTTCTCCAATGTGAAGCAGAGGCTTGGGTAACTTGTCAAAGTTAAGGCCCTCAAGCTCTTTGACGTTCTCATACTCCACAAAACACTCGCAGGACACCTTCATCCGGAAAGTGTTCTGCGAACTCAAGTCATATTTCAGTTTGATTCTCACTGCTCTTCCTGTCTATTTCTCTTCGTATGTGGAAGCAAGGAAAAGCTCCTGCATCTGCGAATCGTCAATCTTGGAAGGAGAATCTATCATCACGTCCCGTCCCTGATTGTTCTTCGGGAATGCTATATAATCCCTGATGGTCTCCTGTCCTCCGAAAAGCGCGCATACGCGGTCAAAGCCGAATGCCAATCCTCCATGAGGAGGCGCACCGAACTTGAACGCATTGATAATGAAGCCAAACTTATATTCCGCGTCTTCCTTGCTGATACCGAGCACTTCGAACATACGGCTCTGCATGGAGGCATCGTGAATACGTATCGATCCTCCGCCAAGTTCCGTTCCATTCAGCACAAAATCGTATGCGTTGGCACAAACTCTCTCCAAATCCTCCTTCTTATCTGAATAGAACCACTTTTCGTGCTCCGGCTTAGGAGCCGTGAACGGATGGTGCATGGCATAGAATCTCTGGTCCTCCTCGCTCCATTCGAGAAGAGGGAAATCCACAACCCACAATGGGGCGAATACATGAGGATCACGATATCCTAAACGGTTGCCAAGTTCTATACGAAGCACGCCGAGCTGAGTCTGTGTCTTGCGCTTAGGTCCACAAAGAACAAGGAGCAAATCTCCCTTTTCAGCGCCACATGCAGCCCCCACTTCAGAAAGTTTCTCCGGCGAGAAGAACTTGTCCACACTTGACTTTATGCTGCCGTCCGCGTTGAATTTGACATATACAAGCCCCTTGGCTCCCACCTGCGGACGTTTAACCCATTCGGTGAGTTCATCCAATTGCTTGCGCGTGTACTCTGCGCATCCTTTGACACAAATGGCACCCACATACTCGGAACTGTCAAATACGCTGAATCCACACCCCTTCACAACGGAACTGATATCGTTGATTTCCATTCCAAAACGGATATCCGGCTTGTCCGAGCCATACTTATCCATGGCATCGTACCATCTCATCCTCGGAAGAGGATCAGGGATATCCACGCCGAGCGCATTTTTGAACATCTGACGCATCATTCCCTCGAAAGTTTCCAGCACGTCTTCCTGCTCCACAAAGCTCATCTCGCAGTCGATCTGGGTAAACTCCGGCTGACGATCGGCCCGAAGATCCTCATCACGAAAGCACCTCACTATCTGGAAGTATCTGTCATACCCTGACACCATCAGCAACTGCTTGAATGTCTGAGGAGACTGAGGAAGAGCATAGAATGTACCTGGATTCATACGGGAAGGCACCACGAAATCACGGGCTCCTTCAGGAGTGGACTTTATAAGATACGGAGTTTCAATCTCCATGAATCCCTTGGAATCCAAATAGGTACGAATCTCCTGCGCCAAACGGTGACGCAAGGCGAGCGCCCTCTGAAGAGGCGGCCTGCGAAGATCGAGGTAGCGGTACTTTGCCCGGAGATCCTCACCACCGTCACTGTCTTCCTCGATTGTGAACGGAGGTGTAACAGACTTGTTAAGTATATTGATGTGCTCAAGTTTGATCTCTATCTCACCGGTTGGAATCTTAACATTTTTGCTAGAACGCTCCACCACTTCTCCAGTGGCCTGAATCACATATTCACGTCCGAGGGACGCAGCCACGGCGACAAGGTCCGACTCCGCATCGCTTTCAACTACAAGCTGTGTTATACCATAGCGATCACGCAGGTCGATAAATGTCATTCCGCCAAGTTTGCGAGATTTCTGCACCCATCCCGCAAGGGTTACTTTCTTCCCTTTGTCCGAGAGCCTGAGCTCTCCACAAGTATTGGTTCTGTACATATATAATGCAATGTTTTTTTCCAAATAACAAACATACGCATTTTTTTGCGATTTTGCGTATTTTTGCGCCATAAAAAGACATTGCTTATGAGGTCCGTAGCCATACTTGGAGCCGGGGCTGCCGGCTGTTTCTGGGCAGTATCCGTCAAACGCAGACATCCGGACTGGAGCGTGACGGTTCTGGAAGCCGGAGCCTCCCCGATGGCAAAGCTGTCTCTTACCGGCGGCGGAAGATGCAACATCACCAACACCTTCGAACATGTGCGCAGCATAAAGGAAGTCTATCCAAGAGGCGGTTCTCTGATGAAACGTCTCCTGAAAGAATTCTCCCAGGACGACCTTCTGGCATGGTTTGGCAAAGAAGGCATCCGTTTCACGGCGCAGGAGGACGGATGTGTGTTTCCGTGCTCGCAGGACGCGATGCAGATCGTAAATTGCCTGCGCACGCTGATGAGAGAAGAGGGGGTGCAGTGCAAATGCGGAATGCGCGTGACCGGCATTGTTCCGGAAGGAGACGCGTTCCGGGTCATACTCCAGGATGGGGCCGAACTCACCTTCGACAAAGTGATCCTGTGTATAGGAGGAAGCAATTCCGACTTTTTGAGAAAACTGCTGCCCGAAGACATCGAGATAACAAACACAGTCCCTTCACTTTTCACATTCAGAATTCAGAATGAAGACCTGAAGACACTTATGGGTACGGTCGTTCCAAATGTCAGACTCAACATCTCAGGAAGCAAATTCTGCTCTGAAGGTACTCTTCTCGTTACGGACTGGGGGCTAAGCGGACCGGCGGCGCTGAAACTGTCCTCACATGCAGCCCGCTACCTGTACGAGCACCAATACAAGGCACCCCTGACAATCAATTGGGGAGGAACCGGAGAGGAGCGGGTCCGGGAAGAATTGGGCCGCATTGCAAAAGACAACCCCCGCAAGCATATAAGCAGCATCGGACTATCGCACCTGACATCAAGGCTTTGGGCTCATCTGTGCGGAAAAGCCGGCATCAAAACAGAATCAAGATGGCAAGATCTCGGCGGCAAGCCCCTCAACAAACTCATATCCACGATTACCGCCGACGAAGAGGCCATTACAGGGCGCGCGGCATTTAAGGAAGAATTCGTCACATGCGGCGGTGTGGCCTTGAGCGAAGTGAATCCGGCTACTCTGGAAAGCAAGAGATACCCCGGGCTGCATTTCGCAGGAGAAGTTCTGGACATAGACGCCGTAACCGGCGGGGTCAACCTTCAGGCCGCGTGGACCACCGCCTATGTCATCTCGGAGCATTTATAAGATTTTTTATATATTTGCGACTTGTACATAAACCAAAAAACCTTTTCGTGATGAGTGGAATCTTAAACGAAATTTGCAGCCAGTACACACTTCCTCAAGAAGTTAAGGCTATGGGGGTTTATCCCTATTACAGACCTATAGCTTCAGGTCAGGATCCTGTGGTCACCATGGCTGACGGGTCAAAAGTCCTTATGTTCGGGTCAAATTCCTATCTCGGACTTTCAGACGACCCACGGCTCAAAGAAGCAGCCGTCGCAGCAATCAGAAAATATGGGACAAGCTGCTCAGGCAGCCGTTTCCTGAACGGAACTCTTGACATCCATGAAGAGCTCGAAGCCAAACTTGCAAAATTTGTAGGCAAAGATGCAGCAGTGACATACAGCACAGGATTTCAGGTAAACCTCGGTGTCGTAAGTTGCCTTGGGTTCAGAGGAGGATACACATTCCTCGACGCCCTTGACCATGCCTGCATAATAGACGGAAGCAGGCTGGGATTTGCCGAGATTCGCAAATTCGCACACAATGACATGGATGCTCTGGAATCCAAACTCAAACTGGTTCCGTCCGATGCACCCAAGCTGATTGTCGTGGATGGAGTTTATTCTATGGAAGGAGACATTGCTCCTGTCCCCAAAATAGTGGAGCTGTGCGAAAAGTACAATGCTTCCCTTATGATAGATGACGCGCACGGTCTGGGCGTCATAGGCAAAAACGGCTCCGGGACCGCCAGTCACTTCGGCCTCACCGACAAGGTGGATCTCATTATGGGCACGTTCTCCAAGAGTTTCGGCTCTCTGGGAGGCTTCATTGCCGGAGACGATACCGTCATAAATTACCTCAAGCACAACTCAAGAAGCCTTATTTTCAGCGCATCCATGACACCTGCCGCAGTAGCAGCCGCATCAAAAGCTCTGGATATAATGCTCGAAGAGCCGGAGCGCAGAGAAAATCTGTGGAAAGTCACGCTTCATGCACAGAAAGCATTCAAAGAGAGAGGATTCGACACCGGACACACACAGTCCCCTATCATCCCGCTCTTTGTAAGAGATACCATAAAAGCGATGAAAATCGTGCGTCTGGCATACGAAAAAGGAGTATTCATCACTCCGGTAATCGCACCGGCGGTACCGGAAAAAGACGTACTCATAAGATTTGCACTTATGGCCACCCACACCTGTGAGCAGGTGGACGAGGCCGTGGAGAAACTTACGGACATTTTCAAAGAACTGGAGGTAATAGCATAGCATGGTCATTCTCATAACCGGCATAACTTCGGGCTTCGGCAAGGCCATGGCCGCGAAACTGTCCTCTGAAGGACACAAGGTGTATGGTACACACAGAAAAGAGGTGGAACATATACCGGGAGTTACTTATATCACTGCGGAAGTTACAGACGACGCTCAGGTCGAAGCCGCAGTCCGACAGGTCATAGACACGGAAGGACGCATTGACGTCTTCATCAACAATGCCGGCATGGGTATCGGGGGGCCGCTCGAATTCAGCAGCCTCGAAGATGCGTCCCGCCAAATGGACGTCAACTGGATGGGAATGGTAAGGTTTCTGCACTTCGTCCTGCCTCAGATGCGCAGGCAGAAACATGGCAAAATAATCTGTTTCAGCTCGATAGGCGGACTCATCGGATTGCCTTACCAGGGCCTGTACTCTGCATCAAAATACGCTGTCGAAGGGTATTGCGAGGCCTTGAGGCTGGAAGTGAAGGAGTTCGGAATCAAGGTGGTGGTGATAGAGCCGGGTGACTTTTCCACCAACTTTACAGCCCAGCGCAAATGCGTGGCCGGCTCCGGGGCCGCTATGGCATACCCGTCTTATGAACGTTCCCTCAAGGGCATCGAAAAAGATGAGATGACGGGACTGAAACCGGAGTTTCTGGCAGACAAGGTGTCCAGAATAATCCGCAAGAAATCTCCGCACTACAGCTATATAATTGCCTCACCTCTTCAGAAACTTTCGGTCGTGGCCAAGGCAATTCTCCCGCGAAGGCTGTTCTATTGGATATTGTCAAAGTACTATAATCTGTAATTGTGGCTCAGGAGACCGGTTATAAGGATGTTATGGACAAGAGCGTAAGCCTCACACAGCTATTTTTGATTTTCTTCAAGATGGGAGCGTTCACTATCGGCGGAGGCTACGCAATGATTCCCCTGATAGAGAAAGAACTCACCAAAAGGGGATGGATATCCGAGGAAGATCTTCAGAATATTGTGGTTCTGGCACAAAGCGCACCGGGACTTCTTGCCGTGAACATGGCCATATACAGCGGTTACAGACTCGCCGGTCTAAAGGGTAGTATCGTGGCTTCTGTCGGAGCCGTACTTCCGTCATTTGTGATCATACTCGCCATCGCCATGGCATTCACTTCTTTCAAAGACAACAAGGTAATAGCGAGCATATTCCAGGGCGTAAGGCCCGTAGCTGTAGCCCTTATTCTCGTACCTGCAGCCAATATGGCCAAATCAGGATGCAAGACATGGTGGACATGGCTGATTGCCGCAGTCACTCTTTTCGCCGTGGCATTCATGAAAGTATCACCCATATGGATTATTCTCGTAACCATCTTTGTGGCGTCGGGAATTGCCATATTAAGCAAAAGGAGGAAATGATGGGTCTTTTGCTTTGGCAGTTGTTTGCAACTTTCTTCATAATCGGCCTCTTCAATTTCGGTGGCGGAGGTGCGATGCTGTCGCTCATCCAGGCCGAGGTTTTGCATAATCATGCATGGATAACCGAGCAAGCGTTTACTGATATCGTGGCCATTTCCCAGTCCACCCCCGGGCCAATCGGCATCAACTGTGCCACCTACGTCGGCTATCAGGTAATGCACGATGCCGGATACGGCAACCTTTTGGCCGTTCTCGGCTCCGCATCCACCACGCTGGCCCTGGTGCTGCCGTCATTCATACTGTTCTTCGCTATCATAAAAGTATTCAACCGATTCCACGACCACCCGGTGTTCGTCTCTGTCATGACGGGGTTGAAACCGGTGGTGGCAGGCATGATAGGGGCCGCCGCGCTCATTCTCATACTCAGAATAAATTTCGGGTGGAACTCTCTGGACATCAGCATTATCTCCGAGAATTTCCCTGACTGGAAAGCCTGGACGATGTTCGCGGCATCATTCTTACTCGCCTACACCAAAAAAGTCGGGCCCATCGCACTTCTTCTCGCCTCCGGAGTCATCGGTCTGCTTGTGTATTAAAGATTTGCCTATTAATTTGGCAAATTTCAATAAAACTTATACCTTCCCGTTTTTGACACTTTGATTTTAAGATATAAAGTCCCCAGACCGCTGAGTTGGCGATTTTGGGTCTTTGTGTTTTTCTGACTTTGTAGTAGACAATCACTTTTAGGGCCTGCGGTCGAGGGATTTCGGACCGGTACGCACCTGTCGGTGCTATCCCTCCCACGCTTAAGCGCGGGTCCCTCCCGTTCACGAGCCACGGGCGGCTACGCCGTCCGAAGCCCCTCGACCGCAGGCGTGCAGATAGTCGGCTATCGGTATCGCCTTGATGTGTTGTAGGTCGTAAAATCTTGATTTCATAAGTTGATTCGATGATTATTGTGTGGATAAAAAGGTGATTCAAACGGTGAAAGGGAAAAGATTGTCGGCTCACGGAGGACGCACCTTGTCGCACTTCCCGGCAGACAAAAAACAAAAAGCCTTTCCCAGCTTTTTTCCTTTCACTGTATATCTTCTTTCACAGTGAAAGAAGAAAGTATCTATGGCATTTCTTGTTCGTTTGTCTCTTTTCATTGTTCGTATCTCTTTTGTTTGCTTGGTTTTGAACTTTCACCCGAAAACGGATGCTGAAACCAAGTTAGAGAGCCGAACCTATACCGACAAGGTTTGCGAGGCTGTTGCTTCGGGGTACGGGAAAATGCTCCGAAAATGGACGGGGCAAACGGGAGAAATTGGGACGAAACCATTCAAAAGGAGAGAATCGAGAGAAGAACGGCTCGGAAACCAACTTCATCGGATTGCTGACTCTTGCACACTTTTTCTTCGAGGGATATGCAAGCGAGAATTATCATAGGCGAGAGAACCTCCAAAAGATGCCGAGTAATCGAAGAAAAGATACCGAGCGACCGTGAGATTGCTCGGCATCTTTTTCCCGTTGTATCGTGCGGACATTTCACACCATATCGAAGCCACAAGTACGCACTTAGAGAAAGGTGAGTGAATTAGGCGGTTTGTGCTTGTACATTTGCCTGCGATTTCCTGCTGTTTCCCTTGATTTCATCGGGTTTTGGGACAAGGATTGCGCCTGCATACATTTGCACCGAAAAGAGAAAAACGACAATTAAAAACGATATTGACATGAGATTTACCGCCATCGACACCTCCGCTTGGGAGGAACTGAAAAAGAGCATCGAAGAGCTAGCTCTTTGTGTGAGAGAACATTTCGGAACGAAGCCTGAATTCCCCGACCTGTTGCACAACGGGGATGTGTGCCGAATACTGAACATCAGCAAGCGAACGCTCCAGCACTATCGGGAGACATCTGTTCTGGACTCCTTTGCCACTTGTTTGATAGATACAGCCGACAAGCCATCCCTCAGAACAATATTGGATACTACTTTGAATATATCATTTTCAATTTCTTTTGCCGTTCTTCTTCTTGCCATATCTTTTATTTTTAATGCGGAAGGGCGAGGAATACTCCTCACCCTTCTTTTTAGCCTTTCTATCTAAAAAACAATCTTACTAGATAAGATCGTTTTGTCTTTTACAAATCAGAACTTTAGTGCTACTCCTATGGATAAATCTGGAATTGAAGCTGGACTTAATAGTGTATAGTAAGTCATTCCCCAACTCCCATCTTTAACGTGACTTTGGGATCTATGCCCAAAAGGAACGGCAAACTGAAGTCCTGCGTCCGCAAAGATATAGAATTTGTTAGAGTTAAACAAAGGAAGTATTCCTCCTATTCCAATACCAGCACCTGTGTAATAAGGTTTGTTTTCTATTGGAGTTTCGGAAAAGAACACCCCACCTAATACCTTGAATTTGGCATAAAATCCTTTATCAATCGTTCCCTTCAGATAGTATTTCATAGATGGAGTTATAGATATATTTACTGGAACAAGCCAACAATGGGTTGTTATATCTCCCCCTATAGATATTTTGGACGATAGGGGAACTTCCGCACCTATATTTGCTCCAAAGAAAAAGGATTGAGGTTTAGTTGTCAAGAAGAAACTTTTATCTGCGCTTTTTTTGTTATCCTGTGCAAATCCTTTAAATGAAAAGGAGTAACACAAACACCAGAAAAATAAAAGAGCAAACTTTCTTAGTATAATCATCTTCTGCGCTTCCATATCATTACTTCTTTATTAGGTGTATTGAGTTCTTTCAAAATCAATAAACCATTGTCTTCTGAAAACTGATACTCTAATGCAATTTCACTAACGGCAACTCTTGCGGTCTCAAAGCTCCTAAGGGAGGAATTTGTAGAACCCTCTTCTTGTTTAACAATCTCATTCGTGTCAGAGGTTGGGGTTTACATAGGCGTTTCCTTTGTGCAAGAAAAACGCCCAATACAACAAGTCCGACAAAAATGGATGTCAGACTTTTCGTAATCTTCGAATTGTTCTTCATCATAATAACTTAATCATTTAGTTTATTCTATTCTGTGAGTTATAACTCACATCGCAAGATAATACAAACTTTCAATATAATGCAATTATCAGGATAAAAAAATACAACCAGCTGTAATACAGTATAATAAATCGCTCATAAAATGAAATATATTATATTGACATCGCTCTCTCCATATCCCTTGCAATCTTTTGGTCAGTGATTTGGGCATAGATTTGCGTGCTGGCAATGGACGAATGCCCCATCATCTTGGCGATGCTCTCTATCGGAATGCCAGCCTCCAAGGTCAGCGTGCCGAAGCTGTGGCGGGCATTCCAAGAAATCTTCTTCTATCTGTCCGAAAGGAATATCTACCGTGCGGTACTTCTCTCGGATAAAGGTTTGCAAGTGCTTGCGAACAGTGTGGTAACTACTCATAGTTGTAGCCTTTATTTCGATGCCCACCTTTTGTTCCATCTCTTCGACCATTCGGTCGTATCGTTCCAAGAAGGTGATTTGAGTTTGCATACTCCCTTGGAACTGCTCCTTGATGTCTGTTGCTGTAAAGACAATCCCTCGCTCACAAAGGAATCGATAAGCCGACTGTACCGAGAGAAGCAAGCGTTCCAACTTGCCATTCGTTGCCACTGCTTCACGGCTCTTGCCGTTCAATCTGCTCTCACGAGCATTCCACAACTTCGGGTTGCACGAGAGCTTACAACTGAATTGGGCGATGGTTCGCCCGTAGGTTATACGCCCCATAATCGGAGCTTGTCCCGACTTGTCCAATCCGCTCTTTTTCAGGTAGAGCAACACCTTGAATTTGTCTGTTTGCATACGCTTCTGTTTTATGGGCAAAGTTACCCGTTACCGAAGCGTTCTCAGCTACGCAAAACATTGTATTACAGAGTATAAGTGCCGTAACGCTAGAAAGGTGAGTTACCGAATAGCCTTCCGTCAGTTACCGTCTTCTACCTCTTCGTTACCATTCAAGGAATGGACTAACGATTTGGTAACGGAACTTCTGCACAAATCCACATCTTCTGCACTTTTCCCCTCTATGCAAACCATAGAGATATACCGCAAATCCCTCTCATTTCCATCTACTTACCTCCCATCTGCAACCTAACACCCTTTCCGCTGATAGTTCCCCTTAGATTTCATTAAAAATCCTGCAATATTATCATACCTTTGTCCACGTCAAAAAAACTATGAACATACGAATACTATAAAAACCAATTCGGTGCTAAAAAAGGCCTTCATGGAGATAATTCACTTTGAAGGTAAAAATCATGAATTTACGATAATAAAGTGTGAAAATGTTGCAAAAAATTGGAGTTTATTAATTCTGTTTTATAGAAAATACTTAACTTTGTAAACCAAACTTTATAAAATCAGACAACCCTTATTAAATGTAATTTATATGAGTATCAGTAAAGATGTCATCAAACAGTGCCTAATTAGTAAGCAGCGCGAGGTGGATGAGGCGGTGATTGTGAACCGTCCCGTAGAATTCGAAGATAACGGCAACTATGTGATAGTTGGCGTGAGACATGCGGGTAAATCGTACTTGTTGTATCAGCGTGTTCGTCAACTTCAGGCAGCAGGAAAAGGATGGGATGAGATTCTGTTTGTGGACTTTGAGGATGAGCGTCTGGCGGAATTCCAGACGGAAGACTTCAACAGTCTGTTAGAGGCTCATCTGGAACTGTATGGTAAGAAGCCGGTGGTGTTTCTGGACGAGGTGCAGAACATTCCGCACTGGGATAAGTTTGTGCGGAGACTGACTGATGCGAAATACAGGGTGTATGTGACGGGCAGCAATGCAAAGATGCTGAGCAAGGAGGTGGCAACTACGTTGGGCGGACGGTTCTTTATCTATGATGCGTACCCATATTCATTCAAAGAGTATCTGGCAGCGCAACAGGTGGAGCTGAGGGAGCATTGGGAGTATGACACGATTCAGAGAAGCGAAGTGAAGCGACATCTGAATGAGTACTTCTATTACGGCGGTCTGCCAGAGATCCTGTCGTTTAAGAACAAGCGGGCTATGCTTTCGAGTTTGTACCAGAAGATATACCTAGGTGACATCTGTGCCCGAAACAACATTAAGAACGACAGGGTGCTGAACATCTTGATTAAGAAGATGGCAGAGAGCGTGAAGCAACCGCTGTCGTATAACAGGCTGAAGAACGTGATAGTGGCAACGGGGTCACCCATCAGTGTGCCTACTACGATAGACTATGCGGATTACGCCTCTGACAGTTGGCTGATACTGCCCATGGAGAACGAGGTGGGTAAGCTGACGGAGAAAGAGACGCAGAAGAAGTACTACTTTATCGACAACGGTTTATTGAACCTGTTCCTAATGAACTCGGAAACTTCGCTACTAGAAAATATGGTGGCGGTGGAGCTGTGCAGGCGGTTTGGCAAAAAGAATGTGTTTTTCCTGAACGCGGAGAAGGAGATAGACTTCATAGTACCTGACGAGAAGTTGGCCATACAGGTATCCTACAGCATCAAGGATGCGACCACCTACAATAGGGAGGTGCCGCCACTGGTGAAGTATGCCAAGGCGCACCAGGACTGGAAGTGCCTATTGATTACGTATGATGAGGAGGGCACGGAAGAGGGAATACCCGTGGTGTCAGTGTGGAAGTGGCTGATGGAGGTGTGAGGATTGAGAAGTTTAGGAAAATACTGGAATTGGAGGAGAAGTATAAGCATGTGAACCAATATAAGTGAAAGAAAAAAGATAAAGTATCGCTGGACTTATATAGAACAACTGGAAGAAGCCGTTATTATAGGGACTGTCGTTTAATGTTTTCTATTTGACCGAAGCAGCCGACTAGTCCCAT
>ERZ780002.325-NODE-325-length-19407-cov-12.1493_pt1 | contig 19407 bp, 15 predicted proteins | sample MGYA00511947_ERZ780002 | MGnify/ENA primary metagenome ERZ780002 (study PRJEB29588, sample SAMEA2148558) | human gut metagenome | biome: human gut; feature: human-associated habitat; material: faeces | place: Denmark | collected 2008/2010 ... | reverse complement strand
TCTTAAAATCCCAGCGATTGCCTGTATAATAACAGCGTCCGTCCTCATCAAAAAAAAGAGAAGGGTCAATGCCGGGAGCATCTTTCAGCCACACCGGATCCGACCAGGGACCGGCCGGATTCTTGGCTGTCATGTAGAAATTGCCACCGCAGCCATGAGCTGTGGTAATAAGATAGAATGTTCCATTATGATAACGCAAAGTGGGTGCCCAGATGCCATCATTATCCGTCATACCGTTAATTAGTCAGGTCACGGCTATGATAAATGGGAAGTCCGGGAAACCATGTGAATGATGAGGTGACTAAATAATAATCTTCTCCTACCCGGCAGATAGAAGGATCTGGATGGAATCCCGTGCGAATGGGATTGGAAATGGAATCCGGAATAATCGTTTCCCCCATCATTCTAACACACAAAAAAATAGTAACTAACAGTAAAAGTAATCTTCTTATTTTTCTGTTTAGAAATATGAAACTGCGCATTATTATAATATTTCTCATCGTTATTAATATATTAGCAATTATTATATTTCAAATTTTCCAGTGTTACATTCCTTCTGTCTTTTGCATGGTTCATTCTATATCTCAGCCCTTTTGCATAAGATATGGAATAGCTCAAAAGTGATAGACATTGTCTATCGTTACGAAAGTGTCATCACTTCCATAGATTGTTTTTGTTTTGTCTGTCCATACCGGTCGTACCCCTGTTATCTCAACCTGTAAGGTATAATTTGCCTTCGGCATTTTCGGTGTTATAATTCGAATTGCTTTTTCCGGATACTTGCTGTAGAAATCTACCAATGAAGAATATACAGTATCTTTCTCGGCATTTAATACACTTACTTTGGCATATCCGCCATGAGGGTTTGTTTCTCCAACAATAGCGGCATGAGTTCCTTTGAACGCTATCTCCAACACGTCTCCTTTTTGATTGGATTTCCACGCCCCGTACAATTTTTTCCCTTTGTTCAGAGCGTCCGCCGGTTTTAGCTTCCTTATGTCCCATGCCTGCCAATATTCAGGGATGGATATTTTTGTTCCATCCACTTGTAAAGGCATCCATACATATGTGGCGGCCGAGGCCTGATGCGGATAAGACCAACGATCCCCCATAAACATAGGTATGGTATCATTACCGCATTTCAGTGGGAATACAAATGTACTTTGAGAATTGTAGGTCAGCTTGCCTTCCGGGCAGAACAGCCCTTGTTTCGTCCAAGGACCTTCTATCTGGGGAGCCGTGAAATAGAAGTTGTCATTTTTCTCCCAACTGGTCAGGTTTGAGGTAAGCATGAAATAGACACCGTTCTTTTTGAACATGGCCGGTGATTCGCCCATGCCTTTAATGTGGGCCACTTCAGCCTCTATCGAACGGTAATCATCGCTTAACCGATAAACAGGACCATGATGAATCAGTAAATATCCTTTTCCATCGGTGTCCTGAAAAGTTCCCATATCCCAGCGTTTTACCGGTTGTCCCTTATAGAGCAACGGTCCCTGCAACTGATAGTCACCTGCAATCGTTTTGCAGGTGGCTAAACCGATATAAGGGTCCTTGTATCCCATATCATCGGCATGCATCAGCATGATATACTCGCCCGTCTTAGGGCATTTCATCACTTTTACACGCTCACCTACGCGGTTGGGACCGAGGATGCCTTCGGGTTGGACTCTAAGGACAATGTTCTCGAATTTCCAGTTTACAAGGTCATCCGAAGAATAACATGAGAAGCCGGGGAAAGTGTTACTTTTGTCCGATTTCCATTCTCCGAAAAGATAATATCTTCCGTTTTCTTCCACAATACAAGCGCCATGTGCATTGACAATATTTCCCTTGTCATCAAACCATGGAATACCGTTGACTACTAAATTGTTTTGAGCTGTAGCTGTTCCTGCTTTCAATAAGAGGAACAACAAGAATGGTAAATATTTCATCATGTTCTTTTATCTTTTTGTTGTGCAAATATCTGAATTATAAATAATTTCTAACATGGATTTTAGTCTCAAATCCTGTATTATCGTACAAAAAAACGCGTGAAGTGTTATTGTTCTTTGTTGAAAGTATGGGTGTCAAGTTCTCATAGTAGGCTTTATCTTAAAGGTTTTCACTTGATTTTAATCTTGAGGGGGGGGAAGTATTGTGCTTCTCTTATGTCAACATTTATATTGGCTAATAAGAATCTCATTGTTATCAGTGAAAATAGTTTTTTTAGTGTTCAACAGAATTCTATTTAAAAATGGATGTATAAAAATGTTTGTATATACTTTTGCTAATAAAATTATTTGTAGTTATATGTAGAACGAGGACTGCATTAGCCCTCGTTCTACATATAGACTTCAGAATTGTTCTCCTGGTTGAGGCCAATTGGGGGTAGGAATATGCATTCTTTGCATTTCTTCATCGAACTCCTTTACTCGTCTAGGGTATTTTTGGGCGAGATTATTCGTCTCTTCTGGATCTTCTTTCAAGTTATACAATTCTAGAGGTTGATTAGGATGGATGGTTACACACTTCCAATCTCCTTTTCTGGCTGCACGTTGTTTCCCTGGAAATTCCCAATATAATAAGCGGTTGTCTGTATCAACTTGCTTTCCATAGAAAAGCGGTAAGATGTTTATACCGTTAATTTGTTTTGGCAAATGCTTCGTTCCTTTAGCCAATGCTGCTAATGTGGGCATCATATCTGGAAAGTAGATAAGATTGTCTAGTGTTTGTATAGGTACCATTCCTGGTTGATTGACAATGAAAGGTACTCGGATCCCACCTTCGTAAAGCATTCCTTTTCGACCTTTGAATCCAGCATTGCAATTTAATATTTTAATAGGAGCTTGGATGGCGGCCCCATTGTCTGAGGCAAAAATAATTAATGTATTCTTTCGTAAATTAAGTTGTTCTAGTTCGTTTAATAAACGTCCGATAGCAGCATCCATGTGAGTAATCAATGAAGCATAGCGTTTGGTATTAGGCTCCCATGTTTCTTGTCCTTCATACCATGCTGTTTGATCTATATTATAGGGTTCATGAGGGGCGTCAAAAGCTAAATAAAGAAAAAAAGGATTGTCTTTATTCCTTTTTATAAAAGCGATGGCATCGTTTGTGCTCAAGTCGTTGTTATGAATACCATGTTTTCCATTTGCATTTTCTGGGATGTGGATGAGTGAGTCACCGTGGAAACGATAATAGGGATAATAATAAGGAGAGTTACTGTGTACCGTAGAGATAGTCCATCCATAAAATTCGTCAAATCCGCGATGATTAGGAGAGGCTCCTTTATCGTAGCCATCTAAATGCCATTTGTTTACTAAGCAAGTTCGGTAACCCGCTGCGCTTAATACGGTGGCAATGGTTGTATCTTGTGGTAATAGATTAGCTCTCCTGACAATGGTGGAATCACCATTGGGATTTATTTTGATTCCGGCAATACCTCCGGCTGTACACATGTTATCCCGTATACGGGTATTTCCTGTATTTTTACCAGTCAGCAATGCACATCTGGATGGTGAACTAATACCGCTTCCTGCATAACATTGATTGAACCGGGTACCGGTTTCGGCTAGTTGGTCAATATTAGGTGTTTTTACATATTGATTGCCGTAACAGGATAAATCTCCATACCCCATATCGTCTGCTAAAATAAAGATGATGTTCGGTCTGTCTGGACTTACTTTGTCATTTTGAATCTCTGCAAAGGTAATTTGGGGTAGAAGGATACCGGCAGTATATAAACTGCCGGTTAAGATATTATTTTTCATATTTTATGGATAAAGGATTAATATAACTCATTTTGCTCCCAATTGTTTGAAAGCTGAATTTGGTCGTAAGGGATTCCAAACAGAACAGCAGCGGATGTTCCCGTCCACTTCCATGTTGTAGGTGTGCCGGTGATGTCGGATGGACTACTTACATTCATTCCATTATTACTGGACTGAAATGTAGGGTTGAGTCCTTGTGTACGGTGGCTAAAATGTTTTTCCATTACTTCTGTAATTCTTCCCCGACGGATTAAGTCATACCATCTATGTCCTTCAAAACATAGTTCCAACATTCTTTCATTTTCGATGGCTATACTCATTTCCTTTTGTGTTGTAGCAGTTGTATTTGATAGTCCGGCACGAGTCCTTACCATATTTAGATAGTTGGCGGCAGATGGGGTATTGCCGGTTTCGTTTAAACATTCGGCATACATTAACAATACATCTGCATATCGATAAATGATATTGTCGTTACCACAAGCACAAGTTGTCATACCCTCATTACCAAAGTCGAAATATTTTAATGTGACAGGAAGGTAAGTGTATCCTTCTTCTGTGATGTCTACCTCGTTGCTGGCTACTGATATGTCATCTGTATAAATTCCATTGTATATTAATTTTTGAAAGCGTTGGTCATTATTGTTGGCTTTGAATGTATTGTAAAGTTCCCATGTCATTAACAGACAACTGGTGCCTTGTGAAACAGTGATGGTAGAACTGGTTCCGTCTGGATAAATGTAAGCGGGCTGAGTAGATGGTCGAGCTGCTGGTATGCAACGTCCCATAAGTGGGTTAGCCACTACTGTTGCACCGTTGTTGTATTGAGCAGCAAAAATGATTTCTTTTCCCATTGGGTTGTCTGAAGCATAAATCTGTAAGACATCATTTTCTAAATCTAATTTTTCCTTATTTTGATTGGCATAATCCAGAATGTTTTCTAAAGAATTTTTAGCTGAATTAAAATCCTGCAATGTCATAAAAACGTCTGCTTGCATGGTATAAGCTGCTATTTTTGTCGCTCGTCCTTGCATGTTATTGGCGGAATAGTAGTTTGGCAGATTGGCTATGGCTGTTTTCAAGTCGTCTTTTATCAAGCTGTAGACTTCGTTCACACTGCTCCGTCCATAATCATAAAGGGTTGAGTAATCATCTATTGGATCTGTAGTGATAGGTACTGCTCCAAAAAGTCTTACAAGCGTGAAATAGGCATACGCCCTGAGAAACTTAGCTTCACCTTCATATTGTGTTCTGTTCGTTTCCGAGGCATTATCTAGTTTTTGAAGAACATTGTTGCAGCGGTTTATCATATTGAAACAATGTTCCCATATTTCACTAGTGATTCCTAAAGTCGCATCCCATGTACTTTCGTTCAGACTGATGTGATCAAGGGAGTTATTTTTTTTATAGTCGTATCCTTCATCTGTAGCCAAACTATTAACATAATTCACATTTAGTGTGATGTCCTGTAGGTGATAATAACCATTGAGAAGTATGTTTTGCAGTTCTGCATCATTTTTCAGATAGGTTTCCATTTGCATGGAATCGGTAGGGTAACGGTCAAAAAATCCGTCACTACAAGCGGTATAGGTAAGGCTTGTCATGGAAATGATCGCAAATGAAATTAATTTATTGAAAGTTTTCATATTGTATCGTTGTTAAAAGTTAAAATTAAGACCGAAAGTAAATGTGCGGGAGATGGGATATCCACCAAAGTCCACCCCGTTGTTTGTGGCGGAGTTCCCTTCATAATTTGCTTCAACGGAATAACCTGGATATTTGTCAAAAGTCCATAGGTTTTGTACATTAGCACTGATGCGCATATTTTCTATGCCTATTATTTTACAGAATTTTTTCGGTAATGTATATCCAAGGGATACGTTACGGATACGTAGAAAGTCTGCATCATAAAGATATCTTGTGGAGGGGCCAATATTGCTGCCTAGGTTATTTGTCCCAGCTTTGTGTGACCTTCCGTTTCCGGGATCGGTTGATGACTTCCAGCGTCCTAATCCGGATTCAGCTAGTACATTGTCATCGTATCGGTTTAAAGAAAAAGCACGTGCGGCTGCATAAATTACATTACCTCCGCATTGTCCGTCAATAGTGACCGCCAAATCGAAATCTTTATAAATAAAAGTATTATTCCATCCAAAGGTAAAATCCGGTTGATAGTTCCCTACCAATTGATAATCGTTGACGTCAATAGTGCCGTCTTTATTATAATCTTCAAATATTAAATCTCCAATATCCTGAGTTCCGTTTTTAGCATATTGGGCTAAATCTTTTTCTGTATTAAATGTGCCTATAACTTTTAGCATATACATGTCACCCATCGGACGTCCTACATAGTTTCTCATTACATTTCCCCATTTGGTTCCTGCACTTGCATTGGCAAGTTGATTTTGATTGTTGGCAAGTGAAAGAATTTTATTATTGTTTTTGGACCAACTAAGAGTCGTTTCCCAGGAAAAATCTCCTTTAAACGGAGTGGCGGAAACTTGGATTTCTATACCTTTATTTTCAATTTGTCCGGCATTCATATAAACGCTGCCTGCTATACCATTGAAATTAGGAATATTGGCTGGCATCACAATGTCACTAGTCCTCTTGTAGAGATCTACTACTATATTCAAGGCATTGAATACGCCAATATCAAACCCTAAGTCCATTTGTTTGTTTTTCTCCCATCCTAATTGTCGGTTTGAATAACCGCTAGGATAATAAGTAGGTATGGCTGTTGTACCAAACACCACATTTTGGTCTGAACTGATAGTAGATATCCATGCATAATCATTTCCTATCTGATCATTACCTGTTATTCCATAACTGGCACGTAATTTAGCGATGTCGAGCCAGTGTATATCTTTCATAAAGTCTTCTTCGGTTATATTCCATGCCAATGAACCCGAATAAAACCATCCTGCGCGTTTGTCCGGTCCGAATTTGCTGGAACGGTCGCGACGGACAGAACCTGAAAGGACATATTTATAATTATAATCATACACTAGACGGGCAAACATGGCGTCAAATACATAGTTGGAGTATTCGGAAGAACCTGTCCACAGTTTCGCTCCATTTACGTTGGTAATAGATGTATTGTTATAGGCAATGGGATTATCAGAATCAGTCCGATCGTCTTGTTGTACTTCAAAATCACTATTGTATTCGAAGTCATATCCGATCATGGTGTTCAAATGATGTTTTTCATTAAATGTAACATCATAAGTTGCTGTAGTGGACCAATAGGCATTATAACCAAATCCAGACAGACGGTAACCGTCTATGCTAGTCAAATCCGGTGTGGATTTGTTACCTGTATAACTTTTACCTAGTAAAAAGGCAGATTGGTAATAATCTTGTTTTGCTGCATTAGTCGTAAAGTTTACCGATGTGCGTAATGTCAGTCCTTTAATGGGTTTTACTTCAAAATAGGCATTGGACATTGTGCGGATAGACCATTTGTCATTTCGATTTTCTAGTAAATTCGAAACAGGATTGCGAAGTTGGTTATTAAGTCCTAAGTCTGCATAATGTTGAGCTATTTGAGTATAATCTCCGTTATTCTGGTAAACAGGAAGTATAGGTGGCATAGACAATGCCTGGGCAATTACGCCTGTTACGTCTTCAGTATTTCCACCGGTTGGTTGTTGGAGGCGTCTTTTGCTATAGGTTGTACTGAAATTGACTCCTAGTTTTATTTTCTTTGATAAATTTGCTTCAAATCCTCCTTTGATTCCGACTCTTTTGTAAAAAGAGTTTAACAGGATGCCATCCTCGTTTTGATAGTTGGCAGAGAAGTTGTATTTTAAAACTTCTGTACCTCCTGTAATGGTTGCTGTTCCTCTATAATTCAGTGCATTACGGAATATGGCATCTTGCCAGTTCGTGTTTTCGTAATTCCCACTCTCTCTCATCTGAATCAACTTGGGAAAATTTTGAATACTTCCGTTGTTTGTACGTGCTTCAATGATCATGTCCATATAATCATCAGCTTCTAGTACGTCCACATAATTTTGGGCTTCACTCCATCCTACTTGTGTGGAAAAACTAACTTTAGGTTTTCCTGTTTGTCCTTGTTTAGTAGTGACAATAATTACACCGTTTCCTGCTTTGGAACCATAAATGGCAGAGGAGGCTGCATCTTTTAGTATTTGAATGTCAGCAATGTCTGCAGGGTTGATATTATTAAAAAGTTCTGCGTCTGTTGTGGGGTAACCGTCGATTACAAATAAGGGGTCATTTCCGCTATTGATGGAGCCTGCTCCTCGGACTCGGATTGCCGGAGCGGCTCCCGGCTCTCCACTGATTTGTTGTAAGGTGATACCTGACGACATACCCACAAGGCTTTGTGATATATTTGATGTCGGCATCTCTGAGATTTTTCCTCCCTTTACAGTTGAGATGGCGGTGGATACCGAACGTTTTTGTATGGCACCATAGCCTACCACCACTACTTCGTCCAATGTTTCTGTATCTTCTTCTAATGTTATAATAAGCTTATCATTTTTATCGACTTTAATTTCTTGTGTAATATAACCGATGTAAGAAATGAGTATTGTTCCTTGACTGTTCATTTGAAGACTAAAGTTTCCGTCAAGATCAGAAACTGTGCCGTTTGTACTTCCTTTTTCCATAATCGTTGCACCGACGATGGGAATACCCGCATTATCTTTCACAATACCTGTCACCTTATTTTGTTCTTGCTGTATTCCTTGCACAATCTCAGTAGAAAGAATGATTTTCTTTTCAAGCACCGAATACTTCACATTCGTTCCTGCGAAAATCTGATCCAATATCTTGAAGATATTATTGTTGTTTGCCGAAACTGATACAATACGTTTCAGATCTACGTGTTTATTGTTGAAGAAGAAATCAAACCCCGATTCTTTTTTCAGCTTTTCCAACACAGTGCCAACTGTTTCATTACGCACTTCAAGACTGATCATGGTCTTTTGCGCATACGACTCTGCCGCATAAGTCATACTTAGCGAACAGATTAAAAAGACTTTATCATCCATAATAATTGGACGCTAAAATAAATTTTCATAATTTTGTAATTGAGATAAAGTGAATAAAATGTTGTCTTTGCTTGTCGCCAAACAAGCATGGAAAGATGATTTTTTCATACGGGGTGATACGCCAATATCCTCCCGTATGTTTTTGTTTAGGGAGCCTGTTGTCTGTTCATTTTTCTAGTATTTAAATTAAGGGTTAAACGTATATTAGTACACTTCTATTTTCAGCTTTTCCGTCTTTATATCTGCACTGTCAATGTAACGCCAGCGTATGTGGGAAGAAATCCGGAAATATTCCATAATACGCTCCAGACGCTGATGGGTGAATGTTCCTGTGAACGAACAGCCTTTCAGCCCCTTGTTGGACAATACGAATTCCACATTGAACCGCTTTCCAAGCATGTGCAGCACTTCATCCAGCGGAGTGTCATTAAAGATAAGCTTGCCGTCTTTCCATGAAATTTCCGATTCGCCCGAGGTAGCGTAGCACTTGATATCTCCGGTTTGTGGAGAATAAACCAGCTTCTGTCTGGGGGAGAGCATACTCTTTTGAAATTTTCCTTTGCTATTCTTATAAATAAACCCTACGCTGCCTTCGATAAGCGTGGTGGAAATGGGAGTTTCATTACCGTATGCTTCCACATTAAAACTTGTTCCGTACACTTCCACCTGCGAATGGTGAGGGGTGGAAACGATGAATCGTTTCCGGGGATGTTGGGTCACATCGAAATAAGCTTCACCGTTTAATTCCACTTGGCGTACATCGCCGGCAAAAAAGGTGGGATAGCGGAGGGAGGATTCCGAATTGAGGTGAACTACCGTGCTGTCCGGTAACAGGACGGAGGTAGTCATGCCTGCATTGGTTTTTATTTCCACCATCTGAGCGGTGACTACCGGCTGCTGTCTGTCCGTATACAGAGCCAATACACCTATCAGGAGGGGAACGGACAGGATGGCCGCAATGCGTTGTGTCCATCCCCACCAGGACAGGTTTCTAACTTTTGTTCTGCTTTTTACCTTGTCTAATGCCTTTTCCGTATCTATCTTCTTTGTGATGTGCTGTGTGTCTACAGCTAGATAGAGCGTATTCAGCTGCTTGGCTATACGCAAATGCTCCTCATCGGCATTCAGCCAGGCTTCTATCTGTTCGTTCTCCGGCGGAGTGGTGTTTCCTTCGAAATACTTGGTCAACAAAGTTTCTATATCGGTATGGTTTTCCATGAATTATACTTTAATGTTTTCCTTTATATTATTAAGACAAGCGAGAATGAAAGGTATCTAAACGAAAAATGCTTTTTTTTAAAAAAAAGTTTTTTCCGATAAAAACAACTATCTTTGTACACAAGGAAAACAGTTATTATACTATGAATCATACCGTGGAAGACTTGTCTTTGTTTAATGCTCTCCGACAGGGGGATGGTAATTCTTTTGACCATTTATTCAGAAGGTACTATCCTATGCTGTGTGCCTATGCTCACCGCTTGGTGTCGCTGGAAGATGCCGAAGAGATTGTTCAGGAGGTGATGTTATGGCTGTGGGAGAATCGTGGGGATTTGATAATCGAGTCTTCATTGAATCAGTATTTGTTCAAAATGACTTATCGGAGGGTCTTGAACCACTTGACGCGGGAACAGGTGAAAACCAAGGCGGAAGCTGCCTTTTATGAGCGGACACAGGCGGCATTGTGTGAAGTGGACTATGGTCGTTTTGAGGAATTGGACCGGAAAATAAAGGAGGCGATGGCTGCTCTGCCCGACAGTTATCGGGAAGCCTTTGTGATGCATCGCTTTAAGGAACTGAGTTATAAAGAAATTGCTGAAGTGCTGGATGTGTCGCCACAGACGGTGGCTTACCGCATCCAGCAGGCATTGAAGCTGCTTCGTGTTTCCTTAAAGGATTACTTGCCCATGCTGGTATGGCTGGTGGGCTGAAAAGTACCTCTCCCTGAGTTTCCCTTGTTTTTTCCTTCAAATCCTTCAGCCCCTTCGCAAACGCCCGTCAATAAAGAAAAGCGGCTGAAGGATTTCCTCCCGGAATTCCTTCAGCCTAGTGTAGAAGTTTCAGCTCTTTATGGTTTGAGCTTCGTTTGTAGAAGTTTTCTATTATATTGTTTCGTTGTATATTTGCTTTATTGTCAGGTCCGTGTCGTTTGTTGCCGATACGTTTTCCGTTTCGTTCTCCGGTTCGGGCAATTTCTCTTTTCCGTAGAATCCCGGCATCGGTTCATAGATGGGGTTGCGCGGAATGGAGATATTGCGCAGTTTTTTATCTTTCGCCAACTGAGCGATATAACGTCCCGCGGTAGCTCGTGTCAGTCCGCATAACGATTCAAACTTCCGGCGTGTCAGCACGCTGTTTGTCAAGAAGTATTCCGTCAGTGCTTCGTCTATACTCTCTTTGGTTACCGGCATGGAGTGCGGCTTGTATTTCGAACGCTCGGTCTTGACGTCGCTCAACTGATGCTTCAGGTATTTGTCCGCACGGAATGTCACCGATTTGAATTTCACCTTGTTGGCACGTGTGGAGCTTGGTGTCCGTGTCTCGGGGCAGGTAAGCGATATATGGAAATATCCTATCCCTTCGATATGTACCCGGGCACCGTCCTTCAAGTAGTAGGCCAGTTTCTCGCTGAGCGAGATAATGGTTGCCTTGATGTCCGCCACGGTGAGCGAGGAGCCGTACTGTATTTCCCGTGCCAGATAGTCGGTGTTGATGCGCTGCCAGTTTACTACACGGGCGTGATAGCGCTTCTTGCGCGTACCTATCGTATTGGGTGATTCATAAAATTCAAATTTGATAGCCATTCGCTTATTTGTTTTTATCCGGTTGTTTATGCTTTCTTGTACGGAAGAGTTTGCTGCAACTTCCTTTCAAGTTAATCGTTTCACTTTAGTGATGAAATCATATCACTCTAGTGATGAAGTTGTATCACTTAGGTGATGAAATTTCATCATTCTAGTGAAACGATTAACTTGACGGTGCAAAAGTATGAAATAGTCTTGATAAAAACGAATAATTTCCCAGTTATTTTCGCTTAGTCACTTTTTTGCGGTAGTGTGGGGTAAATGCTTGTAAAAGGGTGTTTTGAGTGTTATCTTTGTGATATTACACAACCCCAAATAATGAAAAAGGATGAAAAAATTAGTGGAAAAATTACTGAGTTGGTGCAAAAAGAGTATGAAAATGAGGAGATGCGTGGGAAAAAGCACGGCTCCGGTTACCGGGCAGTCGGTGGGGCAAACCGGAAATGCGGAAGGGGTGTTGCCTTCAACGGCTACGGAAACGGTGGATGAAATTGTTCTCCCAGCGGCTGTCGAAACAGCTGGCATGGCAGAAACTATCGATGAAAAGGCGACTTTTGGCAAATCGGGGCGCAAGAAACCGGAGAATATGCTGGCGGCCTTGCAGTGCTTTTTGACCGCACGCTATGATTTCCGTTATAACCTTCTCACCGAACAGACGGAGTATCGTGGGAAAGAGATGCCGGATGAAGAGTATGGTATAGTGGCTCAACGCGATTTGAATACATTCTGTCTGGAGGCGCGTTCCGGTGGCATCAACTGCTGGGATAAGGATGTGAGCCGTCTGCTCCATTCCAGAAAGGTGGAAAACTATCATCCTTTTCTACATTATATGAGCCACTTGCCTCAGTGGGACGGAGTGGATCGTGTAACTCCGCTGGCCGTGCGTATATCGCGTAAGCCGATGTGGGTGAAAGGGTTTCACCGTTGGATGCTGGGTGTTGCCGCCCAATGGCTGGGGCAGGCGCAGGATTGCGCCAATGCGGTGGCGCCTATGTTGGTGAGCCGTGAGCAGGGGAAGCGCAAGTCTTCTTTTTGCAAGATTTTGATGCCTAAGGAACTTACACCTTATTATATAGACAAGTTCGACCTGACGAGCGAGAGTGGATGTGAACAGAAACTTTCGCTTTTCGGATTGATCAATTAAACTAAAAACATTATTGATTAAATAATCAGATGTAAATCAGTGTAATATAAGAATAGTTCTGATTGTTAAATATGATTTACAGGGTTGGGAGCATTATAGACTACTTAGGTTTTACTCGGTACTTCTCCCGATTGGGTAAGAACAAATAATGTGTCTCGGACGTGTACATTATGTAACTTGCGTTACTTTGATTTAGAGTTGCCTCTAAATTCCTCTAACTTTAATCATTCTACGATGATAGCTTCTTCGACATCATCAGGCAGGGGATTATATCCCGCATCCTCTGTCGCTTCAACTACGTAGTCTGTAGGCATATCTATATTCATAGCTTCCTCTTGCTTACAGTAATATTCGTCCTGTAAGGTTTCTAAGGTTTCTTCATCAGGTATTGTTATAATCTTCGGAATTAACGGAAGTGTTGCTGCTCCAATCATTCCCGAGATAGAATGAATATAACTCTCCCTAATGAATAAGTAATTTATAGATATGTTAGGGTGGATTGCCTTACAAATGAATGCAGCTATTGCAGCATTAACACCATTAACGATGAAATATGACTTAGCCAATTCATTCAATGAGGTAATCTTTTCAAAGTCCAGCTTAAATATGGTGTCCTCCATTCTATTTACGGTAACTTTTACAAACTCAACCTTAGTTAAGTTCTCAATATTATCGCGTACAGCATCAAATGCTTTAGCAAATCTTATCTTATTATAGAAAGACCTCTCTACTAAATGATTAACAATCTCTTTATTAGAGATTTTAGACACCATATTAGCTGATATTACAAAGGAGTTAGTTCTATCGAACATTCTTCCTGATAGGTTGAAAATATTCATAATCTTTAAAATTTAAATATAAATAATAAATTGGATTATGATATGTGCCTATCAACAGACCACGATTCCACCTCTTAACAATTCTCATAACTCGTATAAGTGCTGTTATATGGACTTGTAACGTTTAAAGATGCTCTTATGCACAATCAAGCGTTTGCTGCTAATGGTCTTGCAGTAATTAATGTACACTAAACCAAAGAACACATTATTTGTACTGCAAAGGTAGTAAAGATTGGCTTATAATGAAATAAAAGCAGCATAAGAGTTCCCTCCGATGCTGCTTTTGTTCTGTCTTAGTTATAAGTTCGTTACTCCACTCTCTGATAAGAGTACTTCTGACCTGTGGGTGTAACTCCGTCTGCTTCCAATTCCTGTACTGATAAAGTCATTGAATTAAGTAACAGAATATCACTGATAATCCATTCTTCTTCATCACTAAACATTTCATAGAGCTTGTTACCGTCTATCTTGTACTTGCCCACTTCATTATATAAAAGGTTCTCGGTGCTTGTACACTCAAATGTACCGTCACTCTTGTAAGTTACATGAGTGGCATTGGCATCACCACTTGTCAGCTTCCATTTACCTACAATCAAAGAAGTGTAATTGTCCTGCTTCTTTGTCACAGTAACAATCGCAGTCGTACTAAAACCGCCATCTTCTGTTGTTACGGTAATATTAGCTTCACCTGCTGAATTGGCTGTTACTAAACCATCTTGATTTACACTTGCAACAGCTTCATTAGAACTGCTCCATATAACTTTCTTGTTAGTAGCATTATCGGGCTGTACAGTAGCTATTAATTGGAATGTTTCACCTTGCTTTAGATTAACAGACTGCTCATTAATAGATATGCTTGTAACCTTTACTTCGTCAGTAGCAATCTTGCCATTATCTATATTGATTTTAAATGTAAAGTCCTTCTTAGTGCCATCATAGAATGTGACTTCACATTTATATTCCCAAATGTTGGTAGTGCTGTCAAGAAGTGTATAGCTTCTCTTTGCATCAGAAGGTACATCAAAGGGGGGAAGTATATAAGTTCCCCACACAACTTTTCCTTCCTTGAAGCTACGCTTGTTGATGTATCGACCACTAAGTTCAATTCCTTCTTCATAAGAGACTAAGGTGATGCCTACAGGATTTCCATATCCGTCAAAGTTTGGTATTGATTTAGCTATATAGATAGTATCTCCTTCATGGGAATAACAACAGTCAGCTATAAAAACTGCTTCCTTGTACCAATTACGGGCGATTCCATTTTTAGTGTTGTCATATTGCAATTGAGTCCGTTTAGTCTTATGGTTACTTGTGAAGATAGTCTGAAATCTACCTCCAATATTGAATGTTACAATATTGCCTGTACTTGTTTCTTTATGAACTAAAGGGTGAACAAATTTGACATATAAGGTCTCATATTCTCCATATCCTTTACATAGCTGCTGAATGGTATCTGTCTTCTCTATATCAGTCCATTCTGTATTGAGTTGTTTGTTGGCTACATCGTATTCACTAAACCACAGACGTTGATTCTTCAATCCTGCAAAGAGAATGGATGATTCTCCCTCTTGATAATATCTACAGGTTATATTGGAGTAATCACCAATATATTCAGCAAAGGCTTTATCCATTTTCTCTAAGATGCTGGGTTCTGTTGGAATTGATATGGGTTCTCTATCCAATTCATCATCTCCACAGGAACTAACTCCCATGCTTAATGCAACCAATAATGAGGCTGCTAATAATCTAAATGTTCTCATTGTTAATTAAAATTTAATCTTTAAAACTGCACATGATAATAACTATAATAAATCCTCCAATGAATAGACCTGCTGTAAAAACTGAGAATATATCCATTGTTAAAGTGATGATATAATGTAGTATATAATAGCAATGACGATAATTCCTATTATTATTAATGGTAAGTTTTTAATGATTGCAACTCCTAAGAAGCAAATTAAAAACAGTAAGCATATTAGTGCAAAAATTAGAATGAACCAGTCTTTTGCTTTCATATTTATAGATTTATTCGTCTCACCTGTTCCCTACGGTAAGCTATAAATAAAAAAGGTGTGGGAACATACTGCCTTATCTCGTGGTGGGCTTCTCGCATTGCCTCGGTACGGATAAAGCAATAGCCCACACCAATTTGACAATATCTAAAACCTTATAAGAATATATAAGGTAGGTATGTATCAAATGATGTGGTGCTACTGCTATCATCTTCGTACCGTTAAATTTTGCGAGAATTTACCACGGAAGATAATTTCAATAACACCTTTCGTTAAATATGTCCTTCCAACTCCTTGACGCATCAGTTCATTGGAATTGGTGCAAAGATAGCGAAAGGTTCTAAATTAATAGGCATGAAGTGTGGATTAATAGTAACTTCCATGCTCTCAAACATGGTCTGAACGGGATATTTAATAAGATTTGCATCCATACTCTGTAAATCCATGCGGGTATCAAAATGATAAATCCCCTTATAAGAAGTGAATTTTAGAAATTGTTACCCGTATGAATTTATAAAGCTAAAGTCAATTTCTCCGACTGAATTTGAGGGTAGGACAAATTTAGATTGGGGTATATAAGACTGACCTTGCTCCTTGTTTGTCCTGCCTTTCAAAGTGATTTCACGACATCAATCCTGCTCTGACAAGCAACCTCTTGACTTGTGTAATCTGAAACTTGCATCCTTTAGATGTAACGAAGCCTTGCTCATTTAACAGACAAGTCATTTCAGATAATGATTTGCCTTGCATTGACAGTGACCGTAACAGTGCTATCGCTCTCATGTTATTTGGATTGTTATCTGCTTTAGCCTTATTGGTAACGATACTATGTTGAACAGCTTGCTCAAATTTATTCATCAGGTTCTCAGCTTTGCCAAGCTGCACACCCCTTGCTTTTTTGGCTTGAAGTGACTGTTTGGTTCTCTGACTGATTAATCCTGCTTCATATTCGGCTATGCTGCTGATGATATGCAGAATTAATCTGTTGGCTTGTGGGAAGTCACAGAACACAATCTCAACATCACTCTCCAACAGTTTGGAAGTAAACGCTACATTCCTTGACAGCCTATCCAATTTAGCGACAATCAGAATAGAGTTCGTTTTCCTGCACATCGCTAAAGCTGCAAGAAGTTGAGGTCTGTTAGATTTCTTCCCACTCTCCGTTTCAATGTATTCAGCAAGTATGGGCTTATTCCTCACATGGTTGTTTATAATCTCCCGTTGTGCTTCCACACCAAGACCCGATATTTGCTGCTTTATGGTGGATTGCCTTAGATATGCTATGTATGTCTTCATAATTCACAATTATTAATAGTTGGTTACAAATGCTGAACGAACATTCAGCTTATGTAAGTAAGGACACCCAACTTAAAAATTGAATGTCCTTTTTAACGCTATAACTGTCCTTCATCAGCAAAGCTATAATATCCTGCATCTGTTAATATGAGGTGGTCTATTACTGTAATTCGCATAAGTCTTGCTGCATCCTTGACCTGCTTAGTAATCTCCATATCCTGCCTACTTGGTTTCACGTTACCGCTTGGATGGTTATGTGCAAGAATGATAGCTACTGAATTGGTAAGCAATGCAGCTTGTAGAATCACTCTGACATCAGCACAAGTTTCAGTAATTCCACCCTCTGATATGAGCGTATAGCCTAAAACTTGGCTGGCTTGGTTTAGAAACAGAACTTTGAAGTATTCTTTGTAACAGATAGTTCCTTTCTTATATGTAGGGAGTAAGTATCTATAAGCATCCTCTGAACTGGCTACCTTATGCAGTTTCTTGAATTGGGGTTTGTAGCATAGTTCCACTTCTCCCACAGTATAATCTATATCCATAATGTATGATATTTAATAGGTTGGTAGAAATAAAGAAAGGACAACTAACCTAATAGCTGCCCTTTCCTCTCTCAATCAACAATCCACTCAGCCCAAGAACCAAGCGTATTCACTATCTCCTAATTTGGCACGTTGAATGCCTTGTACAAACTCTGTACAGTTAAGATTCCTCTCCAAGAAGTTATCAATGTAACTTGACTTTACAGAACCATTGAGCAGGTTTAAGAGCTGCCAGCCTGTAATGCTGTCCCCTGTACTCTTGAAATTCACATCAGAAACGAATGCTCTGCAAGCCGCATTAATCTGACTGTCTCCCAACAATAGACGAGGTAAGCGTTTCTGTTGGTTGGGTGTAAGAGCTTGATATAATCTCATCCTGCCTATTATCTGACAAAACTCGCTTGTTGAGATTGACATCTGCCCAAGTGTCCTTAACAGATGCAGGTCTTTGGATGGGTTGTAAGCATGGAACAGATTCAATGCTGCTGCATATAGTTCCTGTACGCTTAGGACTTCTATTTTATCCTGCAAGCCGTCAGTAGTAAGCATTAAATTTGAACACACACGATTACGAAATCCTATGAAGATTTTAAATCTCTCAACAGACTTCTTACTGTACAGGTTAATCTCGTTATATGCTCTTACTCCACCAATGGATAATGCCAAACGATTACCGTATTCATCATGCACGATGGATGGAATTTCAAAGCAGAAGCACATTCTCTGATAGAACAAAGTTTTCTCTTCATCAGTCAGTTCAGATGCTTTCTTACCTAATGCACTTGGAATTCTTCCATTGATAGGGTGTGAGATTCTAATCTCTGGCATATCAAACTGTTCTCCATGAAAGTAATCCTTAGCTGCATCTACTACTGCACCTATAAAGGATTGGTGACTAATGGTTTCTTCCATTGATGCAAAACTTGGAATGATGCAGTCCTGTTGTAGATGCAGCAAGGTTACTTCCTGTGTATTTGCTTCAATGAAATGGTTTACTCTCTTGGGTGCTGCAACTTCTTCCACAATGATTGCTTCTTCTGCAAACTCACCCATGTTTAATGATTCTCTACGCTGTGCCATAGCTGGCATAATTACTAAATCTCTCATAATGAAATTGAATTAAATGGTTATTGATTGAATGGATTTAACAAGAACAAACCTAAAACACAAGTGAATTTCTTCGCTTGCATCTTAGGCTGTTCTATGTCTTTCCCTAAAGATTCTTTCAAAGGGAATGAGGAGCATTAGTAAATTATTGGTAGGCTGTGGCAATAGTGCATCGTGTCTGCTCTTGGATTAATAAGAATGCTTATTCCTGCCAATTATCAGACTGCATTTCTAAAGCATTCTTTTTATTTTAGAGCCATGAGGGGGGAATTTAAAGGGGTGTAGTAACGTTCATAGGTTTTAATTCAACTATCGGGTTCAGTTCAACTATCGGGTTCAGTTCAACTATCGGGTTCAGTTCAACTATCGGGTTCAGTTCAACTATCGGGTTCAGTTCAACTATCGGGTTCAGTTCAACTATCGGGTTCAGTTCAACTATCGGGTTCAACCTTCGCTTCGCTCGGTCTCACAAATTTATAGATAAGAATGCTCTCTACCTCAAATTCTTATGAATTGGGACAAAACTATTCAGACCATAATAAAGGTTGATTTTAATAGCTCTGTCCCAATATCGGACTATTCAAGTGAATATCTCTTTTCAAGTGGAATGTACCCTTTAAGACGAGTGTTGGGTATAGTTATTCTGTCAGAAAGTTTGAAATATTTACCCAAGTAGGTAGCCTTAGCTTGTAAAGGTTTACCGTTATCATCCACAAGCTCATATCTGTCATATATGTTCTGTAAGGTGGTTACTATCTTACTCTCCGAATATGGACTGCCTATTATAAAAGTATTATGGATTTCATCTATCGGTACGAAGTAAATCTCCTTCTTATGCGCGGATTTAAGCTGCCGTTTCATGGTGGCTAAATCATAGTCGATTTCTATAATCT
>ERZ780002.324-NODE-324-length-19420-cov-10.5629_pt1 | contig 19420 bp, 17 predicted proteins | sample MGYA00511947_ERZ780002 | MGnify/ENA primary metagenome ERZ780002 (study PRJEB29588, sample SAMEA2148558) | human gut metagenome | biome: human gut; feature: human-associated habitat; material: faeces | place: Denmark | collected 2008/2010 ... | reverse complement strand
GTAATTGTACAAAAAAATTTTCCACTTTTTGTACAAAAGTATGTTGACATTTACAAGTGGCACAGGTTGCTTGGATGAACAGGGAACAGATAAAAGAATTGTTTGATGCAAATATGTTTGTGGATACATTGGAATACTTCTTTACGGAAGTGGACAAGCAGTAAATAAAATAGGTGGTGTTTTAGTGACTAATTCAGAAAAACTATTAAGTTCTTTTTCGGAAGATTTCTTTTATAAAGAGCTTGTATATGCTGATTTGAAATTCGTTCCAGAAGGTGGGACAGAGATAGAATTAGCGGATTTAATTATAAATCTTGAAGATGTTATACTGGCAATTCAATTAAAGGAACGGAATGAAAGGGATAGGACGCAGGACAAAAATGTAGAAGAAAAGTGGCTGAAAAAGAAATGTAAAAAAGCAAAGGAACAGATAAAGGATACAATTTTGTTTATCAATAATGAAAAAGTCTCTTTCATAAATGCTAGAGGAAAAGAAACAAAGATTAATCCTAGTGCGGAAATTGTTCCGTTGGTTGTTTTTGAAAATGTTAGTATATCAGAATATGAACATTTACTTCGTAGTCATACTGCTGATGGTTTATCAGTTAATTGTATGTCAATAGATGACTTTCAGCTTATGTGTCAAGAATTAGTGTCTCCAATAGAAATAATAGAATATGTAAAATGGAGAAAAGCGTTTTATGAAAAAAACGGTGTAATTAATTTATTGATTACAGAAACAAAGAAAGGGTTCTTTCTAAGCAAGCCTCAGAAACAAGAAACTTTGGTACATCAATATTTATATGAACAATATGGGGATGATGTATTAGCGGAAAATAATTTTTATTATGAGCTTTTTAGACAATATGTATCCGTTTTATATGAGCATATAGAAATGGTATCAGAACCTAATGGATGTTATGAAGTGGTAAAATTTTTGGCACATTTGTTTAGGGATGAAATAAGGTGTTTTGTTGAAAGAGTTGAGAAAGCATTTGTAATAGCGAAAAGAAAAAGATTTGAATTAGTAGGCACATTGCGTAATTCACAAAAGGAATATGCTATGGTCTTTACTGCTACAGAGCAAGGAGAACAGATACCATCGGAGAAATTATTGTCTGGAGTTTTTGAAAAACAAAAAGTTCACACTTTATTGCAGATAATAACATATTGGATTGATGACGATGAATACAGAATAGATTTTGTTCTGTGGCAAGATAATAGAAGTATATAGGATAGGTTGTAAGTGAGAAAGGAGAAATTTTGAATATGAGTGATGATTTTAATTTAGATATTATCCAAAATGATGCTGAACTTGAAAAATTATGTACTGATTCAGTAGAATTAATAAATTACGCAAGAAATATTGTTGTAAATCATGTAAATATAGTACAGATAATGACTTACTATTCATTAGGTAGATGGATTGTGGAAACGCAACAAATGGGATAAAAGCGAGCAAAATATGGAAGCAAAGTTATTAAAACATTATCAGAAAAGCTTCAGAAAGAGTTTGGTAAAGGATTTTCAGAAGATACTTTAAAGAATGCCAGAAAATTTTATTTGACATATAAAGAACGAATAAGCGAAACGGTGTTTAGCCTTTTTGCAATTGAAAAAAGTGAAACAGTGTTTAGCCTTTTTGAAAAAGAGCCACCTTTTATTGTTTCGTGGTCGCATTATTTACAGTTAATGCGCATAGAAAATGAAGCTGAACGTAGCTTTTATGAAATTGAATCGGCAAAAACAGGATGGGGAGTTCGTACTTTGCAGCGACAATATAATTCCAGTCTATATGAACGTTTGGCGTTAAGCAGAGATAAAGAAGGTGTTTTACGCCTTGCAACAGAAGGCAATGTTATTGCAAAACCAGAGGATATTATAAAGCAGCCTACGGTTCTTGAATTTCTGGGTATGGAAGAAAAAGCAAAGTATTCTGAAACAGACTTGGAAACAGCCCTTATTAATAAATTACAGAAATTTTTATTGGAATTGGGAAAGGGTTATCTTTTTGAAGCGAGGCAGAAACGGTTTACATATGATGAAGAAAATTTTTATGTGGATTTAGTATTTTATAATCGTCTGTTACGTTGTTATGTGTTGATAGACCTTAAAGTGGATAAACTGACGCATCAGGATATTGGACAGATGCAGATGTATGTTAATTATTATGATAGATATGAAAAATTAGAAGATGAAAATTCCACAATAGGTATTCTTCTGTGCAAAGAAAAGAATGACGCTTTAGTTGAGATTACTTTACCCAAAGATGCAAATATTTACGCATCAGAGTACAAATTATATTTGCCGGATAAGAAGTTGCTCCAGCAGAAATTGAAGGAATGGATTGAAGAGGAAGAAGAATAGTTCTATAAATGTGTGTAGTTGGGATTTGGGTTTGCCCTAATAGAATTATGTTAACATGGAGAATGTAAATGGGAATACAAAATACGAAGAGTTTTCAGGAATTTATTGAAAGTCAGGAAATATCAGCGGATAAAGAAAAAGATATAGAACAAATGATAGGAGCTTTTTCTGAATATTTAGTAGCAGTTAATCCGGAATATGCCTATAATAAGACTTATTTGAGTGCGTATGTGAAAGATTTTATTCAATGTCAAAAAGCATTAAAACTAAAATATCAGATACTCGTAGATAAGATTTTGGATAAGATTTTTGCTGCAGGCATTGAACAAGAGTGCATAATCAATATTGATGATGTATGGAAATTTGAAAAGGGGAAAGTAAGGCTTAGCAACACATTTAATCCTGATATCGTTAAAAGGGACATATTGCAGCTTGAATTGGAATTGATACATGAAAATGGATTTGTGATTGCAGAAGAAATAAATATTGAGGACGATTATGAGAAAATAATTGATGAGTGTATAGCAACTTTTTTAAAACGAAGAAAGGAAGTACTTGAGGATGAAACAGAATGAATTAAGCATACGCAAGAGGTTGTTTAGTAAGCAGAATATATATTTGGCGTTGTATTCTGTTGAGTCGTATATTTCAAACAGAGAATTGTTAGACAAACGAGATAAGGAGGAACTCAATAGATTAAAGGATAAATTCGATGAGAAAAATATTGAAAAATGGATTGAAAAAGTGCAAGAACGTTTATATCAACTGATTGATGAGTCCCATTATTTACATGCAAGAATATTTTTTAAACCAAAAAAATATGATATGGAAAATGATAAGGTTGTATTTCGACCTTTACATTCATCAAGCCTTCTTGATCAGATTACAGCAGTTTCGATGTTAAATATTCTTATATATGATTTTGATGCAGATAATAAAATATCTATGTCAAATTTTAGTAGACTTATCCCTCATAATTTTTATGGAAATAGAGTTGCATATGAACCAGAGAAGTTATTTAAACCGTGGCAAGAGCAATATAAAGAATACACATCTAAAGCAAATGATTACTATAAAAATTTCCATGATAATGGAGAATACAAATGGGAAGTAAATCTTGATTTAGAGAATTTCTTTCCTTCAATAAATCCTGTCTGTTTATATAACTATATAGTTCAACAAATACCAGTTGAATATAGTGAAGATGATAAAAATATGCTTTGTAAGATATTAGAAAAACTGATTTTTGTTGAAATTGAAAAACTCAGTAAGAAAGATTTGGAGATATATTTAGACAAAAAAAACCACAGGGATTGTAGATTTGCAATAGGACTTCCACAAGGGCTTCCACAAAGTTATTTTTTGGCAAATCTATTTATGGTAGAGGTGGAAAAATTCTATAAAAAGGTATTGCCAGGTGAAATGGTGTTTTATGTTGATGATTCTGCTGTATTTACAAATGAAATAAAAGATGTTGAGGATTTTGGACAAAAGATTAAGGATGTCAATGAAAAAATAACTGTGTGGATGAATGAGTTATATGAAAAAGAGAATCAATTTATTTCGTCAGATTTATTATCATTTGTTGCAGAAAAAATAGACTTGTATGGTATAAACATTCACCCACCTGGTGATAAGAGTACAATTTCTAATATTGCAGATAGTAAAGAAGGTGAAGTATATATTCATTGTATTGGTAGAGAAACATCAAAGACTGCATTTGATATCAATACAAGCTTTTCAGATGAAGAAAGTAGAATACTATTGAATAAAACAGGAAGTATTTTAAAAGTAATAAATAAAGAATTGGAACAAATTGATTTAGAAATAAATGATGAACAGCAATTAACGGCAGAAGATAAAAAATATAAAGAGTCTTATAAAAAGAAATTGGTTCGTTATAAAAAGTTCTTTAAATATCGATATAAGGATTTACAGTACAGGGAGAAAAGCGATACGCAATCATTACAGGAAGAACTTTTAAACGACTTGAAATTTTTGGATGATAATAGTGATAAAAGCAGCAATCTATCAGAATTTTTTGAACTATATAATGAAGACACATTGGGGGCAACTATCAGTTTTGTGTTGAAAGCAATGCACGAAATGGGAGAGGATTACTCTGTATTAATTGAAAAAATTCTTAAATTAAACATGTTGTTATTTGGAAACAATAATAAAAATAGTTCCTATCTATATGTTGCATACAGGGATTATATCGAGCAGTTTCAATATGAGGCTTCGGAAGTGTCAGCATACACAACATTAAAAAGATTGATTAAAGAAAGGACATCTTATGTAAGAAAAAAAGCAGACAATATTAAAACTGATTTTGTAAAGAATGAATTGTATAGAACACATGGCGAATATCCAGTTAAGGATATTATGGGGACGGAGTTTTATAATACTGCGAATCTGGTAATATCCAATTCGTCTGAAATACAAAGGCGATGTATAAATGCAGTTTTGTCAGGTTTAATGCAAATAGAAATTAGTGATGATGTAGTCTTACAGAAAAATAATAATAGAAAAATTACCTATTCTGAGTTAAGAATATTGATATATTTGAGGAATAATCATTTTACACTCGAAGATTTTGAAAAAATTAAAGAGGATTTTGTTCAAGATGAGTATCAGCATGCAATTGATTATTCAATCATACAGGTGCTAGGAGTGTTTAAAACATTTGTGAGTATTCCAGCATATATTGATAATCTTATATTAGTTCATAAATACACTTGTGATGTATGGAAAAATGGCTCAAAACATTTATATTTTTATACCCTTCATAATCAAGAACATGCTGTTGATCTAATTCAAAATTCATTAAAAATAATAAGGGCGATAGATTATATTAATATATCGAAAAATGACTATTATGTGTTGTTCATAGCCTGTTATTTACATGATATATCAATGGTAACATTTCCAGATTTAGATTCAATTCAATCCGGAGGTTTCGAGAGTAATAAAATATACTCAGATTTTGTTAAGAATATACGTGAAGAGTTGAAAAAATCAAATTTAGCAAAACGACCAGTGAAGAGATTGCTTAAAGAATATTATTTAAAAGTTGATTCGTTTTATGAGAAATTAGTACGAGAAAATCATGCAAAAAATAGTGCTACAGAAATAAGAAATCGACATGAGCTAGGTTTTATAGATAGTGCGCTTAGAGAAATTGTAGCAGAGGTATCAGAAGCACATGGATATAAAGTAAATGATATTTATAAAATCAAATCAACTGCTAGTTCAAAGTTATGGAGCCAAAAATTTACAAAGATAATCTTGAGATTGGCAGATTTGTTGGATATGAGTAATTATCGTGTATCTGCATTGGTTTTAAACCATAACTTAGATAATATGGGAGATACTTCGAGATTTCATTGGTTGTCCCATTTGGTTACAAAGGGATATGAAATAGAAACAGATTATTATTTGGATGAGAACAAAAAAGTTAATTTTTTGGAGAAGAACAGTATTGTTGAAAAAATTATGCTAAGGATAGATGTTGAATTGCCACAGTTAACGCATGAAAATCCGTATGGATGTAAAGAAATGGGATTGGAGTCAATTGACAAAACTGCAATAAAAGTTAAGTGTGGTAAAGCGTGTACAAGTGATAAATGCAATTTTCTTTGTAAGTGGTTTGTTAAAAAGAATTATTATTTGTTTTTAGAATTAGCATCTTTACAAGAATACTTAGAATCTCTTCCGGATAACTATTTTAAGCCAGAAATTGAAGTGCTAGTAAGTTCGAGCGATAAAAATAAGCTTTCTTCAAAGCAATTTACATTGCTGAAAAAGTATGTGGATGGAAGGTAGGTACTGAAGTTTCTCTGATACATATTTAGGCTATTTGTAACGAGGATAAAACCGGAATTGAGTGAAGACACAAATCTTGATCAAGTTACACTTGTTATGAAGATGGAAAAGGAATCTGATGATGAATCAGCAGAAAAATCAGCGGATTCAAAAAAATGAAAGCAATAGATTTATCAGAAAGGCAGAAGCAGATTTTAGCCTATATGGATGTTGGGGTTGAATATAGTACAGAACAGGTAGCAGAAAAGATAGGTTTAAAAGGTCCAAGGACAAGACAATTATTAAATGAATTGGTAAATATGGAGTTATTAGCTTGTATTGGAACTACAAAAAGTAGAAGATATATTAAAATATAAAAGCTGATGTTATGTAGGAGATAATAAGCATGAACAAATTTTCAGAAAAGGACTGGAAAATATTCAGAAGTAAAATTGCTGGATGGCAAGAAGCTTATATGGATAAGCTCAACAAAGAATATATTGAAATACTAAGTGGAGATGGGAAACCATCTGAGAAATTTTGGGCATTAGAGAAAAAAATAAAAGCGGATAAGAAAGATTGTGGAGTGCAATGTGAGATGAGCAGGTCAAATCAATTTTATATTATGCTTTCGCTCCTGAATGAAGGAGCCATTACTATGGAAGATTTAGAAGATTTTAGCGATGATTTGAAAGAGATAATGCAACATTTTGTGGGGCTATAGCTTGATATAAAATATATATTTCTTGATCGAGAGCAATTGAGAATTTAATTGAGTTTTTATCGAGTTGTTTTCAGAAAAAACTCGATAAAAACTCAAAAGAAACTCGGAGAGAAACTTAAGACTCAGAGGGAGTATGAAAGTTTAATTAAATTCATTCATAGCATCAACATATTCTTGCAGACCATCAGTTTTAAGAGCAAGTTCTGCATACAGCAGAAGAGAAACATTGGTACCAATATCGTGATGAAGTATATGAAAAAATCGCAACGCAATGGTGTGAAAGATATAAGATTGATATTGTTGAATAAAAGAAAGGGGCTACTATAATACCTACAGAAGATATTATATCGATAGTGAAAAACACAATTACTGCATCAATTAAATGTAACACCCATCGGGGATACATTGGTTGGAGCAGCTGCGATAATATTTGTATGGATATGCGTGACTGTCTTGATATGTGTGCTGAGACTTTAGAAATGCGTGGTTATATGGTTGCACTTGAGGCGGCTACATATATACTGGTATCTGGTGTTAAGTTAGCATCTCATGCAGATAGTAGTTCGGGAATGCTTACAGATGTTATCATGTGTACATACGAATTAATAGAAAAATGCGCAAAAGAAATCGAAAAACAGGACAAACAAATGCGGGATCAAGCATTTGCATTGATTATAAAACAGGCAAGAAAGAGTGTATTTGATGGTTGGACTGACTGGCGTTATGACTTGCTGAAATGTGGGATTTGCCTATGCGATGAAAAGAGTGCAAAGAAACTTGAAAAGGTTTTGGATACCTTGTTGGAAATTTCACGGGAGGATTATTACCCGGAATATACGAAAAAAGAAGATTTGATTGTAAGATACCTTTTACATAGACATTTATATGGCAAAAAGAATACGCAGAAGGAACTATATCAGAATATTGCAATAAATGAACTCTGTATTATAGCTATCAAGGATGCTATGGAAGATAAGAATTATGATGAAGCAGAGAAGCTTTATTTAGGGAAAGTAAATGCAGAAGAAACATGGCATTATCATTGCAGTGATCCGGAAGATTGGAATAATATATTATATGATATATATAAGACAGCAAACAACAAGGAAAAGCAAATCGCACAGGCAAAAAAAGCTGCTATTGATGGGAAATGAGAAGTTCTGGGGTGTTTTGAAACAGATTTATAATAAGTGCGGGGTGTGGAATGAAAATTACGGAAGCTTACTGGATAAATTGAAGGATAACAAGCGAACTGTTTGCTATCGTAGTATTCTTATTTCTGAAAATGAAAAGAAGAGATTACTTGATGATGTAATGGAGAATCTGTATGATTTATTTTATTATGGAAAATATTTGGTGAAGGAATATCCGGAGCAGGTATATGAGTTGTGTTCAGGCAAAGGATAGACGTGAATATAAGAAGATAACGAAGAAAATTGCTCAGCTTATAAAATGGAATGGCAAAGATACAGCAAAGTTGGTAATTAAGGAGTTGAAGCAGACATATCCAAGGAGACCAGCATTGTTAGATGAATTGGAGAAGGTGGAGAAGAAACTTTAGGAGGAAAATGATGTTCTTATTTTGTAATGAGGATAAAAAGAAAAAAGAGAGACTAAATAGTGTGTTGAAGACAACACATAATCTCATCAAAAAAAATGATATTAAGGATGTGAGAAAAAATCCTGTTTATTCACTTATAAGAGCAATGTCGAATTATCATTTATATGATATAGTACGTGAATTGTATGAGGATGAAGAAGTTACAGATGTTCAAAGTATATACAAAGATATAGGAGAGTATTTAATTAATAGCGATAAACTTAACAATAGCAAGAGTTTTGAATTAGGAGAGAGCAATATTAATATAGATTTATCAAAAGATGCAATATTGGTATGTGCGTGGAATAAAGAACGATTTGTTAATGCATTATTAAATATAGGGCAAAATGTAGGTAATTTATTTGAATATGACAAAATAAATCATATGGCCACATATATTTATCCTATAGGTTTAACAATTGTTTATAATGGAAATCATTCCACTTTGTCGGGCATTTTAAAGGGAGAAGGAACGATACAAGCAAATCAGACATATGATCTTGTACCAACATATGATTATATGTATTTTGATGGTATTTATTTTAGAAATAAAATGAATGATGAAAAATTATATAAGGTAGCGAGATTTGAAATTGGTGCGTTATATGAAATTGGCAGAATATTAGCAGAAAATGGAATAAGATAAACTTCAATAATCATTTGGGCTAAGGTTAAAGAAGTTTATCTTAATATAAGCAGATCGGAACTAATAATTGAACCAATTCATAGCATCCACATAATTCTGCAATCCGTTTTCTTTCAATGCGAATTTGGAATAAAGCAGAGGAATTACATTCCTTGCAACGGATAACAAGAATTGTGTTCTCATCGACGTTGGCGATAATGGAGTCTGTGGCGGGTTCGTACATACCGAATAGAAAATTAAGACTATTGTTCATGACAGTCTCCTTCCCACAGATATTTTGCACCATCCAGCAGGTCGATAATAGCTGTAGGCATATTAGTGTATTCGATATGTAAGTCCTTAATGGCTTCTGACGTAGGAAGAGTATCGGGAGTGCAGTTTGGTGTGGTAAATGCTTTCTGCATTTCAAGTAATTGCAGATATAGTGCATTAACAGTCTGCACAAGAGGATATATAGTTTCTTTCTTGCCGACAACGCAGATGCGGTTATAGATGCAAGAACGGACAAAGTAATCTTTCTTCATCATGCCACTGGCAAGGATACGAGCTTCGATTTGCTTGCGTTCCGAATCACTGATTCTAAAACTTATAGTTGGATGTTTGTGTTGATTGCTCATAGAAAAGCTCCTTTCATAGTTGGTGTGGCAGCAGGCACAGTTAAGCACCCGCAAGCCACATTTGATTATTCGTTTTTAGTAGTAAAAGTAGATTATATCTGCCATAGATTTCGTAGATGCAACATGGAATTATTGCAACTAATTTGCTACTAAAGTTTTTGGAAACGATATGAAAAGAGTAACATTAGATGAAACATATGTGGTGGAATGCCGCATAAAATCAGCATTTTCGATTTGATGATACTTCCTTTGGGAAGAGTTTGAATGATGTGAAATGACCGGGAGACCGCTAAATAAGTGGACTCTCGGTTTTTGTGCTTGCAAAATGCTTGCATTTTATATATTCCAAGATTTCACAAAATCAATTATATCTTTATATACAGCATCTGAGAAGTCCGGATACTGTTCTAATACTTTGTTTATCCATTCTGGACCATGAGCACCCGCAACATTTTTTATAAAGCATTCTAGTTCGCCGACAGGAACAATAAATATTTTGAGCTTTTTTAACTCTTTATCTAGACATTCGAATGCATTATATGCATCTCCTGGTGGAATACTATTTTTCCCTCCATGTTTTACGATTGACCATTTGGTTTCTATTTTTAATAGATCTTTTAATTGTTTTATCTCGGCAGGAGTGAGTTTACCATCGGAAGATTGATTAAGTATATCTAAAACGCATTGTTTATATTTCTGGCGATTAATTGTACTATTAGGTGTTGTTAGATTGGCTGAAAGAAGTTTTGTTTTACTTTCAAAATTATTCCAATCACCGCCTGCAGACTCAATTAATCCTTTTAAAACTGATGGATCATTCAAGATATCTATATCTGGAATAATCCATACAGGAATGTTTAGTGACTTAAGTGCAGAAACAACTTTGCCCATTCTATGTTTTCCACCACAATGAATAAATAGTGTTTCAGAAAAAGAGTTTTTTGTTTCTTTTATATAAGAGTCAATTATTGAATATAATCGACAATCGGAATCACTTTCACATAGAACAACATTTTTGTGAAAAATACTTGACATTATTTCGGAATGACGAAGTAGCGGATCTTTCCACAAAAGATTGAATTCGTCATTATTTAATATTGAAAAATGATTAGTATTATCGTTACGAGTTATTCTAACAATTTTTATTCGATTAGGACATGTTTCTAAAAGACCTTTCAGTATTTCTGGGCTGTGTGTAGATATAAAAGCTTGTTGTTTATCTGAGAGTAAAGAACCTATGGTGTGCCCCATAATTCTAGCTTGAGGTGGGTGCAAAAAAGATTCTGGTTCATCAATTAAAAAAATTTTATGATGTTCAATAATAAGATTCAACAGTATTCCTGTAAAACTTCTAATTCCATCACCTTGGTTGTGGATTTGTGGGTATTGTTCTAAAATGTCAGCATAGTTTTCCATTTGAACTAAAAAATCAGATTCATTTTCTTTATTTATGGAAATAGATTCTCCCATACATAAAGGAATTGTTGCGCCATACTGAGTATTTGGTATTATATTGGTTGCAAAAGCTTTATTAAAATAATCGCTAATTTTCATTCTGTAATGTTGATTAAAGGCTACATTGTGAATAGGGTGCGTTTTTGGCGCATTTCGATTAATGTTTTGCGGTGGCTTGCAAATTGACAATCGAGTTTCTGTATTTAGATATGAAACAAAAATATTCTGAGCATTTCCAAAGCGGTTGTCTCTGTCATTTACACTGTTGAATGAATAGTTTAATCCTTGATATGTTTTATAATTTCCGTGGTCTTGAACATTAGAAATAGAGGTAACATAATCAATTAATGAGTCGGTTGGTTTATATATTTCAATATCAGAAATAACTGTTGAAGGCTTCTTAGAGTCGCATAGTTCATATATATCTTTAAGTGATTGGCTTTTTCCAGCATTATTTGGGCCTACAAAAACAACAATATCGTTTTGATTTACATTTAGTTCTTCGTTGTCGTTGAATATCAGTTTTGATATATAGGTGTTATAATCTCTTTTGTCATTTTCAGACATAATTTAGTATTCTCCTTTCATATTTTCATCCAATCCACATAGTTCTTATTTCCATTGTTATCATCACAAGACCTCGGCCAGTTTAATTTCCAGTTCATATACTGCTCTTTTGTGATTTCTTCCTTTTCAAATTCCGTATATCTGAGATGCCATTCCTGCATAAATTCATTTACAAGGTTATACTTCACGGCAATTCCAATCGGAGCATTGTAATTGAAATAGTTGCAAGCTGCATAGGTTGTTGGATAACAAGCCAATAGAATATGTGGCGATGGCTATGGCCGGGGAGATGCAGGCATATTGCAATATTGAGGATGAGATGGTTAAGGGAATGTTTGGGTCGATTGTGCAGGGGTATCTGAAAAAGGGGGATAACCAGGCTGCGGCGGAGATGATGGCCAGGGAGTTTTTTAGGTATGAGAGCTGAAAAAATAATGAATAAATCATTATTCGGTAGGTCAACATTTTAAGTAATTGTTTGGAGTAAAAATATATGATATATTATACGAGAGGAGATTAGTTATTAAAAAATAAATATGTTTATGATCAAGTGCACCCAATAATTAAACAGATAAAATGTTTGGGTATATTAATTTTTAGTGAGGTAAATATCGTGACAATAGATCAGATTATTAGGAAGATTGCGCAGTTGGAATATAGTTTGTTTGTAGTAAATAGTTATGCGGCTGGAATTCAACAAGATGATGGACGATATATTACAAAATATTTTCCTATGTCACCATTTGTGATTGAACAAATGCTTAAAAGACAAGGGTCTATGGGATGTTATCAGCAGGGATATAAGACAAATAGAATTAAATGGATATGTTTCGACTTTGATTGTAAGGATAAAGTCGAGCCAAACGTACTTTCTTTGTACAATCAGAGCATTGTTCCATTTACACAGATGTTAGATGAATTTGAAATTAATTACATGCTTGAGTTCTCTGGAAGAAGGGGGATTCATGTTTGGATAACGTTCGATAAGTTGATAACTAAGGAACTTGGGTATCGAATTGTGTGTAAGTTGGAGCAGTGTTGTCCGGCATTGTATGGAATTATGGAAAGTGAGGAGTGGGGGCTTGATAGATTTCCAGCTACAGACAGCAGTCGTAATAATATAGTTGGGAAACAAGTAAAATTTCCTCTTTCATGCCATATGTCAGGGGATAGATCGTTTTTTTTTACTAGAAGTTTTCAGAAAAAAGAGGATACTGAGTCAAAAAAGTTCTTCCAAGAACAGCTAACGATACTTGAGGATTATAAGCCAAATGACATAGAAGTTATTACCAGTAGACTGGGCATAGATATATCACATAGTGATGAAGTAAAATTAAAATATAGAAAATATCGTTTAGCTGGTAAAATAGAAATAACGGTGGATCAAGTGATAGATATTTTATCAGAGACGGAAGTGTTCAAAAAAATTTTTCTTAGAATGAAACAAGGATTAGCAATGCCACAAGATTGGACTGTTTTACTTGGAACATTGTATTTGTGTGATTCAAATGCACAGCTTGTAAAAGATGTATTTAGGAAATTCCCTAATTATGATGAGTATAAGACATATAGTAATATTGAAAAATTAGGTGATAGATATTTCCCGGCTACTTTTGAATATCTTTATCACATTTATGGAATGAAGATAGAAAGCAGTCTTGATAGACAGGAGACAAGTTTACATTACTTACTACGTAAATGTGGTTTGGAACAGAATCTTTTGATACAATATGAGGAACTGAATGAGAAAAAGGCTGTTTCTGATATTGAGCTTACAGTAAAAAAGGAAAAGGCTTATTTAAAAGATAATGATGAGGTACCGGATGTTTCTATATGGAATAAGTTATGTGATTTAAAGCAGTATGATTTAAAACACTATGATGACATAATTGAAAAGATAGTAAGGGGAGAAAAAACTGAATATGTACCGACTGAATACAAAGCTTATGAGAGAGTAGAATCATCAGAAAAGGTAAGAACATTGGTATCACTTTCTGCTAAAGATCGCGTTATTACAACCAATCTAGCATTGCGATTGTGTAGCAAAATGAAAATAAATTGGAAATCATTTAGTTATCATATATCTTACACATCACAAGAAAGAATTTTTTATTATTGGTATTCATCATGGGGGAAATTCATAGATCACATCAGAGTATTTACAGAAATTCCTTTTATGGATAATTATGAAGCGTTTTATATAGACTTAAAAGGTTTTTATGATCATATTGATTTTGTGTCAGTATTTAGGTCTTTTGAAGATTTATTGGATGAAGAAACAAAAAATATTTTTGTTTTTTTAACAGAATTTAATGATATGTTGATGAAGAAGCTACAGAACGGAAGACGGATTGGTGTTCCACAGGGACCAGCCTATGCAAGGATTATTGCTGAGATGTTTTTGGATCGATTATTGGAGTCTGTTTGTCAACGATTTAACAATAACGGATTTTATATGTATCGTTACGTTGATGATATTGTCTTTTTTTGTGAACCAAATTTTGACGGAAAGGCAATGTATGATTATTTAATCGGTGCGCTTCCATCAGCAGGACTCCCTGTAAATTATGATAAAACCAAATATTTTGGGAAAATTAGTCTGATAAATGATGGGGATAGAATAGAACTTCTTCATCAAAATAGTTTTAATTATGAATTAAAGGAAAATGAGTATACAGGAATTCTTGTTGAAGAAGAAAGACGAAAAAAATTAAAGAATTATTTAATGAAAAATCCTTTTGATGTAGGATCTTTGGGATATATATTTGGCACAAATACATTTTCAGAGGCACAAAACTGGTGCTTAGAATACTATCGTAAAGATATTTTGAAAAGTTGCAATGGTAGAGGAAGTAATTTTAGAAAATTTTATGAATTTTTATTTCGCAATGAACGATATATGAAGCTCATTTTAGATAACGAGGAGTTAGCTCTTATATCACTCGATTCATTAAATTTTAGCAATTTTGTACATTCGTTGTATTATGCTGTGCAAGATCACGTGATTGCCCCCTCTATTTTCGAAAGGATTAAGCATGAATATATAGAAAAACTGTTTGATACAAAAATGAAGAAGGATGACGAAATAATCATAAATGCATTGAGAATAATTACTGCGGAGGTGTCAAATGAAAAAGCTTGAGATATATTTACAGGCGTTGCAAGCAGGACAGCACGAAAGAAGAATAATATTGAAAACAATTGAAGAATTAAAATCATGTACACCACAAGAATTATCGGAGTATAGATTACTTGTTGCAGCATTGTATTGCCAATTGCTTCAGTATTGTCAATCTATGTATAAAGGAAATGTTCCACAAGATATAGTAGAAGAATTATTACAGACATTTGAGAGTATTGAACAGATTGGTGTAGAAGCAACTGAAAAGGAACGATATGATAGTAATTTGACTACTGTATGGTTTTTACATGAATTAAAAACACATGGTAAGGTTGGAGATGTTTGGAAAATAGAGGATGAGTTGCTTCAAAAATCTATACAGATTCTTATACAGGAATTAGATAATATTTATTTTGTTTTTGATATTAAAGAAGACGAACAATATGTTTTTCCTATTCATAACATGATAGCAAAAGTTGTTGAAAGACCAGAATTTGTAGATATTAATAATCCGTTGGGAATATATCAGATACATATTCTTCAACTTGCAGTTAGGTTATTTATTAATTGTGAAGATAAACAAAAAATTCTTCAGACACTAATTGACCAGTGCAATTTAAGATTTATTAAGTACCTTAACGCTTCTGGGTATATAATAGATACGATGGATTTACTTAATTATCAGAAAAATGGAGTTATGATCTTTTATGATGCTATGACAAATAAAGTTCTTGTAAGGAATAAAAGTCGAAACTATTTTGAAGGGAAGCCTTTATGGGAAATAGGTGGAGTAACCATTGAAGAGGAAAAAGATCATCATAGGAATAAAATAGGTTTTTTTGTGGAATATGATTTGGAGAAAAGCGATTCATTGAAAGATCATTCTGACATTCTAAAAAGCGAAGATGGAAGACAGGCTTTTTTGAGGTTGGTTTTTGATAAAAAGGCATATAATATTCTTTTTGAACATTCTATTATTAAGAAGGCAGATGGTTCTTTATTACCAGTTAATCCATACTGTTATAATGATAATAAAATAGTAAAAGGATGGTTGAAAAGTAAGACGGGCACGATTTATGAAAAAGAACACTTAATAGATGCGATACGTGAATATAGGAGTTCGGCGCTTAAAGTTTGCAAAGAGTGCGTGATGAATAGAGTGACATTTGGTTTAGCTATTATGCTTCTTCAAAATGAGAATGTAGGAGTGAATGGACTTGGGGTGGATGAATTAAATTCAAGTGAATGGTATCAAAGTCAAGTGTTGAAAAATTGGGTGGAACATTGCTCTGATTCTATAGAAGCCTTGACATTTGTAGCAGGTCAATGGCAAAGAGAAAATGAATATTGTGTTATCACTTATAAGAAAAATAAAAATTCAAAAGAGAAAAATATTGAAGAGCATGAAATAGAACCATTGGATTTTTATCCTTTAAAGAGTGATAATAGTTGGATGTATCAGATTATTATAGGATGCAAAAATCCAACAGGATGGTATGTTTTGCATGGTAAAGTTCAAGAGGATAGTGAAGGAAAATTTATTTTGGTTGTAGATTTAGTCAGCGATGTTGTAGGAAAAAAGTTTAGCCAAGATACAGAAATGACACAATTATTGATAGATACAGAGTTTCTTGATGATCCAGAAGGATTGATTGAAGAGATTTGGGGAAGTGGTGATGAGTATTATTTGTTATATAACAATAAGAAACAAAGTGGCGTTGTTTGCAATCAGACTCTGTTAAAGATGTTATCAGCACTTGAAAAAACTCAGAGTAAGAATTATCTTACATTGGAAACTGCTTCTGAAATAAGTTGGACACAGTATGATGAAATTACCGATATGATGCTACTTCAAGGAGCTGCTTTGGAGGAAGTGGGAAAAAGATACTTTTGTGATTTCGATTCACAAGTATATTACCGATTAATACATAATTTGCTTTGGTCAGAAATTGATAAGGCAAAGATGGGGAGTTATTTGAAAATATTTATGCATCATCAGAAGTTGAAATTTTCAGAAATTAATCGTGATGAAAAATTTATGCGAAAGGATGTAAATACATTATATGTTCCTAAGGATGGGCGAGAAAGTGATAGTGTGCTTACAAGTATATACGAAACATATTTGAAAGCCAAAAGTGTTCGAGAGTCAAATGATATGTATAATTATATGCTAGAGTTGAAAGAAGATGGGTTCTATTACAATGACAATCGGATTAATAATATTGTATTTCTTTGCGATAATTTTGAATGTGGTTCAGCAACTATAAGAATGTTGAAGGCCTATCTGAATCTTGATGTTACGGACGAAAGTGAAAAGAGAAAAGTAGAACAGGTAAGAGCAAATAGACAGAAATATTTTATCAAACAAAATGGTTCAGATGTTGCACCAGAACAACGTGATGAGGTTCCATTGGAGTCTGTTATTAAAAAGAATAATTGCACAATAGAGATACACGGATATTATGGAACTGAAATAGGGAAAAAGGCAGTTGAAGATTTTCTTAATGAACAGCATATTAATTCAGGTGTGGTTTCCTATGAAAGGCAAATAACAAAACAAGCAACTCAGATTATAAATGAAGTAAAAGAAATATGGCCTCGTTTTGCTCCTAAAGAAAATGTATATACTGTAGTGCGTGAATTTAATATGCCTAAGATGAATGTATTTCCAGTAACAATGTTAAACGATCCCAAGAGGGCGATTTGTATGTTTGTAAAAAAAGATGAAATTAAGAAAAGGCAAAAGTGATTTGGTTGTTTGATGGCTCTATTTTGGCTCTAAAAATTTTAGATGAGGTACACAAAAATGCGAAATAAGATGAATATGAAGAATAACATGCACAAATGTGTACCAAGAAACAGCCAGATAAATCTCTCCGCCCAAGAGTTTGAATAGAAAACACAAGTCTTGGAACCCGCAAATAAGCGGATTCCGAGACTTTTTCTTTTGCTCTGCTACTAATTTACTACCAATAGCAACTACTCTGTATCACATCGTTTCGGTGGCAAATTAGTATAGGTTTGTATTAAATTATCTTTCTTTGAGGCATCTGTATTATTTTGGTTAATGGTGCTGAACCATATGGAAGATTTGATGCTATAGCATTTGCTGAGGAAGTACCTGTATCAGATACTTCTGTATGGTTGTAAGATATTTCGACTGCTTCAAGTAATGGATTTCCATCTGGTGGTTCTAGTGTTGGTGTAACACTTGCTGCAGCTGCCAGTTGCTCCAGATTGTTCACAGGCTCCTGCTGTTTATGTGGGAACAGATGGGGGTATGTGTTAAGTGTTGTGGATACTTTTTCATGTCCAAGCCTGTCTGCTAACATCAAGGCATCACAGCCCTGATTAATAAGTAAGCTGGCGTGACTGTGTCTGAGGCCGTGTACTCTGATCTGCTCAACACAAGCTCTGCATCTGCTAGAACCTTTATCTCGTTTATGAGACCAGATTTCGTAAAAGAGAAGATTCTTTTGTACAACTTGCTAATTCTAAGGATTACCGGCATTTTGAAAATAATGCCGGTAATCGATAATCCCTATGGAAGCAGATGACCTGCCGCCAGGTACAGCTCATACCATTCCTCACGAGTCAGAGTAATATCGCACGCCGCGATAATTTCTTTCAGGCGGCTTTCACTTGCAGTGCCGGTAACAATCTGCATATTTGCCGGATGACGTAAAATCCACGCAGCCGCAATAGTAGTATCGCTGACATTATATTTTTCGGCAATCACATGAAGTTTTTTATTCAGTTCAGGGTATTCGTCGCTTCCGAGAAAGCAGCCTTTCCATGCCGGCATCTGAAACGGAGACCATGCCTGGAGAGTGATATTGTGGAGGCGGCAGTAGTCGAGCAGACTTCCATCGTGATCGATTGAACCAGGGGTTTCCATATTGACTTCCATGCCATTTGCAACAAGATTGGAAACAGGGATGCTGAACTGAACCTGATTGACAACGAGTGGTTGGCGGATATATTTCTGCAGCAGTTCAATCTGCATCGGCTTATGGTTTGAAACTCCAAAATGGCGAACCTTTCCGCTTTCATAAAGAACATCAAATGCAGCAGCAACATCTTCCGGTTCTACGAGTGCATCCGGACGGTGAAGAAGCAAAAGATCAAGATAATCTGTATGGAGCCTTTGTAAAATGCCATCGACAGATTTTAGAATGTGCTCCTTTGAGAGATCGTAGAATCCTTGGCGGATGCCACATTTTGACTGAAGAAAAATATCTTCACGCTTTATGGATGAATCATTTGCGAACGCTTCGCCGAATATGCTTTCGCTCATACCATCACCGTAGATATCCGCGTGATCAAAGAGATATGCACCTTGTTCCAGAGCTGCATGAATAAAACGATTCATCTCATCCTTAGATTTTTCAGAAAGGCGCATGCATCCAACTGCAACTGAAGGAACCTTTCGTATGTGATTTCCTAAAATTATTTCTTTCATAATTTATTTTTAGTAGCAGACTGTATCGTATGTATGAAAGTATTGTAAAATAAGCAT
>ERZ780002.318-NODE-318-length-19570-cov-3.82998_pt1 | contig 19570 bp, 18 predicted proteins | sample MGYA00511947_ERZ780002 | MGnify/ENA primary metagenome ERZ780002 (study PRJEB29588, sample SAMEA2148558) | human gut metagenome | biome: human gut; feature: human-associated habitat; material: faeces | place: Denmark | collected 2008/2010 ... | reverse complement strand
GGCAGATTTCATACCGCTTGCCAGACGATCGTATTTTCCGGCGCCAACGTTCTGTCCACCGTAAGTTGCCATCGTAGAACCGAGTGCGTCAAATGGGCACACCATAAACATCGAAATACGGCTGCCGGCCGTCATGGCTGCCACGGCGCCTGAACCTAAGGTGTTGACAGCAGTCTGCAGAATGACGCTTCCGATGGCGGTAATGGAATACTGCAGACCCATAGGAAGTCCCATAATCAGAAGATTTCTTACATAGGAAGCATCCAGTACCCAGTCGGAGCGCTTCAGGTGCAGAATGTCAAATTTCCGGATGATCACGAAAAGACACAGCACACCGGAAACCGCCTGCGATAAAACGGTAGCAAATGCGGCACCAAAAACTTCCCAGTGCAGACAGATGATAAAGAACAGATCCAGTCCGATATTTAAGACAGCCGCAACGATCAGAAAAATGACCGGCGTGATGGAATCCCCCAGAGAACGCAGGTAGGAGGAGAGTATATTATAAAGGATGGTGGCTGGTATACCGGCAAAAATAACAACAATATAATTGTAGGACAGGTCGATAATATCGGAAGGTGTCTGCATCAGCACCAGAATCTGCCGACAGAAAATGACGGTCAGTGCCGTGAGAACACCGCCGATGAGAACCGACAGAATGGCGGAATTACCGACATATTTGCGCACACCGTCATAGTCGCGCGCACCGAACCGCTGGGCAACCGGCAGACCGAAACCGTTGCAGATTCCCTGACAGAATCCTATGATCAGAAAATTGATACTTCCGGTTGCCCCAACTGCAGCAAGTGCCGTTACGCCGAGATAGCGGCCGACGATGATGGTGTCCATGAGACTGTAAAACTGTTGAAACAGCATACCGAACAGAAGCGGTACGGCGAAACCGAGAATCAGTTTCATAGGGGAACCGCTGGTCAATTCTTTTGTTGTACTTCTTGCCATAATGATTTACTCCTTTTATATTTTAAACAAAACTGCAAATGCTAGGATATTTTATCACGATTGTGTAAAACTACAAGAGGAAAAAATGCTGAAATTTCATTTTTTTTGCGTTTTTTTTGCCGCGTCAATTCTTTACATTTGAGGAAGAATGCGGTAGAGTGGTAAGTGACTGTAATATTGTACATATAAAGGAGATTAAAGTTGAAAAACTGGGAAAAAAATATACGTAAGGTTGTTCCCTATACACCGGGAGAGCAGCCAAAGAAATCACAGATCATCAAGTTAAATACCAATGAAAATCCATATCCGCCGGCACCGGGGGTAAAGGAAGCATTGGCACATTTTCATACGGATGATCTGCGGCTGTATCCGGATCCGGTTGTGACGGATCTGGTGGATGGGATTGCACAATTCTATCAGGTAGACCCTTCGCAGGTCTTTGTCGGTGTCGGGTCGGATGATGTGCTTGCAATGCTGTTTATGACCTTCTTTAATTCAAAGAAACCGATTCTGTTTCCGGATATTACCTATTCCTTTTATGACGTGTGGGCAGAAATGCTTCGCATTCCGTATACACAGATTCCGCTGGATGATGCATTCCGCCTGAATCCTTCAGACTATAAATGTGAAAATGGTGGAATTGTATTCCCAAATCCGAATGCGCCGACCGGGGAACTTCTTCCGGTATCTGCCATCGAGGAGATCGTTCAGGCAAATCCGGATGTGATTGTGATCGTGGATGAGGCATATATTGACTTTGGAGGAGAGAGTGCCCTGCCTCTGATTGATAAATACGATAATGTAATTGTGGTACAGACATTTTCCAAGTCACGTTCTCTGGCGGGGTCGAGGATTGGCTTTGCCATCAGTAATCCGACACTGATTAAATATTTAAATGATGTGAAGTATTCCTTCAATTCATACACGATGGATCGTATCACCATTGCTTTGGGAACGGCATCTATCCGTGACCGGGCATATTTTGAGCAGACGACAGAGAAAATCATAAAGACAAGAGAGTGGACCAAAGAGCAGCTTCGGGCACTCGGGTTCGTATTTGGTGATTCCAAAAGCAACTTTATTTTTGCCATGCATCCGGATGTTTCCGGTGTGGAACTGTTTGAAGCACTGAAGAAAAATGATATTTATGTGCGGCATTTTGGCAAGCCGGCACGGATCAACGAATATCTGCGTATCACAATCGGTACGGATGAGCAGATGCATAAACTGATCGATTTTCTGAAAAAATATTTAAATAAATAAAGCGAGGATTTTTTATGTTGACAAAATACTTGTGGGTATTTTTTGTTTCCATGGTACCACTGGTGGAACTGCGCGGTTCCATTATTATTTCGCAGGGACTGCAGCTGCCGGTACTTTCTTCTTATATTGTGGCAATTATCGGAAATATGCTGCCGGTGCCGGTGATTTATCTGTTTGCACGGAAAGTTCTGGTATGGGGAGCGGATAAACCGGTGATTGGAAAGTTTTTTTCCTGGTGTCTGGAGAAGGGAGAAAAGGGCGGAAAGAAATTACAGGAAAAAGCAGGCCGGGGGCTGTTTATCGCACTGCTCCTGTTTGTAGGAATTCCGCTTCCGGGAACCGGTGCATGGACAGGAACACTGGCGGCCAGTATTCTGGACATGGATTTTAAATCAACAATTATCGCCGTCATGCTCGGGGTTCTGCTTGCAGGAATTATTATGATGGTGCTCAGTGTGGCAGGATTCGGCATGTTTTTGAAATAACCAAGGAAGTAATTAATCAATGAAAGACAAGAAAAAAACCAAGACGATTCCGCGTCAGGTGCGCTGGGATAAGCTTGATAATACAGCACATCTTTTCCCGTCCATTGCGGGGGAGAGTATGACAAACGTGTACCGGATCAGTGTGACCTTAAAAGAAGAGGTTCAGGTGGAATTTCTGCAGCAGGCGCTGGACATGATTCTGCCGAAATTCGATGGGTTTAATCTTCGGATGCGCACAGGCGTATTCTGGTATTATTTTGAAGAGAACGGAAAAAAGGCGCCGAAAGTCACGGAAGAGGCGATGTTTCCATGCCGGTTTATCCGGCAGAACAAAAACCGCAATTATCTGTTCCGTGTGACCTATTATAAGTCAAGAATCAATCTGGAAGTGTTTCATGTACTGACCGATGGCATGGGAGGCATTAATTTCCTCCGGGAGCTGACGTATCAGTATCTGCGTCTGGTGCATCCGGAACTGGCGGAAAAAGAAGGAAACAAACTGAGCGGAGATACCTCTCTCAGCAGGGAGGACAGCTTTGTCCGCAATTACCGCAGCAGCAAGCCAAGCGGATTTAATAAAGAAAAAGCATATCTGATCAAAGAAGATAAACTTCCGGCCGGAGAATTTGGTGTCATGCATGGGCGGATGCCGGTCTCACAGCTGAAAAAGGTAGCACATGGCTATCATGCATCTTTGAATGAATATTTTGTTGCAGTCTTTGTATGGAGTGTGTATAAAGAACTGTTACACGGGATGCCGGGAGGAAAACCGATCCGAATCGCAGTGCCGGTCAATCTGCGGCCGTATTTTGATTCGGATACGACAAAAAACTTTTTTGTTATGGTATCTGCAGAATTCCGTCCACAGAAAGAGTCCTATACGTTTGAGGAAGTACTTGCATGCATACAAAGCAGCCTGCACTCCCAGATCAATAAGGAACATTTAGAGGATCTGTTTTCTTACAGTGTATCCAATCAGAGGAACCTGCTTATGCGTCCGGTGCCGTTATTTTTGAAAAATATTGCCATGCGTATCGTATATGAAAAATCCGCAGTGGCAAATACGACAACGATCACAAACATCGGTAATATCAAGATCAAAGATATTTACCAGCCCTATATAGAAGGTTTTTCGGCTTTTATAGCCATGTCAAAAGGGCAGTATCTGAAAGGAACGATCTGTTCTTACCAGGATACGCTGGTATTTACATTCAGTTCCATCTTTTCCGAGGCTCTGGTACAGAAGGCATTTTTCCGCAAGATTGCAGCGGATGGTGTGGATGTGGAGATTGAGACGAACGGAGTATATTATGAATAAATGCAAAAAATGTAATGTTGTCATATTGGACGATACGGATCGCTGTCCGCTCTGTAAACATGTGCTGGAGTCGGACGGGATACCGGGAGAGAGCCGGTATCCGGATGCCATTGCAACGGCGCGTAAATTCCGGTTTATGGAGAATCTGGTACTGTTTATCTCCATTGTGGCGGAGTGTCTGCTGATTGCCATCAATTTTCAGGTGGACAGGGAAGTGGCATGGAGCCTTGTAATTGGTATCATTCTTTTATATGGAAATGTGGTGCTTCGCATGGCGATTCTGGGAAAATCCGGATATCTGGCCAAAACCGTCTGTCTGGTACTTCTTGCCATTGTAATGCTTCTTGGAATTGATTATCTGACCGGATACCGGCGCTGGTCGTTAGACTATGTGTTTCCGGGGGGAATCATTGCCATTGATCTGGCGTTGTTTATCCTGATTCTGGTAAACCGGAGAAACTGGCAGAGTTATATGATGTCGGAACTGCTGACGATATTGCTGAGCATTGTACCGGTGGTATTGCTGCAGATGAGAATCATTCATTTTCCATATCTGGCATGGGGGTCCCTCGGGGTATCGGTATTTTTATTCCTTGGAACACTGATTCTTGGTGATCAGCGTGCACGAACCGAACTGAAACGGAGATTTCATATATGATAGAAAGCGAAGCGAGTGTAAAAGGACGTGTGGTGGCAGAAATGCTGTCACATTTTACCAATGATTTGAAAATCGGAAAAAAAATAAAGAGCGGAGAGCTGCGCAAGCGGATGATAGAGCCGCCATGGATTCCACCGGCAATGTTTAACCTGACAGGAATCAATATGGATCATTTTACGATGAAACTTTTGTCGTTAAAGGAAAATCCAAACACGGATTACGTGATTCTGCAGTTACACGGCGGTGGTTATACGGGAGCTGTGCGCAATGCGTATTATGTGTTTGCAGGATTATATAACGAGCTGAGCCATGGATGCAATGTGCTTACTCCGGATTATCGTGTGGCCCCGGAGAATCCATATCCGGCGGCACTTGAAGATGCATTGGCATCATACCGCTGGCTGCTTTCCAAGGGATATTATGGAGAACAGATTATCCTTGCCGGAGATTCGGCAGGCGGTGGACTGGCGATGGCACTCTGTATGTATTTGCGGGATCATAATATGCCGGTACCGGGAGGAATAATAGCCATGTCTCCGTGGACGGATCTGACGGCCAGCGGGGAGTCTTATGAGACCAATTATGAGAAAGATCCACTGTTTGGAAATACGAAGGAGAGTCTGATTTACCAGAATGATTATCCGGGGGAACATGACCGGATGGACCCGTATATTTCTCCGCTGTTTGGGGATTTCCGGGGATTTCCGCCAATGCTCATACAGGTTGGATCGATTGAGATGCTTCTGAGTGATTCGGTTTCGGTAGCGGCAAAGGCAAGGGAGCAGGGGGTAAAAGTGCGCCTGTCTGTTTATGAAGGGATGTTTCATGTGTTCCAGATGGCATATCTGAATATTCCAGAATCAAAGAAGGCATGGGCAGAAGCCGGCAAATTCATTGATGTGCTGCGCACGGACAGCAGACTGTAAAAATTATTACAAAAATGGCGCGGAATTTTTTCACATATTGCATAAACGCCTAGATACGTCTACATTTCCATGGAGTAAGCCTCCACATGATGTAGAAATGTGGGTTGACAATAACACAAGATGTAGTGTAGTCTTGTATTTGTTAATGAAAATATACAAGATATAGGGAGTAATCTCTATATCTTATATTTTGTGTAAACAATCGTTTATAAAGATAGACTTTGAGAGGAAGATGGAACATGAAAATTATTAAGAGAAGCGGAGTCGAGGTATTTTTTGATTCGAATAAGATCGTTGCGGCTGTACAGAAAGCGAATGCATCGGTAATCGATTATGAAAAACTCAGCGATGAGCAGATTCAGGAGATTGCCGATAATGTGGAAGTGGCATGTGAAAACATGAAACGATCTGCCAGCGTGGAGGAAATCCAGGATATGGTAGAGAACCAGCTGATGAACCAGCATGCATTTACGGTTGCCCGTAATTATATTACATACCGTTATAAGAGAGCGCTTGTGCGTAAATCCAATTCTACGGATGAACAGATTCTGTCTCTCTTAGAGTGTAACAATGAGGAAGTAAAACAGGAAAATTCCAATAAAAATCCTACTGTAAACAGTGTACAGAGAGATTATATGGCGGGAGAAGTCAGCAAGGATATCACGAAGAGATTCCTGTTGCCGGAAGATATTGTGGAAGCACATGAAAAAGGACTGATTCATTTCCATGATGCAGATTATTTTGCGCAGCACATGCATAACTGCTGTCTGGTGAACTTAGAGGACATGCTGCAGAATGGTACTGTAATCAGCGAGACCGGAATTGACCGTCCGAGAAGTTTTTCCACGGCCTGCAATATAGCAACACAGGCGATTGCGCAGATTGCAAGTTCGCAGTATGGAGGACAGAGTATTTCACTGTCCCATCTGGCACCGTTCGTACAGGTGAGCCGTGAAAAATTCCGGATACAGGTCCGGACAGAGTTTGAAAAGATCGGGCTGGATCTGGATGAGGAGAAAATCAATAAAGTAGCAGAGATGCGTGTAAGAGAAGAGATCAACCGTGGTGTGCAGATGATCCAGTATCAGGTGATCACGCTTATGACCACAAACGGTCAGGCTCCGTTTATCACGGTGTTTATGTATCTCGACGAAGTGCCGGAGGGACAGACCAGAGATGACCTGGCAGCGATCATTGAGGAGATGCTGCATCAGAGAATCAAGGGAGTAAAGAACGAAAAAGGAGTATTTATTACCCCGGCTTTCCCGAAACTGATTTATGTACTCGAAGAAGATAATATCCATGAGACTTCCAAGTATTTTTATCTGACACGCCTGGCTGCACAGTGTACGGCAAAGCGCATGGTTCCGGATTATATTTCCGAAAAGAAGATGAAAGAACTGAAAGTGGACAAGAACGGGGAAGGACACTGCTATCCATGTATGGGATGCCGCAGTTTTCTTACTCCGTATATTGACCCGGAAACCGGAAAACCGAAATATTACGGACGTTTTAACCAGGGAGTTGTGACGATCAATCTGGTGGATGTGGCATGTTCTTCCGGAAAAGATGAGAAAAAATTCTGGAAGATTCTCGATGAGCGTCTAAAACTGTGCTACCGGGCACTGATGTGCAGACATAAGAGACTTCTTGGCACACCGAGTGATGTGGAGCCGATTCCGTCTGAAAAAGGGAGAGACGATCGACAAACTTTTATTTGGCGGTTATTCCACCATCTCTTTGGGATATGCGGGATTGTGCGAGTGTACCCGTTATATGACAGGTGTTTCCCATACGGAGCCGGAGACCGGAACACCATTTGCACTGCGTGTCATGCAGCGTCTGAATGATGCCTGTGCAGAGTGGAAAGAAAAGGAAAATATGGATTTCAGTCTGTACGGTACGCCGCTGGAATCCACCACCTATAAATTTGCAAAGTGTCTGCAGAAGCGTTTTGGTATCATAGAGGGCGTAACAGATAAAAATTATATTACGAACAGTTATCATGTGCATGTGACGGAAAATATCAATGCTTTTGATAAACTGAAGTTTGAGTCACAGTTCCAGAAGCTGTCTCCGGGTGGTGCAATCAGCTATGTGGAAGTACCAAATATGCAGGATAATATTGATGCCGTGATTGCCGTTATGAAATACATTTACGATAATATTATGTACGCGGAGCTCAACACGAAGAGTGATTACTGTATGGAATGTGGCTATGACGGTGAGATCAAAATTGTTGAGGAAAAGGACAGCGGAAAACTCGTCTGGGAGTGTCCGAACTGCGGAAACCGTGATCAGGATAAGATGAGTGTTGCACGTCGTACGTGCGGGTATATCGGAACACAGTTCTGGAATCAGGGACGTACACAGGAAATCAAAGAAAGAGTATTACATTTATAAAACATGGAAGAAAACAAACGGAAACAATATGCCCATTTGTATGAACACCATGAGGTAGAAGATCCACAACCCCGGGAAGAGAAAGAAAAACCCATCGGGCCGAGTGGCAGAAACCGCCATCGGCCGATGGTGGAAAAGGTATGCAGACGCATCGCCTTTTCTTTCCTGGCCATGGCGGTTGTTCTGTTACTTGCATTGAATTATTTTCAGATCAAAGAGGCAAAAAAGGAAGCGGTTTTGGAATATATCCGCAAAGAAAAGCAGCAAATGAAAAATCGTGAGACAGAAAAGACGGACCAGCTTGCAATCTTAGACCAATATGATATATTATATAGTATGTATCCGGATCTGGTTGGATGGATCAAAGTTGACGGGACACCAATCGATTATCCGGTGATGCAGGATCATACAGGCGGGGAATATTATCTGAAACACAATTTTGAAGGAAAAGATGATAATAAGGGAAACCCGTTTGTTTCCGCAGATGCCAGCATTGATCCGATGGATCAGAATATTGTGATCTTTGGGCACAACGTAAGTGATGGAAGCCAGTTTGGAGATCTGGATGCCTATCTGGATAAGAAATTTTACAAAAAGCATCCGGTGATTACTTTTGATACGATTTATGAAACTGGACAATATCAGATTGTTGCGGTGGTAAAGACACATGTAAAGGAAAAAGACGAATCCGGATTCCGTTATTACTGGTTTCGGAATTATAAAAACCGGAAAGAGTTTCAGAATCTGCTGGATTTTGTGGAAGAGAACCGTGTGTATGATACAGGGGAGCATCTTATCTATGGAGATACCACAATTATGCTCTCTACCTGTGAATACACGGTAAACAATGGGAGACTCGTAGTCATAGCAAAAAGGATATAGGGCAGAAGATGAAAAAATTAGGGATGATGAAAACGATACTGATGATGGGATGTGCGCTGGCGCTGTTTTTTGCAGCCGTTCCGCAGCCGGTTATGGCAGCGAACAGCCAGATGAATCTGACGGTTGGAACAACCAATGATGCAAAAGCCGGGGATACGGTAACGGTACGTCTGGTCGGAAGCAATAATCCGGGACTTTCGACATTTGCAGCAAGACTGGCATATGACGATTCTGATCTGGAATATGTAGGAACCACATGGGCAAATACGATTTCTTCGGATTCGGGAAATATTGAGCTGGTTTCCCCGGTTACGGAAAATAATCAGCAGGCACTTAATCTTTCGGCAATTTTAAATAAGACTTATTCCCAGAATGAAACCATTGCCACGGTTACCTTTAAGGCGAAAAATGCATATACAACGATGCCGGTTACCCTGACAGTGCGTGAAGTGACGGATGCAAGTTACAATCCGGTTACGGTTACAACGGTTGTGGATGCTTCTGCAGGACAGACACAGAGCCAGTCACAGTCCCAGAGCACTTCCCAGAGTCAGTCGGACAGTCAGGATGACACAGAGTATACAGATGATACAGACGATACGGACGATACGGACGATACCGATTCGTACGATGATACAGACGATATGCAGGATTCCAAGAGCAGCAGTGGGAATACACATAAGACTTCATCGAACAAAAAGAATAACAGTGGAAATACATCAAAAAACGGAAACCGGACAGATGCAACACCAAAGACAGGTGCGGTTGATCTGCGGATGGTATTTGGAGCAGCAGTAATTGTTTTTTTACTGGCAGCAGCAGGCTGCATCCGTTTCCTGAATAAAAAGAAAGAGTAAATTATGAATTATGCTGGAATTAAGTATTGTGACATCGCAAACGGTCTCGGCTGTCGGACGGTACTGTTTGTATCCGGATGCCGCAATGCATGTAAGGGCTGTTTTCAGCCACAGACATGGGATTTTACCTATGGAGAATGTTTCGATGAGCAGGTACAGCAAAAGGTGCTTGATTCACTGAAACCGGAGTATATAGAGGGAATGACCCTGTTGGGAGGAGAGCCGTTTGAGGAAGAAAATCAGGAGGCTCTTCTTCCTTTTATGAAAAAAGTAAAAAGTTTGTATCCGGATAAGAATGTCTGGGCATTTACCGGATATATATATGATAAAGACCTGATTTTGGGAGGCAGAAAACATACGAAAGACACGGATGACCTGCTTTCCCTGATCGATGTACTAGTGGACGGTCCATTTATTGAGGAACAGAAGGATATTACGCTCAAGTTCCGGGGATCGGTCAATCAGCGCATTCTTGACTTGAAAAAAACCATGGAAAGTGGCAAAATAGTTAAGTTGATGGAATAGTTATGAAAACGAGGATGGATACATATGAAAAAGCATATTAATGCATTGTTGGGATTTGTCTGTTATACAATCGGTGTGATTGCAGCAGCATATTACGGGTTGTGGAAGATGCTTGTGCTTCCGCTTCATACTCTGGCAGTTTCTTTTCTGGCAGGGGACCTGAATATCACACTGCTTGCGGTATGTGTTGTCAAAATACTTTTTTCAACAACGATGGCAGGATTGATCTGGTGCATTGGCTATATAGCCTATAATCACTTTAAAGGCACACAGGATCCGGACTGGGAAACTATGGAGAAAGAGTACATGGCAGAAAAAGAAGAGAAAGAGAGGCAGGCATCGTGATTTTACGGGTTCCGGAATATTATGAGAAATTTTCCTGCATTGCATCCCGCTGCAAGGACAGTTGCTGTGCAGGCTGGGAAATTGACATTGATGAGGATTCCTATGCATATTACAACAGTGTGGAAGGCAAATTTGGCAAAAGACTCAAAGAAAGTATGTATGAGGCCGATCCGGATGATGATGGCGGTGGATACCGTTTTAAGCTGAAAGGGAAGAAACGCTGTGCCATGCTCAATGATCATAATCTCTGTGATCTTTATACAGCACTTGGGGAAGAGGCTCTGTGTGAAGTGTGTACAGAATATCCGCGTTTTTCCCTGATTTACGGAGATGTGGAGCAGAAAGCACTGAGTCTTTCCTGCGAGGAAGTCGGACGGATTCTGTTTGAGCGGACAGAACCGGAAAAGCTGGTGGATATAGAGCTGCCCGGAAATTGCGATGACGGTGAGGACGATCCGGCATATGTTGCATTCATGGAATGGGTGCAGCAGGAGTCGGTGAATATTCTGCAGAATCGTACCCATAATATTCCGGAGCGCATGAGAGAGTTTCTGGCGTGGTGTGACCGTGTACAGACCGTGATCAATTATGCACAGGCAAAAGAGGATATGTCGGTACTGGCAGACTGGAGATACGAAGATGCCGGTCATGAACTTCGGGAGTGGGAGCAGAAAAATATTGAGGGAAAAGAGAAGCCGGTTCGTGCACTTTCTTATGAAGATTTCGAGGAACGTTTTGCGGTTTTTGCCGATATGGAAGAGCTGGATGAGGAATGGATTCACACCAAGGAAGAATTCGAAAAGCTGTATCACGAAGATACCTATGAGGCATTTCTGACAGAATATATGCGATCATCGGATTGTTCGGAACTTGGCTATGAACATCTTCTGGTTTATTTTGTGTATCGTTATCTGATGAATGCGATATATGATTATGATATTTTATCCTATGCCAAAATGATTGTGATGGCAACCCTTGTGGTAAGAGATATGGATGCGGCACGTTTTCACAGAAACGGTGGCAAATTCACAATGTCTGACCGTATTGACGTAGCACGTATTTTCTCAAAGGAAGTGGAACATTCCGAAGGAAATGCACAGGATCTGAAAGAAATGTGTATGATGGAAGAAATTGCGAAAGTGGATGCACTTTGCAGACAGATTTAAACGTTTATAACAGAGATAAAACAGGCATCTGGCGAACCCCGGATGCCTGTTTTGTATTATGCTTTATTTGTCTAACAGATCGGTATAGAAATCTGCGTAATCCTTGCGGTTGTCCTTGCAAAAATCAATGGCAGCAGATGGATGCTGGTTCAGACGTCCGGTCAGCAGATACGGAATATCATATCCCCATACGGCACCGGTTTCTTTGAGCGGCAGCATATAGTCTTCTAAGAACCGGAGTACCGGGAATACATTGTATTTCGGATTTTTCAGAAAACTCAGAAGCAGTTCCATGGCGCAGTTTCCGGCACCCCGTCCCATGGACATCATGGTAGCATCTAAAAGACTGACACCGTGGGAGAGTGCTTCGATCGTGTTGGCAAAGGCAAGCTGCTGGTTATTGTGTGCATGCATACCGATGTATTTGCCGTATTTTTCTCCAAGTTCGGTGTATTTATCTGCAATCGCACGGATCTGTTCCGGGTAAAGAGCACCGTAACTGTCCACGATATAAATGCCATCGGCGCTGCTTTGACCGACCATTTCAAGTGCCTGGTCAATATCGGATTCTTTGGCATTGGAGATTGCCATGATATTACAGGTTACCTCGTAGCCCTTTGCCTTGGCATCTTCAATCATTTCGATTGCAGCAGGCATCTGGTGCACGTAAGTTGCCACACGAACCATGTCAATTACACTGTCTTTTTTGTCAATGATATCTTTTTTGTAATCGCAGCGTCCGACATCTGCCATGACGGAAATCTTCATATCGGAGTTGTTGTCACCAACGATCTCACGGATGGATTCTTCATCACAGAACTTCCACTTGCCGAATTTATTTACGTCAAACAGCTCCTTGGAAGCTTTATAACCAAACTCCATATAGTCAACGCCGGCCTTTACATTGGTGCGGTAGAGTGCGTTGATAAAGTCATCGGAGAACATAAAGTTGTTTACGAGTCCTCCGTCACGAATGGTTGCGTCCAATACACGAATATCGGAACGTGCTGTCATTAAGTCTCCTTTTTGAGCCATTTTTGTTTCCTCCTTGTGGTTCTTTGAATCTTTTACACTTTAACGCTTTGACGCGTGTGAGTATATAATAACACAATTCGATAAAAATGCAAGCAAAAACTTTACTTTTTTCCAGTCTCCTAATATAATTAAATCGGGTGAAAGCCCGAAGGAGGAGAAAATGATATACTTATTAGGAACATATGAACACGCACTGGTTGCTTTTATCGGTGTTTTATTTGCTTTTGCAGCGACCTGTATTGCAATTGCAAAATTAAACGGATATCTGCCGAAGGACATGGGAAGACAGTATGCACATGATGGAGCTCTTTCCGCAGGAAAACCAAGAGGTGCGGGTATTATTTTTGTGTTGACTTTTGTTGTTTCCGCATTGTTGTTTGGCAAAATGAATAAGGAAATTATCATTTATCTGGTGCTGATCGTCATCGAAATGTTCACCGGATTCTTTGATGATGCCGCAGAAAAACCATGGGGAGAGTATTTAAAGGGAATTCTGGATCTGGCGGTGGCAGTCGTTGTAGCCATTTCCTATCTGCATTACAATTCCAGTGAGATCACCATTGCCATTACGGGAACGACCATCGTGATTCCACCGGTTGTATTTGCCATTCTGACCGTTATTCTGGTGTGGGTTTCCATCAATGTTACCAACTGTTCGGATGGTGTGGATGGATTGTCGGGAACACTGACCATTATCACGTTGATGAGTGTGTTTGTTCTTGACAATATTTTAAAAGTCAATGATTCTTTCAATTACTGTATTTTACTGTTTGCGGTATGTCTGCTGGGATATCTGTGGTATAACGCAACACCGAGCAAGCTTCTTATGGGAGATGCCGGATCACGTGCAATGGGTATTTTTATTGCCATTGCGGTATTGAAGATGCACAGTCCGTTTATGTACCTGCTGGTTGCTGCGGTACTTATCGCAGACGGTGGTCTTGGTCTGGTAAAGGTTTCACTGCTTCGGTTTTTAAAGATACATATTCTGAAGAATACCATCACACCGATCCACGACCATGTAAGAAAAAAGGGTGGGTGGTCCAATGCCCAGGTGGTATTTCGCTTTGCCATCATTCAGATTGTAATTTCACTTGCAGCAATTTATCTGGTTATGATTTAAGTTATAGTTATAATTGGAGGCTTTATGCGTTTTGTTTCCATTGAAGATGCCAGACCGGGAATGTGTCTTGCGTATGATTTATATGATTCCATGGGACGTACCATGGTGGGAAGTGGCTGTGAACTGACGGCTTCCTATATCAATAAACTAAATGAATACGGATTTAGCGGTGTCTATATCGAGGATGAACAGTCGAAAGATATTTACATCGAAGCAACAATACCGGAAAAACTGCGCCAGGAAGGGTTTAAATGTGTGCAGGAGAATGATATTGACCGTTGTGCCGAGATTGCACAACAGATTGTGGAGAATCTTTTGTCCAGAAAAAATGTGTGTCTGGATATGACAGATCTGCGCTCATACGATGATTATACATATGCACATTCGGTGAATGTTGCGGTGCTCTGCTGTGTGATCGGTATGGGGATGGGAATGAGTGAACGTGATCTGAATTATCTGGTTACAGCGGCTCTTTTGCATGATCTGGGAAAGCTTGCCATTCCAAAGGAAATATTAAATAAACCGGGCAGGCTGACACCGGATGAATACCAGCTGATGAAGACCCATTCGACCCGTTCGTACCAGCTGCTTTCGAAGCGCTGGAATATTTCGGCGCATATCAAGCAGACGGTACTTCTTCATCATGAAAATGTAGATGGAAGCGGATACCCACAGGGGCTGATGGGAGATGAACAGTCACTCTCCGTAAGAATTGTACATGTGGCGGATGTGTATGATGCGCTGACATCAAGACGTCCGTATAAGAAACCATATTCTCCTTATGAGGCAGTAGAATATCTCATGGGAGCCTGTGGCATCATGTTTGACAAAAATGTTGTGGAAGTGTTTATGGAGCGGGTTCCGCTGTTTCCGAGAGGGACGGAGGTAAACCTGTCGGACGGACGTAAGGGACTGATCTATGAAAACAAAGGACCGCATAATCTGCGACCGGTTCTGAATATGCCGGATGGAACCAAACTGGATCTGATGGAAAATAAAAACTTAAATGTTACGATTCTTCCACCGGAATATCTTGATACGGTTTCTCCGGATTCGGAAGAGCCGGGAAGAAAGAAGATGGTTCAGGAAACTGCCAGAAAAAAAATCATGATCGTAGATGATATGAAGACCAATCTGGATGCCATGCGTGGAATTCTCGAGGATGAGTATACCGTCATTCTCTGTAAATGCGGAAAACAGGCATTGCATTATCTGGAACACAATGAGTTTCCGGATCTGATCATTATGGATGTTGATATGCCGGAAATGAACGGAATCGAGACTACCATGAGAGCAAACAAGCTCACAGGGGGCAGGATACCGGTTCTGTTTGTCACGGCCATGTGTGATGCGCATACGGTAATGACCTGTCGGAGACTGCATGCGGCAGGATATATTGTGCGACCATATAAAGCCATTTATATCAAATCCGAAGTAGAGCGGATATTTAGTGGTTGGAGGTAAAACGGATATGGGACTGGTTTTCCATCTGATCTGTCTTTTTTTTACACTGTTTGTATTACAAAGTTATGTCAGCAGCGGGTTTCACGCAAGGGAACACCGGCTGCTGCCGTTGGTTTTAGGGCTGATTGCACTGAACAGTTTTTATCGCATTACCTATTATGTTACGGGAGAGGCACAGACACTTCGTATACTGACAGATTTACTGGCCATTCACATGCTGTATCTTATGATTCATTATGTGGGTGATTTTATGAAATTCCAGCTGAAACTCAGGACGGAAGTGATTTTGTTCTGCAGTCTGGTGCTGTTTAATTCCATGTTGATTATACGTGCTGCGCAGCGCGAGACGTATCAGGATGCGTTTCGGATTGCGCTGCTTTGTTATACGGGAATTCTTCTGGGGCTGGCTACTTATGTGAGAGTGAAAAGCGAGGTTTCTGTCTGGGAGGGACATGTAAATGATATGTTGTATCTTGGCATGGCACTTCCGGGAGTTGCAATGTTGTTTCGCGCAGTTACGCCGAAAGCGGAAGAATTTCTGGTGCCGGGAGCTTTTGAAATTTCCTGTCTGATTGTCTTTTATCTGATGATGACGGGAAGATTATCCAATGTGACGAACATTATCCGGGAAAACTTTTATAATATCAGTGATATCCCTACGTTTTTGTTTGACAACAGAATGCGTTACCGGGATGCCAATGCCAGTGCCAGACGATGGTTTCCGGAAATTGTGGGGGAACTGACGGACGATCCGCAGGAGTACCCTTTTTATACCAAAATGATGCGTTGGAGTAAAGACCCGGATCAGGATTATGTGGTTCAGTGGAAAGAAAGTTATTGCAGGTGTCAGCTGCATCCGGTCTGCAGTGAAAATGTGGTGAGAGGATATATTCTTACCCTGCTCGACATCACACAGCAAAAGAAGGAAACGGTTCTGATGGAGGATCTGAAAAAGAAAGCAGAAGAACAGTCATTTTTAAAAAGCCGTTTTCTGGCATCGGTCAGTCATGATCTGCGCAGTCCGCTGCATGCGATTATCGGAGGTTCGGATATTTTAAAAAGGCAGAATCTTCCGGATGAGAGCAAAAACATTCTTGAATATATCCGTATCGCGGGAAATAATCTGCTTGAACAGGTGGATACCATCCTTGCATATTCGAAGCTGGAAGCAGGAATGTTGACGCTCAAAGACAAAACATACAATTTTTATGAGATGATCGAGGAACAGGCCCGTCTTTGTCTGCTGAATATCCGGGAAAAAGATATCGTATTTACCGTGAGGTTTCTGGACCGGTTTCCGGAGCAGGTAAGTGGGGACTATTTACGTGTGGCACAGATTTTTCAGAATATTTTATCGAATGCCTGCAAGTTTACGGAACAGGGAACGATCACGCTGTCGCTTCACTGTAAAATGGAAGAAGGACAGGTATGGTTTGACGGCTGTGTGGAAGATACCGGCGTGGGAATGACAAAGGAAAAACTTGCACAGGTATTTGCGGAATATGTTTCGTTCTCCGAGGATATGGGGGTAGAGGGCTTTGGCCTGGGTCTGTCAATTGTCAGACAGCTCGTAGAAATGATGCATGGCTGGGTAAGAGCAGAGAGTGATCCGGGAAAAGGGACACGCGTATCTTTTGGATTTTATCAGAAACAGGTTCCGACTGAGATATCAGAGCCGGGAAACATCGGACAGGAAATTTTAAAAGAACAGAGTGATCCGCAGGTTGAAGAAATACAGCCGAACTGGGTTTATCCGCGGGCACGTGTCCTTCTGGTGGATGATATGGAAGCAAACAGGGTGATTTTTCAGGAACTTGCGGCTCCATGGAAGTTTATACTGGATCTGGCGGTGTCAGGAGAAGAAGCTGTACAGATGGTAAAAGAACGGGAATACCAGATGATCATTCTGGATCAGATGATGCCGGGAATGTCCGGATTTGAGACGGCGGATCAGATACAAAGATACAGTCATGCACCGCTTGTTCTTATGACAGCGGATATTTCTGATGAAGTCAGAAGCCGTTCCATCCGGCATGGATTTACCGATTTTATGCCGAAACCGATCCGGCTGCAGCGGATGAGGCAGGTTTTAGAAACCGGAATTCCGGTAAGATACAGGGAACTTCCGAATCCGGTCGATGCGTCAAAGAAGGCGAAAGCTACAGGGCAGAGGAACGCTGCGGATATCCGTACGCTGGAATCTTATTGGAAAGAGGTGGAGAGTTTACTTCCGAAACTTCCGGAATATGTCCAGAGGGATCTGCATATGTTTCAGACAAAAGTTCATGGAATCAAAGGGATCAGCCGCCAGATTGGAAAAGAGGAGATTGCCCAGCAGGCAGAAATTATGGAGATGGCGGCAAAAACCGAAAACCGTGCCTTTATAAACCGGAATCTGCATATCTTCTTAGAGCAGCTGCGGGGGACGGTGAAAGAAATAAAACAGGAGACCAAAGATTTACCGGAGAGTGGTCATATACTTCGGCAGCGCAGCGACGACTGTGCTGGAAAGGGTTAAAGTATGGATTTGATACCTATGATATTGCACAGATTGAGGAGAATATAAAGATACTTTCTGAACATGAATTACCGCCGGAAGAAAAAGAAAGGCTTCCCGTGGTAAGGGAAGCCTATGAAAATCTGGATTATGAAATCGGAAGCAAAGCCTGTATGTTTTAGACACGGCGGCGCAATAACGCATAGAATTTTTCAATATGGAAAGGTTTTCCCTGAACCGCCTGGACTTTCAGGCGGTTTTCTTCATTGAAACCTACCAGAATGTTGTGATTGGCTTCTGCCAGGTAATCCATAATACCGTCAATATCGGATTTGGTATTTTTCGGACAGTTTACATACATATGTTTGTTTGCGGTAATATGCATGGTATAAGAGATGCTGAAATGATACCAGAGCATTTTGTGGAGCGTCGAATGTTTATAGATCCACAGAATCTCCTGAATAGGTACAATGGCATTTCCATATGGTGATGTCATGATAAAATAATGTTCGGTAATAAACATATCCTCCGTTGCCAGCTGTGGAAGTGTTGCAAGTTCTTCCTCGGCCTCGGCGAGAATCTGACCCGGATGTCCGAAGACGATCAGGTTCTGGCACGGTGGGGAAAGCACCGGGAACCGGATATAGACCATACAGATCAGAAGATACAGGACGGTATAAATCATGGAACCGAAATACGCGAAGAATAAAATGCGCGTCGTGGTTAAATGATAGTCAGGCTCACTGAAATAATACGAAGACAGCTGATTGCGGATACCGGTTTCGGTCCAGTTCAGGTCAGAGGAAAGCTGGGACAAAAGTGCCAGATAAGATTCTTTTCCTTTGACGATCCGGCCGGTGACGGTCAGACGGTCGATCGTAGGGAGTCCTTCCTCACATGTATGCGGGGTAAGGAGAATGATGCTGCAATTATTTTTCTGTGTGGTGTAATAATAATATCCGCGGGTCTGTCCATAGGTTTCACAGGTATATCCGCTGAATTTCAGATCTGTGAAGGTCATGCGTACATAACGGTGATGGTTCTTGTAGGCGTCCGCAATTTTGGTATTGTCGGAAAGCTGTGCAGGCCGCAGCATGGCACCCAGTGGAAATACGATCCAGAGAACTGCAAGCAAAACCAGATATATCATTGGAGAAAAAAGTCTTCTGCGATAGAAGGCCTGAATATTTTTGGAAATATAATGTTCGTAGTTGTCAGGCATGGAAAATCCTTTCTGTATTTCAACTTATGCATTCAGTATAAAGGTTTCGGGAAGAATAATCAACCTTGCTTTTGCCATAAAAACTTGCTAAACTATGATACAAAGCAGGAGGAAAAGAATGGACGCGTATACGAGTTTTGCGCAGGTTTACGACCTGTTTATGGATAATGTGCCCTATGATGAATGGTGTGCATATATTTGTGAGACATTAAAAAAGCATGGAATTGCAGACGGACCGGTGCTGGATCTGGGATGCGGAACCGGAGAACTGACCCGGAGACTGGCTGCCTGTGGGTATGATATGACCGGTGTGGATGTTTCTGTGGATATGCTGCAGAAAGCCATGGAAAAGCAGACAGATCCGCCGATTCTTTATCTGCTGCAGGAGATGCAGACACTCGAACTGGATGGATGTGTGCGGGTAGTCTGCTGTACCTGTGA
>ERZ780002.282-NODE-282-length-21594-cov-3.39658_pt1 | contig 21594 bp, 21 predicted proteins | sample MGYA00511947_ERZ780002 | MGnify/ENA primary metagenome ERZ780002 (study PRJEB29588, sample SAMEA2148558) | human gut metagenome | biome: human gut; feature: human-associated habitat; material: faeces | place: Denmark | collected 2008/2010 ... | reverse complement strand
CACCGATAAAATTCCCCGCCTCCACCAGCCACAATACGACATCCACCTCGTTCAGTGTCTTTTCTGCAACATTTACCATATATTCACCAAGCTTATTTTTTGCTTTGTGAATTCCCGGCGTGTCAAGAAAAACGATCTGTCCACGCTCCATATCCGTATACACGGTCTGGATCCGGTTTCTGGTTGTCTGCGGCTTATTGGATGTGATTGCAATCTTCTGTCCGATCAGACGGTTCATCAACGTTGATTTTCCTACATTTGGTCTGCCGATAATTGTAACAAACCCTGACTTAAAATTTGCAGCTGTCATTTGTATCTCCTTTATCGTGCTATTCGCACAGTCCCTGAATTGCGGTAAACATACCGCTTTCTTCACGGATTGCATGCTCATTTCCCACTACACACAGACACTGATCGGAAAGGATCGAGGCAATCAGATCCGAAAGACTGCGGATATCTTCCGGTGTCGCTGTCAGTATCTCGTCACGCTCTTTCTGGATTTCCTCATAGGTCAGATGTTCCAGATAAGCAGCCATCGAACGGCTTCCCTTTGCTTCCGGGTTTAACGGTGTATCTAAAGCTCCAAACGTGCCAATGATATATTTTGTCATATCGCGCTCATCCGGATCAAAGGATGCTACATATTCCGGAATTTTCTCATAGACGGCATTGGTCTTTGCCAGATTCGGGTCCCGGTAAGATACAAAATAACTGTCTCCGGTCCTAAGGAAAGAACTCATACATCCATATGCACCGCCCTTTACACGGATATTCATCCACAGATATTCATAGCTTAAAATCATTTTTAAAATCTTTAAGGTTCCGTGATATGCGTATCCATGGCTGATAAAGTTACCGGATCTTGCCACATACTGGATCTGGGAGGCGTCCGTAAATCCCTCATTTTTCTTAGAAAGCACCGGATGGATTGCAGCCTGCGCCGGTGTTCCTTCCGGAAGTTTCTTTAGATACTTCTGCATGATCGGAGAAGCTTTTTCATAAGAGCCTTCTTCTCCGGTAAAGCTGATAAGCATTCTCTTTCTGACAAATACTTTTTCTATCAGCTGCTGCAGTTTTTCGGCTACCGCCTGCGGATTCTCTTTCATCTGTTCATCCAGTCTGCGAATCATCTGATTGTATGCAATACCAATTGTCGCATCATTATAAAATGCATAAACAGATTCGTAAGAAAGTGCACGCATTGCAGCTACCGTGTGCCCGCTGCTGCTTAAGTTCACCTGCAGTCTGGATTTCACCTGTGCAATCAGTTCAGCCAGTCGTTTGGTATCGTGCAGATCGGAACTGTTTAAAATTTCCTCTGCCAGTTTCATAGCATGCTCCAGATTGCTCTCAAGCACTTTCATTCAAGCACTTTCATTCGGATCTCAAATTTAACAGCCATCGCATCGTGATTTTTCAGATCCGGATACATGCTGACCCCACTGGTAATTCCGCCGGTATAAATATTGATGGCATTTGCAAGATCGGCATAACTGTAGGATCTGGTATTGACATATCCGAGTACCGCGCGCAGAAGTCCAAGGTACGGAACCTCCTCCTCTGCAATGTCATTGCACTCAAACATCAGAGTAATATAATCGATGCCATTTGCCGGTGCCTCATGCCGGACAACCGGAATTTCTCCCATGTTCTCCTCCTTATTGGAAAACGGCATGGCTTCTTTTTTCATATCCTCTCTGCCAAGCATCGGAATTTTCAACAGATCTTCTTCCTTTGACGGTTCTTCCTGATACTCCCGCAGATGTCTGGTCTGGGCAATCAATGCCTGCACCTCTGCGTCGCTTAATCCGGCCTTATATGCTGCAAGTTTTTCTGCCAGTGCCTGTTCTTTGGCACGGTTAAGCCCCTTCTCCGGCGCAACCACAACCACAGCACCATGCGCATTGTCAAGCAGATACTTCTGAATCAGATCTTCAAAATATCCGGTTTTGATCTGCTCCCGCAAAAACTGTAATGTATCCAGACATTCCAGATGAATAAACGGCTTGGTATCATCAAACAGCCAGCTTTCCATACACTGCAGTCCATACAAAAGTCCCTTCGGAAACTGTCCGTAATCTGCTTCCCGGAACCGGAATTCCGCACTGTTAATTCCCGCAAGAAGGGAATCCTGATTCAGACCTTCCTTTACCAGCTTCTGTAAGGTTTCCTCGATAATCTGCACAAAACGGGTCTGATCAGACTCATCGGCATTCTTAGCGACAATGGAGAACATCGGCTGAAGCATGCCATCCTCAAAAGATCCGTAGACATCTTCCCCGATTCCCGCATCAATCAGTGCCTGGCGTACCGGTGCTCCCGGCGCACTGACAAGGACATAATCCAGTATAGAAAATGCCTGATACAATTCACGGTCAAGAACGGTTCCCACCACTTTATTGTAAGAAAGATACGTGTGCTTCTCCTCCGGTTCATCCTCTGTGATCGGATACGTTCTGCGCTCGGATACTACCGCGTCAAATGGCTTTTGCAACTGGATTTGTGAATGTACTTCCACTTCATTTGCATCATAATGGCTTAAATATTCCTCATCCAGCCAGGTGAGCCGCTCTTCTATATCCATATCTCCGTACAGATAAATATAGGAGTTGCATGGGTGATAATATTTGTGATAAAACGCAAGATAGTTTTCATACGTCAGTTCCGGTATTTTTTCCGGGTTTCCTCCGGAATTTTTGCTGTAGGTATTGTCCGGAAACAGTGTTTCCATAATTGCCGTCTCAAGCACTTCATCCGGGGAGGAATATGCCCCCTTCATTTCATTGTATACAACGCCGTTGATGGTCAGCGGTGCATCTTCTGACTCCAGCTCATAGTGCCAGCCTTCCTGCATAAAAATCTCTTTGTACTTTGTAATATTTGGATGGAATACCGCATCCAGATATACCTCCATCAGATTTTTAAAATCCCGCTCATTGTAACTTGCTACCGGATACAGTGTTTTTTCCGGATATGTCATTGCATTCAAAAACGTATTGAGTGACCCTTTGGCAAGCTCAATAAAAGGGTCTTTGACCGGAAATTTATCCGATCCGCAAAGCGTGGTATGCTCGATAATATGCGGAACTCCTGTCTCATCTTCCGGGGGTGTCCGAAATCCGATCGAAAACACCTTATTGTCATCTTCATTGGAAATGACACACACGCGTGCTCCGCTTTTTTTGTGTCGCAGAATATATCCCATGGATTCAATATCTGCAATCTTTCTTACTTCTATTATTTCATATGCTGACAATTTCAATTTATCCATATTTCTCATCCTTCCATTTTTATTTCAACGGAATAGTTTTATTCTTTCCGAATCGATACATCCATCTGTGGGAATGGAATCGAAATTCCATTTTCATCCAGTGCATTTTTCATCTGCTCCAGCAAACGCCACCGCACTGGCCAGTAATCTTCTGTTTTTACCCATACGCGAATGCCCATATCTACGGCACTATCCCCCAGATCCGATACAAAAATATCGACCGGTTCATCCTTTATCACTGCGGTTTCTGTCTTTACCACACCCTCAAGCACTGCTTTAACCTTTGACAAATCCGATGCATAGCCAACCCCGACGGTCAGATCAATCCGTCGCATATCCATATGGCTGTAATTGGTAATACTGCTGTTGGATAGACTTCCATTCGGAATCAGGATCAGTTTGTTATCAATGGTAAGCAGCTTGGTGTAAAAAATGGTAATCTCCTTTACAGTTCCTTCTTCTGATGAAGCATTATCCAATATATAATCGCCTACCACAAATGGTTTTAGTAACAAAATCAGAACACCACCGGCAAAATTAGAAAGGCTTCCCTGCAGTGCTAGTCCCATGGTAAGTCCTGCGGACCCCAGCACGGCAATCACAGAGCTTGTCGTCACGCCAAACTGCCCCAGAATAATCATTGCCAGCACAAAATAGAGCGCATATTTCACAAAAGAACTCAGAAAGGAAACCACACCGGCTTCTACTTTTCCGCGCTCTAAGAAACGGCGCACCATTTTCACCAGCATTTTGATCATCCGGCTGCCTACCAGAAGAATAATCACTGCAATCATCAGCTGAACGAGAAACCCCAGCAGAGATGGTGTCAGATCCTGTAAATATTTCCGGATAATTTCCGGATTTTTCGCCACTTCATTTAACACTTCACTCTCGGTGCTAAGCTGTGTCAGTTGGTCTGTTATTAAAATTCCCAATGTATTTCTCCATTTATGTCCTATAATGCCATTCTTTAAATCTCATGGATGAATAATCCACTGCGGAGTTTCGGCTCAAACCAGGTAGATTTCGGCGGCATGAGACGTCCCGCATCTGCCACAGCAAATAACTCCTGAATGGATGTCGGATACATGGCAAATGCAACCTTACAGTCCTCATGGCATCTTCTTTCTAACTCTTTCATGCCGCGTATTCCGCCGACAAAATCAATTCTTTTATCTGTCTTTGGATCACCGATTCCAAGTACCGGTGCCAAAAGTACATTCTGTAATACCGATACATCCAGTCCTTCTACCGGATCCTCCGGACCCCCCCCCCCAGACCCGACTCTGGACGCATAGTACAACGATACCATTTATCAGAAAGAAACATGGAAAACTGTCCCTTTTTCACCGGTCGTACATCGTCTTTGTTTCCGATTTCCTGCACATCAAAAAGTTCCTGCATTTTTGATAAAAATGCCTCTTCGGTCATATCTCCTAAATCCCGTACCACACGGTTGTAATCCATGATCATCAGTTCCTCATCCGGGAATAAAACGGAAAGGAAATAATTAAATTCTTCTTTTCCGGTATATCCCGGATGTTCTTCTCTCCGCTTAAATCCGACTTTTACCGCAGAAGCAGCTCTGTGATGTCCGTCTGCAATATAGATTTCCCCAATCTGTGCAAATGCATTCCGGATCGTTTTGATATCTTCCGGATCGGATATTACAAAAACACGGTGGCGAATACCATCTTCCGCAACAAAATCATATAAGGCATCCTGTTTCTTTGTCTTTGCCACAACCTCATTGATCACGGCATTGGCACGGTATGCCAGAAAAATCGGTCCGGTCTGTGCACTGCACGTATCTACGTGACGGATACGATCCTGTTCCTTATCCGCACGGGTATTCTCATGTTTTTTGATGACCTGATTCGCATAATCATCAATGGATGCACATGCCGCAATGCCGGTCTGTGTTCTTCCATCCATCGTCAGTTCATATATGTAATAACATTCCCTGTTATCCCGGATAAATGTGCCGTCAGCGATCCAGTCTTTTAACATCTGTGCCGCTTTGGCATATACTCTGTCATCATAGGTATCCACATCATCCGGAAACTGTGTCTCCGCACGGTCAATTGCCAGAAATGATTTTGGATTTTTTGCCACAACTTCTTTTGCTTCTTCTCTGTTATATACATCATATGGTAATGCCGCCACTGCAGATACTACATCTTCTGCCGGTCTGACACATACAAATGGTTTTATGTCTGCCATATTATCCTCCATAAATTGTGCTGGTTTCTATACCTTTCTAGCTGTTTTTTCGAACCGCCATACAGCAAAATGCTTATCTTTTCTGTTATTTTACAACGCGTACACGCAATACATCGTCAATTGCCTGCAGTTTTTTCAGCACATCATCGGTAATCTGGGAATCCACATCGATCAGTGCATATGCATAGTCACCCTTTGCCTTATTTGTCATATCTGACACATTGATATCTGCCTCTCCAAGAACGGTCGTATACTGGCCGATCATACCCTTGACATTCTTGTGCAGAATTGCAACACGTCCGGCTGTGGTACATGCTCCCATGTTGCAGTCCGGATAATTGACAGAATGGGTAATATTACCATTCTCCATGTAGTCACGAATCTCACGGACAGCCATAATTGCGCAGTTGTCTTCAGACTCTGCTGTAGATGCTCCAAGATGTGGAGTGACAATACATCCCTTTGCCCCAACGGTTGTAGTATTCGGGAAATCAGAAACATATTTCTTAATCTTTCCTGCAGCCAGCGCATCAACCATTGCCTCTTCGTCTACCAGCAGATCTCTTGCAAAGTTTAATACAATTGCGGTAGGCTTCATCATTGCGATCGCATTGGCATCAATCATCTTTCTGGTAGAATCCAAAAGAGGTACATGGATCGTAATGTAATCGCACTCTTTGTAAATATCTTCTACATTGCTGATATGCTTTACGCTTCTGGATAAGTTCCATGCAGCATTGACAGAAATATATGGATCATATCCATATACTTCCATACCCATATGGGTTGCGGCATTTGCTACGAGCACACCGATGGCTCCAAGTCCGATGACACCTAATTTCTTTCCGGAAATCTCTGTTCCTGCAAAGTTCTTCTTCTGTTTCTCTGCAGTTTTTGCAATGTTATCATCGTTCTGGTTTGCCAGACACCAGTCAATACCACCGACAATATCGCGGGATGCATATAACATTCCTGCAAAAACAAGTTCTTTTACACCATTGGCATTTGCACCTGGGGTATTAAATACAACGATACCTTTGTCAGCACATTTGTCAAGCGGAATATTGTTGACACCTGCACCGGCACGGGCAACTGCAAGCAGTGAATCCGGAAGATCCAGATCGTGCATTGCCGCACTGCGGACAAGTGCGGCATCAGCGCCTGCCAGATCGTCTACTTTTTTGTAATCATCAGAAAATAAATCCAGACCTACCCCAGCGATAGGATTTAAGCATGTATAATTAAACATTTTATGCATTCTCCTTCTCAAATTTCTTCATGAACGCAACAAGCTTTTCTACGCCCTCTTTTGGCATTGCGTTGTAAATGGATGCACGCATACCACCAACGGTACGATGTCCTTTCAGGTTTACGAAGCCAGCCTCGGTTGCCTCTTTTACGAATTTCGCATCCATATCCTTGTCTCCAGTTACGAACGGTACATTCATCAGTGAACGGTCTTCTTTTCTGACAGTTCCCTTGAACAGTTTGCTCTCATCCAGGAAATCATAAAGGATCTTTGCTTTTTCAATGTTGCGTCTCTGCATTTCCTCTAAGCCGCCCATCTTTTTCAGCCACTTAGCATGGCGGTGTGTTGTACAGGCTGTCTTTGTCTGCCTGTGTCTTCCACTTGAGCATGGTTGGTGTGCCAGGAAGTACATCATCTGTAATCAGGTCTTCCCGTGCAATTACGATTACAACACCTGCCGGTCCGATATTCTTCTGTACGCCACCATAGATGACGCCATACTTTGTCACATCTACAGGCTCAGATAAGAAGCAGGAAGATACATCTGCTACCAGTGTCTTTCCCTTTGTGTTTGGAAGCTTCTTGTATTTGGTTCCGTAAATGGTGTTGTTCTCACAGATATAAACGTAATCCAGATCATCCGGAATATCCAGATCGGAACAATCCGGAATATAGGAGAATGTCTGATCTGCAGAGGATGCAAGCTCAATTGCCTCTCCGTACATCTGTGCTTCCTGATAAGCCTTCTTTGCCCACTGTCCTGTGACAATGTATCCGGCTTTCTTATTCTTCATCAGATTCATAGGAACTGCTGCAAACTGCTGGGATGCTCCACCCTGTAAGAACAATACCTTATAATTATCCGGAATGTTCATCAGCTCTCTTAAATCTTTTTCTGCATCCTTGATGATGTCATCGAATACTTTGGATCTGTGGCTCATTTCCATAACGGACATGCCGCATCCTCTGTAATCCAACATTTCATCTGCTGCTTCCTGCAGTACCTCCTCCGGCAATACTGCCGGTCCTGCTGAGAAATTGTATACTCTGCTCATTTCAAACTTCCTCCTATATTTTACTATGCTGTTGCTTATTTATTCTTGCTCTCGAAATCTTTTCCATCGAAACATTCATTGATCGGAGCCCCCGGTGCAACCATCGGCCATACCTTGTCATCCGAATCCACAATTGCGTCAATTACAAACGGCGTCTTACTTTCCAATGCTTCCTGAAAAGCTGCGTTAAACTCTTCCTGTGTTGTCACACGCCGGGCAGCTGCGCCCATCGCCTCTGCAATCTTTACGTAGTCCACACCGTCATCTAAAACCGTTGCGGAATAATGCTGTTTATAGAAAAGTGTCTGCCACTGGCGGACCATTCCGAGTACATGGTTATTGACAATCACTTCAATCAACGGAAGCTTTTGTCTGGATGCTGTTGCAAGTTCATTCATATTCATGCGGAAACATCCGTCTCCCGCAATATTGATCACCTGCTTATCCGGATTTGCAGTCTGTGCACCAATTGCAGCGCCAAGACCATACCCCATCGTACCAAGACCTCCGGATGTCAGCAGGGTTCTTGGTTTACTGTATTTAAAATACTGTGCAGCCCACATCTGATGCTGACCGACTTCCGTGACCATAATGGCATCTTTTGCCATCTCATAGATCTTTGCGATCATAAACGGACCACTTAACCCTTCCTTTGGAATGGTCATAGGATACATCTTCTGATAATCCGCAATATGGGAAAGCCACTCGGTATGTTTCTGCTGCTCAAGTTTTTCATTCAGCTTTCCGAGGACGATTGCCACATCCCCGATAATGCTGTGATTTACGATAATATTTTTATTGATTTCTACCGGATCAATATCAATCTGCAGAATCTTTGCCTGTTTTGCAAATTTCTTTGGATTTCCAAGTACACGGTCCGAAAAACGAACACCAACTGCGATCAGAAGATCACATTCACTGACACCGAGATTGGACGTCTTTGTTCCGTGCATTCCAAGCATTCCGGTATAGTTTTCTGATGTTCCATCATATGCACCTTTTCCCATCAGTGTGTCGCAGACCGGTGCATCTGTTTTTTCTACAAATGTCTTTAATACTTCACTGGCTCCGGAAAGGATTGCTCCTCCTCCGACAAATATGTACGGCTTCTTTGCCTTTTCAATCATCTGGATGGCTTTCTTTAAATCATCCTCATTGAATGCCGAACAATCCGGCTGCGGCATTTTTGGCTCTTTCTTTATATACTCTGTTTTGTTGGCAGTCACATCCTTGGTGATATCTACCAGAACCGGGCCCGGACGTCCTTTCCGCGCAATGGAAAAAGCTCTGCGAATCGTATCGGCAAGTTTTGTTACATCTTTTACAATAAAACTGTATTTTGTAATCGGTGTTGTGATGCCAGCAATATCAATTTCCTGAAAACTGTCTTTTCCGAGGAGTGATACCCCAACATTGCAAGTGATTGCCACGATCGGAATGGAATCCATATACGCAGTTGCGATACCGGTCACCAGATTGGTGGCTCCCGGTCCGCTTGTTGCCATACAGACTCCGACTTTTCCTGTACTTCTGGCATATCCGTCTGCTGCATGGGAAGCCCCCTGCTCATGCGATGTAAGTACATGCCGGATTTCCGGATGTTTGTATAATTCATCATAAACGTTCAGGATTGCACCGCCCGGATATCCGAAAACGGTATCTACACCCTGTTCTTTCAGGCATTCTATAATCACCTGTGATCCTGTCAACTGCATTTTCTAACCCTCTATCCTTTATTTCTCTTCTGGCACTTCCAAGACAGCTCCACGGTTTCCGGAAGTAACCAGTGCAGAATATCTCTTAAGATATCCGGTGGTAACCTTCGGCTCTCTCGGCTGCCATTTTGCACGTCGTGCGGCCATCTCTTCATCCGAAACATCTACGTTCAATGTCATCTCCGGGATATTGATCTTTATGATATCGCCCTCTTCTACCAGAGCAATCGGTCCCCCAACTGCTGCTTCTGGAGAAACATGTCCGATGGATGCGCCTCTGGATGCACCGGAAAAACGTCCGTCGGTAATCAGGGCAACGGAACTGCCAAGCCCCATACCGGCAATCGCAGAAGTCGGATTTAACATTTCTCTCATACCAGGTCCGCCCTTCGGTCCCTCATAGCGGATGACAACGACATCACCCTCTACAATCTTGCCGCCCTTGATCGCTGCGATAGCATCTTCCTCACACTCAAAGACTCTTGCCGGTCCTTCATGAACCATCATCTCATCGACAACAGCAGAACGCTTAACCACCGAACCATCCGGTGCCAGATTTCCTTTCAGAACGCATTATACCCCGCCGGCTTCATTGAGATCCTCCATATAAGTAGGACCAGCCGGTGCCAGATGGCAGAGGTTTGGTGTCTTTTCGCTGATCGGGTTTGCAAAGCTGATATCAAAATCAAAACCAATCTCATGCGCGATCGCCGGCAGATGCAGCATGGAGTTTGTGGAACATCCCAGTGCCATATCTACTGTCAGTGCATTTAAGATGGACTCTTTTGTAATAATATCACGCGCGCAGATATTCTTGCGGAACATATCCATAACTGCCATACCTGCATGTTTTGCAAGTTTGATACGTTCCGAGTAAACAGCCGGAATCGTTAAGCAGCCGGAATCGTTCCGTTTCCGCGAAGTCCCATACCAAGAGCTTCGGTCAGACAGTTCATAGAGTTTGCGGTATACATGCCGGAGCAGGACCCACAGGTCGGGCAGACTTTATTCTCATATTCAAGCACATCATCCTCTGTCATGGTTCCTGCTGCGTAAGATCCGACTGCCTCAAACATGGAAGAAAGACTTCTCTTCTTTCCCTGCACATGTCCGGCAAGCATCGGTCCGCCGGATACAAATACGGTCGGAAGATTCAGACGGGCAGCTGCCATCAGAAGCCCCGGTACATTCTTATCACAGTTTGGCACCATAACCAGTGCATCAAACTGATGGGCGATAGCCATACACTCCGTGGAATCTGCAATCAGGTCTCTGGTAACCAGAGAATATTTCATGCCGACATGTCCCATGGCAATACCATCACATACCGCGATTGCCGGAAATACAACCGGTACGCCACCTGCTTCCGCAACGCCGAGTTTTACGGCGTTTACAATTTTATCAATATTCATATGGCCCGGAACAATTTCATTGTAGGAACTTACAATTCCGACCATTGGTTTTTTTAATTCTTCTGCGGTAAATCTTCTGCGGTAAATCCGAGCGCATTGAAAAGACTGCGCGCCGGAGCCTGCTGCATTCCGGCTCTTGCGTTATCACTTATCATATTATGTTCTCCTTAAACTCTCTCTGCGATCAGGTCGCCCATCTTTGCTGTACCAACCTGTTCGATCCCTTCTGTGCTCTCTCCCGCCTGCGGCATGATATCAATGGTACGATATCCTTCTTTTAATACCTGTTTCACGGCATTCTCAATCGCATCAGCCTCTTTATCCAGATCAAACGTATAGCGAAGCATCATGGCTGCACTTAAAATGGTTGCAATCGGGTTGGCAATGCCTTTTCCGGCAATATCCGGTGCAGACCCGCCACTCGGCTCATATAAACCGAATTTGGTATCATTCAAACTTGCGGATGATAACATACCGATGGAACCGGTCACCATGGAAGCCTCATCGGATAAAATATCTCCAAACATATTCTCCGTCAGAATCACGTCAAACTGTTTTGGATCTTTCACAAGCTGCATTGCACAGTTATCGACAAGCATATGCTCATACGTTACTTCCGGATAATCTTTTGCAACTTCTTCTACGATTTTTCTCCAGAGCCGGGAAGAATCCAGAACATTTGCCTTATCCACGGAAGTTACCTTTTTGCGGCGCTTCATTGCAATGTCAAAACCTCGCTTTGCAATTCTGCGGATCTCATTTTCATTGTAGGTAAGTGTATCGGTTGCTGTCGTCACGCCATCTACTTCCTCTGTCTTTCGCGCTCCTTCCCCCCCCCAAAATACAAACCGCCTGTCAGCTCACGCATAATCATCATATCAAATCCTGTTCCGATGATATCATCACGCAGTGGACATGCAGCCTTTAATTCTTCATATAAATATGCCGGGCGAAGGTTTGCAAACAGATTAAGCGATTTACGCAGCTTTAAAAGTCCTGCCTCCGGACGAAGCTCTGGTGCTAACTTGTACCATGGGGATGTGGAAGTATTTCCTCCGATAGATCCCATCAGTACCGCATCACTTGCTTTTGCTGCCGCAATCGCATCATCGGTCAAAGGAACTCCGGTTGCATCAATCGAGCATCCACCCATCAGGATATCCGTATAGTGAAATGAATGACCATATTTTTTCCCAATCTGGTCTAATACTTTTTTTGCCTCTGTAACGATCTCTGGTCCAATACCGTCTCCCGAGATCACACCAATTTGACATTCCATTGCTTTTCCTCTTTTCTACTCTGCTGTTTCAAAGTCTATTACCTATTAATATATAGCAACCCATTAATATATAGCCACCGGGCCTTCTTTTCAACTAAAAATCCATTTTACTTTTTCATAAATAATATAATCTGAGATTATAATAGATCTTTTTTATTATTCTGAATTGAAAAAGGAATGCAAAAAGGTGCCGCAAATGCGACACCCTCTCTCATGTTCTTTATGATGCAGATTCTGCTTTTTCTACGTCTGCAATTGCAGCTTTCTGCATTGGAATACGACAGTTTTTGTTGTTTCCGAACTCTACGATAACGGTATCATCTACAATATCAATAATTGTTCCATAGAAACCGGATGTAGTAAGAACGGTGTCTCCCACAGCTACTTCGGAAAGCATCAGGTCTTTTTTCTTCTGCTCCTTCTTCTGTGGACGAATCATCAGAAAATACATAAATCCGAAGATTACTACCAGCCAGATAATCATACCAAACATGCCCATTCCGCCGGAAGCGGAAGCGCTGCTATTTGCTAAAATTGCGCTCATCAATGTTTCCTCCTATATTCAAATACTAAAACCCATTCTACACAACTTCCGTTCTTTGGGCAAGCCTTTTTGGCTTTTTTAGACATTTTTTATACTTGACTGTCCCATCCGGTACAGTTTTTCTTCTTTGTAGGAAGCAAAATTTCCGGCATCGAGAGCATCCCGGATCTCTTCCATCATGGTATTGTAAAAATACAGGTTATGAAGAACGCACAGGCGCATGCCAAGCATTTCCTTTGCTTTTAACAGAACAGATGCCGGATATAGGCTCTGCTGTAGTGCCGGCATGCCGGACACTGGCAGCCCTCCTCAATCGGACGCATGTCTTTTTCGTATTTCTGGTTAAACAGATTCAACTTTCCTTCGTTGGTATATACATGTCCGTGGCGTCCGTTTCTGCTCGGATATACACAGTCAAAGAAATCGATTCCGCGCGCTACCCCCTCGAGAATATTGGCAGGTGTTCCCACGCCCATCAGATACGTCGGCTTGTTTTTCGGAAGATACGGAACGGTCTCCTCTATGATCTGATACATCTGTTCATGGGTTTCTCCCACTGCAAGTCCGCCAATTGCATACCCATCCAGATCCAGTTCCGAAATTCTCTTTGCATGGTCCGTCCGGATATCCGAAAAAATTGCTCCCTGGTTAATTCCAAACAACAGCTGCTCTTTATTAATCGTATCTTCCAGACTGTTCAGACGCTGCATATGGCAATCGTCGATCCGAGGTTTGACTGGATCTGCATGCTCTCTTCCGGTCCCATAAAGATCTTTGCGCCATCTACATGGGAATGGAAATATACGCCCTCCTCCTTAATTTTTCGGAGTCCTGCCAGGGAAAACACCTGAAATCCACCGGAATCTGTCAGAATCGGACGATCCCAGACCATAAACTTATGCAGTCCACCCATTTCTTTGATCAGCTTGTCTCCTGGACGCACATGCAGATGATAGGTATTGGACAGTTCCACCTGACATTTGATCTCTTTGAGATCCATTGTTGAAACAGCACCCTTGATTGCGGCCACCGTTCCCACGTTCATAAACACCGGCGTCTGGATATCTCCGTGCACCGTATGAAACACCGCACGTTTCGCACTGCCTTCCTGTTTTAACAACTCATATGTAGCCATTTTCTGTTATTCCTCTTTCTTTTTATTTACTTTCGAATTCTGCGGATCAAAATACCGTTGGACAAAAGTGTGGAATCTATGTAATGTCGTTCAAGCAGAATTTCTCCCTGCGGCACTACCTCGACATCTTCCTCACAGCAGTTAATCAGCACTTCCACATAACAATCCGGAAAATCCACTTTCTGAAACTGGATCACACGCCTGAAAATTACGGCTGTTTAAGAGCGGTTCCTGCCGGCGCAGATGAATCAGTGTAGATATGATCCTGCTGCGCTCTGCATACTTTCCGGCCTCAATATCCGACCACGGCATACATCTGCGGCAGTCCGGATCATAGCTTCCTTCCATGGCAATTTCTGTTCCGTAGTAAATGCACGGACTTCCCGGCATTGCAAAAAGCACAGCAATCTGTGCAAAATATTCATCCAGATTCTTCACATCCGAGCGAAGCCGCTTGGTATCATGCGAATCGAGCAGATTAAACAGCACATCATTGGTCTGCTGCATATAGCTTGTATAGCAGCGGTTGATTGTATACTCAAAGTCTTCATTCGTCAGGCTCTTATCAATCCAGAAATCCTTGATACTTTGTCCAAGCGGATAATTCATTACCGCATCAAACTCATCTCCGCGCAGCCACGGAAGCGCGTTGTGCCAGATTTCTCCGAGAATATAGATATCCGGGTTGATCTCCTTGACCCGCGCATGCAGTTCTTTGCAGAATCTGTGGGAAACTTCATTTGCCACATCCAGACGGATTCCATCGATTCCGTAATTTTCCACCCAGTTGGCACAAATATCTACAAAATATTTGCGTACTTTCGGATTGTTTGTATTGATCTTTGGCATGGAATCAAAAAAGGCAAATGTATAATACTGTTTCTTCTTTGCCGCCTGCCCGTTTTTATCAAACGGCCATTCATTGATCATAAACCAGTCATAATATTCCGACTCCGGTCCCTTTGCAAGCACATCCTGCCACGGTGCGAAATAATATCCGGAATGATTGAACACACCGTCAAGCATTACGCGGATGCCCCGCTTATGCGCTTCCTTCACAAGGTGTTTAAAGGTTTCCTCATCGCCAAAACGCGGATCAATCTTCGTATAATCCGTGGTATCGTATTTGTGATTTGACGGAGCTTCGTTGATCGGTGTCAGATACAGACCGTTGATTCCCAGATTCTGCAGATAATCCAGCTTGTCTGTAATCCCCGCCAGATCTCCTCCGAAACATTCCTCATTGGTCACGCTTCCATGCTCTCTCCACGAAACCACATTCTCAGGATCATTGGAAGGATCTCCGTTGCAGAAACGATCCGGGAAAATCTGATACCATACGGTATCGTTGACCCATGCCGGGGTACGCGGTACATCACAGGGATTCATCCACGGGAAAACAAAGCACTGACGGCTTCTGCCCTCCAGATGCATCTGTTCGCTGCTGACAAACCCGTCTTCAAAATAAAACCAGCTTTCCTCCTCTGTCTGAAGTTCAAAATAATACTTCAAACGCTTGTACTCCGGACGCACGGTTGTGGTCCACCAGATCTGATTTTTTAACCGCTTTTTATATATGATCGGCTCCTTTTTTCCATCCCAGTGCTCCCCGCCGCCTAATATTCCCGCGGCAAACGGATCTCCGAGTATAATGGATACCGATTTTACATCGTAGCCCGTTTTTATATTGATAATCAGCTCATCCTCATTCAGCGGATAACAGTAATTGTCACTCGCCTGATGATATACTGCGTTAAATTCCATATGTTCCCCCTCTCTTTTTTATGTCTATTTTCTTTAAATATTACCATATCTCTCTTGACTATTCAATGCGATGTTTTTTATAATATCTCTTAGAATATTAACGTTTTTAAGGAGGCATTTATGGCAGGCTCATCATTTGGCAATTTATTTCGTATCACCACATGGGGGGAATCCCACGGCCACAGCGCAGGGAAAGTGACACGGTAGAAATCTTATCCGGTGTCTTTGAGGGAAAAACAACCGGTACCCCGATTTCCATGATGGTCTGGAACAAGGACCAGCACTCTGCGGATTACAGTGAAATTGCCTCCTACTACCGGCCGGGACATGCCGATTTCTGTTTTGATGAAAAATACGGATTTGTGGCGCGCACCGATCGGACGCGTTGCCGGGGGTGCAATTGCGATCAAAATTTTAGAGCAGATGGACATCTCCATACTTGCCTACAGTCAGGCAATCGGTCCGGTGTCCATTGATCCTGCCCGGTTTGATCCCGCAGAAATTTCAAAAAACAAGCTGTATATGCCGGATGCAACAGCCGCAGCAAAAGCCAGCGCATATCTCGAAAAATGTTTACAGGAACAAAACTCCAGCGGTGGCATCATCGAATGTCAGATTTTTGGGCTTCCCGTCGGACTCGGTGATCCCGTTTTTGAAAAACTTGATGCGAATCTGGCAAAAGCAATCCTCTCGATCGGTGCCGTAAAAGGCTTTGAAATCGGAGCCGGATTTGGTGCAGCTACCGCTACCGGACTAACCAACAACGATGCATTTTGCATGGAGAATGGACATATCTCCAAGAGAACCAATTATTCCGGTGGCACGCTCGGTGGCATGAGCGATGGCTCGCTGTTATTTTTCCGTGCAGCCGTCAAACCGACACCGTCCATTGCAGCAACACAGCAGACCGTCAACAAAGACGGAAAAGAAATTGAGATCAGCATCAAAGGACGACACGATCCGATTATCGTTCCGCGTGCAGTGGTCGTTGTTGAGGCAATGACAGCTATCACGATTTTAGATGCGCTCCTTTCCAACATGACCGCAAGACTTGACCGGATTATTGATTTTTACAGACAATAACGTTTAATCACAATAAAAATTGGCAGTGAGGCTACGATGCAACAGCTTCACTGCCAATTTTTTCTTGTTTATTTTTCGTAAAGAAATTCTTCCGGCAATGTAACGTTAAAATCTTTTGCCAGATCCCGGAAATTGTCCGGAGTGATCGTCTGAAGCTTATCCGGTCTCATGGATAACATCTTCACAAGAATTTCTGCCGATTTCTCAGCGGTGTGCATCAGACCGAATGTCAGATCAAAATCTTCGCCTGCTGCGAACATTCCGTGATGTGCCCAAATGGCCAGATCATACTTTTTCATCAGTTCACTTGTTGCAACCGCGATCTCTCTTCCTCCCGGAACCATCCACGGAACAACACCGACACCGTCCGGAAAAACAACCGGACACTCCGTTGCCATCTCCCACAGTTCTCTCGTAAACACTTTATCTTCGAGTGGAAGTACAAATGTGAGTGCAATAATATTGGTGGTATGTGCATGATAGACCACACGGTAATTTGGATTTTGAAGTTTTTTTACTTCGAGATTCATCAAATGACTCGGAAGCTCGGAAGTCGGTCTGCCTCCATTGACCAGCCCCCAGACAATACGGTAATTTTCACCTTTTTCGTCCAGTTCAATCATGCAGATGGAATCTTCCGGCTTAATGATCACATTGCGGAAATACTTACCGCTTCCCGTAACCAGAAAAAACTCGCCGGCAAGATTCGGTACACTTGTGCCAATTGGCTGCCATTCCTTCGCCTTAAAATTCTCTTTTATCAATTCTACTTCTTCCGGTTTTACACGATAAGAAAGGTTTCCACCATTTCTCTCATGCCATCCCTGCTCCCATCCGTCATTCGCCATGCGGATAAATTCCTGTACAAATTCTGCATCTAAAAAATTCATAATTATAATTCCTCTTTTCTATTCTTTTTTAATTTCTCTTTTCCAATACTTCGTTCTCATACTTTTCGATTTCATCATAGAAATGAAGATCATCAACGACGCCCTCACGTCTTAAGTACTCATCCCATATCTCACCGATCGGCAACATCTTCACCGCCTCATTCATAACCATAAGTTTGCTCATCTGATTCGTATCCTGAAGCGCTTTGAGCATTGCATTCGGTGTACATAAAGCTATAAGAAGGGCTTTCTGCCAGCTTCGAAATCCTGTTGCAAGTGCCGAAACACGGTTGATACTTGCATCAAAATAGTCCAAAGCCATATAGACACGGTCAAGCGCATTATCTCTTACAATTTCTTTTGCCATCTCCTTCGTCTCATCATCAAGAATCAGCACATGATCGGAATCCCAGCGCACACCTCTTGTGATATGCAATGCAAATTCCGGATAAAAGCAGAGCATTGCCGGAATCTTGTCAGATACATACTCCAGTGGATGATAATGTCCGTTGTCCATAAGTGGCATACAGCCGTCATGTAAAGCAGCAAAACTAAGTGTAAACTCAGCCGATCCGACTGTGTAAGACTCCACACCTATACCGAAAACTTTTGACTCCACACAAGGCTTTACGAGGTTATGATCGTATGGCTCCGATAAGATCTGCTCGATGGAATCCTTGTATCGCATACGAGGTCCCATACGGTCTGCCGGAACATCTTTAAATCCATCACCGGTCCAGATGTTCATAACGCAAGGCATTCCGGTCTCTTTTGCAAAATATTCCGAGATGCGGATGCATGCCTTTCCGTGATTGATCCAGAAACGTCTTGTCTCCTCGTCCGGACTCGAAAGTGTCTGACCGTCCTTTACTTTCTCGTGTGAGAAAAAGGTCGGATTAAAATCGATACCCATATGATGCTTCTTGGCAAATTCTACCCATTTAGCAAAATGCTTTGGTTCAAGCGCATCTCTGTCTGCAAATTCCCCCGGTGCAAAGATTGCATAAGATGCATGTATGTTTAATTTTGCGGTTCCCGGCATCAGTCTCATCGCTTCTTCCATATCTGCCATCAACTGTTCCGGCGTTCTAGCACGGCCCATATAATTACCGGTCGTTTGAATGCCTCCAGTAAGTCCTCCGTCATTGTCAAAACCGATCACATCATCCAGCTGCCAGCAGTGAAGCGATACCGGAACTTTCTTTAATGTCTCGATCGCCTTGTCGGTATCCACACCGAGTGCTGCATATTTTTCTCTTGCTGCTTCGTAATTTGTCATGTCTCTTCTCCTTTACTTTTCGTATTTATGAATTGGGAAGGAAGCATAAACACATTGTCTTGCCTCCTTTAAGTTTTCTAATTCTCCCGCTGCGATCATCTGCGCACAGAGATTCACATAGATTCCCGATCGCAGTCGCTTCCGTCGGTCCTGCATAGATTGTCTTCTTCGTGAAAAATGCGGTCAGTTTGTTCAGATAATCCGCATTGGCACCGCCACCAACGATCTGAATACAGTCGTATGTTTTTCCGGTCAGTTTCTCAATCTCCTTTGCTGTATCGGCATAGCATTTTGCGAGACTGTTGTAGATCACACAGGCAACTTCCGCAATGCCCTGTGGCACCTGCTGTCCACTCTCTTTACAGGCTTTCTGCACCTCGCTCGTCATATGCTCCGGCGCAAGAAATCTCGGATCGTTGGCATCAACGAAAGAAGGAATCGTCTGCTTTGACGCAAGTTCGCTGATCTCTCCAAAACCAAGTTCCGGGGCTATCTCCTTTCGCACCGACTGGATCATCCAGAGTCCCATAATATTCTTAAGATAGCGGAAGCGATAATCGTATCCGCCCTCATTCGTCATGTTATGCTTTCTGCTTTGCTCATCACAGGCAGCTTCTTTCAATTCGGTTCCCATCAATGACCATGTTCCGGAACTGATATAAAGTGGCTGTTCCTCTTTGGATGGAACTGCCATCACTGCAGAAGCTGTATCATGCGTTGCCGGCAAGACTACTTTGCATTCAAAACCTACCTGTTTCTGAATAGAATCCGCCAAGTTTCCGACAATGCTTCCCGCCATCATAATTGTCTGAAAGAGGGTTCTCGGATATCCCAGCCGATCAATCAATGCCCAGTTCCAGTCATTGGCTTTCGGATCAACCAGCTGTGTTGTTGTCGCGTTCGTATATTCCTGTAACTTATTTCCCGTCAAAAGAAAGTTAAAATAATCCGGAATCATAAGCATACTTTGTGCCCTATCCAGGCTTTCCGGATTCTGCTGCTTAAGCGCCATTAGCTGATAGATCGTATTAAACTTCTGCTTTTGAATACCCGTAATTTCATACAAATCATTTTCCGAAATAATCTCATATACCTGCTTGTCCATCCCATCCGTTCTCGCATCACGATATGCCACGGCATCACCAATTCTTTGTCCCTGATCATCCAACAATACAAAATCTACAGCCCAGGTATCGATTCCCATACTATACGGAATCTTTCCTATATCCGCACATTTCTTCATTCCGGTTTGAATTTCCCCAAAAAGCTGATCCACATTCCACACTTTATGTCCGTTATGTTCCTGCATTCCGTTTGGAAATCGATAGATCTCCTCTAAGACAATTCGCCCGTCTTTCTTATGCGCAAGAATATGGCGTCCACTCGACGCTCCGATATCAATCGCCAGATAATATCTGTTTTCCATTGTCTGCCCCCTTTTTCTCTTATCTGATACACCAAAAAGATAACAAAAATAAGGACAGCTTTTTAGCCTCTGATTAGACTAAAAAACTGTCCTTATTTTCTGAATAGCCTTTATTATCTTCTCATATGTTTTTCTTTCTTTTCTTCATACATGCGCTTGTCCGCCGATTCGATCAACTGATTTAAATCATCAATCTCGTCAGATGCATGTACGGAACATCCGATACTGGCAGACAATTGGTAGATTCTCTTCTCGTTTTGATTTTCTTTTTCCATTGTATTTTTTATCTTACTTACGATCATCTGCATCCGCTTGGCATTCGTACAACTCCCAAACACCACAAATTCATCACCTCCATAACGCATTACCAGACAATCCTTCGGAACTGATGCCTTTATCACATCTGCCATCTCGCGTATGAAAGCATCGCCGACCTCATGCCCTAACCCATCATTGACACTCTTTAGACCGTCAATATCCAAAAAAATCATAAATGCCCGCCGATGTTGTCCTTTAATCCGTTCAACAACCGCATTTGCGGAATAAAAAAAGCCACTCCGATTGAACACCTGTGTCAGCATGTCATACTTCCACATACGGTTGATCTTCTCATTCATCTGATTGATCCATTTCCATTTGCGAATATTTTCGAGTGCCATACTGATATTAACCGTCCATAAATATGCAAGCTCACTTTTTAACGCAAAGACACTTCCATCCGAGACACAATATCCATAACATATTTTTTGATAATAAATTGGTGTCACTATGTAGAATGTTTTCTGTAATTTATTTCTCATTTCATAAGGCAAAATTTCCTTTGACGGAAATTTTCCATAGGAGTCAAACTTTCTATCATGATAGGCAAGCGGTATATGAACCTTTTGGGTATAGTGCTCACAAATCGCTTGTTCTCTGATATTAGTTTTTATGTCATCATACGCAAACAACTTTTTTTCATCACACAGGCAAAGATAAAACTCTTTCATATCTGATCGGATAACATATTTTTTTAACCGCGAACACAATTCTTCCACACTCTCAAGCCCGGTCAGATCGAGTTCCATACTTTTTAACGCATCTAGTGCCTCCTCATAGCTTAAGCATTGGTTCTGATATTCCACTCGAAGATCCCGGATCGACTTTGGTGTCTGGCAGTTACATCCGCAGCTTTCCCGATACAGAATCTGGGTTTCCAATTTCACAGATGTATGACTTTGTGCATCAAAAAGCAGATCGACCGCCTTTTCCCCGAGCATTTCCTGTCTG
>ERZ780002.278-NODE-278-length-21885-cov-4.17343_pt1 | contig 21885 bp, 23 predicted proteins | sample MGYA00511947_ERZ780002 | MGnify/ENA primary metagenome ERZ780002 (study PRJEB29588, sample SAMEA2148558) | human gut metagenome | biome: human gut; feature: human-associated habitat; material: faeces | place: Denmark | collected 2008/2010 ... | reverse complement strand
CGTCAAAGGTCAACGTCATAACTCAAAACGTCGACAACCTGCACGAAAGAGCCGGTTCGACAAACGTGCTTCATCTTCACGGAGAACTCACTAAGATTCGCCCGGAAAACACCTGCAACGACAATGACAACTTTTCGGAAGAATATGTGGTGGATATCCGATACGGAAGGGTTGTTCTTGGTGATATGGCCCCTAACGGAGCACAGTATCGCCCGCATATCGTATTTTTCGGAGAGGCGGTTCCGAAGATGAACAGAGCCATCGACATTGTATCGGCGGCGGATGCCATCATTATCGTAGGCACCTCGCTGAGCGTATATCCGGCAGCAAGCCTTTACCGCTATGCATCTTTTGAAACTCCTGTGTATCTTATAGATCCGGCTGAAATGAAGTTCCGCGATCCGCGTATAACACATATAAGGAAAATCGCAAGCGAAGGGATGAAAGATTGTTTGGATTTATTGAAATAATTGTTACCTTTGCAGCCGCAATTGAAAAGGAGGTGATTTAGAATGATAATTGTACCAGTAAAGGAAGGTGAAAATATCGACCGCGCGTTGAAGAAATTCAAGAGGAAATTCGAGAAGACAGGAGCAATCCGTGAACTTCGTTCCCGCAAGAATTTTGAGAAGCCTTCAGAGAAGAAGCGTATGGCCAAGATGAAGGCTATTTACGTGCAGCACCTCCGTCTTGAGGACGAGCAGTAGTTTTTAACTATTATAGTGATTTTTCCGGATACTTGTTTAAGCATCCGGAATTTTTTATATCTTTGCGCAAATTTTTAGACATATGTTTTGGACACTTGAATTAGCCAGCAGCCTGGACGACGCTCCGTGGCCAGCAACAAAAGAAGAACTTATCGACTACGCCAACCGCTCAGGCGCTCCTGAGGAGGTCATTGAGAATCTTGAGGAACTTGAGGACGACGGCGAAGACTACGAATCCATAGAAGACATTTGGCCGGACTACCCTACCAAAGACGACTTTTTCTTTAACGAGGAGGAGTATTAACCCACTATTGAGATATTATTGATTGATTTTCAATAATTTATGATTTAAGCACCGGATAGTTCCGGTACTTTTTTGTGCCCAAATTGCTGGTTTTTCAGGGTAAAATGAGCCAGAGACATATGACCTTATTGAACATCACAAGAGAAACCCAGTCTGGACAGACAATAGGAAGAAGAAGAGAAAATGCAAGTGGTGCAGCACCCTCCCAGTTGAGATGCAGAAGACATAGGTTGAGTATATCAAGACCTGCCTTGCAAGGCTTCCTGCTGATATGAGGTTCTATACTATCCATGATGCTATCTGTGTCAAGCAAAGTGATGGAGAGTCTGTCAAGGCTGTAATGGAGCAGGTCAGTATGGAGATGTATGGTGGGAAGATTTCAATCAAGATTGCGAACTCATCAACCGATAAGGAGAAGTGAAATTTGAATGCAATTTCAAGGACAGAGTGACAGCACCCTGTCCTTTTATTATGCCCATAAATACTTATGTGAAAGCATCCGCTTCCACACTATATATAAACTGATTATAATAATATGGACAATGTAAAAATCAATCGTATCTGTCCGTTCAAGGAATGGCTGGCACAACAAAATTTTAATGAGAATAAGACTGGGGGCGTCAATGCTATAAACAAATACGTCTATGAGTATACAGAATACTCCAGCCTGTTAAATGAAGCATACTGCAATTTGAAATTTGACCATTACAATGAAGTATTTGACCAATGCTTGAATGACATTGAGAAGGATGACCCTGGCATCAAATATAAAGATGTCCTTACTCTGGCCAAAAATAAGACCGGCATCGATAATGAATATGACAGCATCGACAAGTTTCTTTACGACCTCGTGAAGATGCACTTGCGGGGAGAGAAGATAAAGGTTCAGGACAAGGAGATTGATGATGAGACCGTCAATGACAATGATCTTCAAGTATATCGGGCGGCTGAGAAGTTATTCATCTTACAGATGATGAAAGATATAAAGAAGAAATTTGTCAATGAGAACGATATGTAATCCTGTCCCGCAAAAGGACTTGTGTCTTCCTATCATTGAAGATGGCAAAGTCAAAAGCTGGCAGTCCATTGTCCTGTTTGAACACGTCCTTGACGGAGAGAGAATTTTGACTTCACCAGAGATAAATAAACTCCTGCGATATTTCTATGGGCAGGCCAAGCCATCTGTCGTAAGAACAAACTATACCGATGACCTTCAATTCTGGGCAATCCACGAACTATATGAGGCTGATGACAATGAGGAAAATGTGATATATCCTTTCAAGACTTCTCTTGAAGAGATGAGAACCGATGACCCCATTATCCATAATGGAGAATATTCAGGACCGTTGAATATAGTATCATTCAAACCGGATGAACATGTGGAGAAGGACTTCCTTGCCATTACCTGTAAATGGCACGATGAACTATTCCGTAATGACAGTTATGACCTTAGCATCATTGCCGACACAGATGACCTTTACAGTGTCATCGAGCCGTGGGTGATTAACTGACTAACCACACAATCAAACATACACTTCATAACTGGACGGACATCGGTCCGTCCTTTTTTCGTTTCAGTTTCGTGCGAACAATAGTGAAAGTGAATGTTGTCGGGTGTCCAAAACAAGACTAAAAAGGTCTTACATCTGATTTTCAGTCATTTATATGCTTCACTAATACCAAAAGTGAAACACAATTGAATATATTCTATTCAATAATCCCGTCAGAAATAGCCTTCTTGTATGCTGTCTCCTTGAATTCTTCAGGGGATGGGTAGTTATTAGCTTCAGCGCCTGAAATGATGCGGTTAATACCTTCAATGGACGTGCTGTAGATCCTATCAAAAACCAAATGCCATCCTTCTTTCTCGGACCACTCCAATTTGAATGTGCAGAAATCAACGGGAAGTTTAGCGTTGAAATCTTCAAGTAATGAGCAATCCGACGTTTTTGACAGGTATTTCATTGCAACATCCTGAACTACAAAAATAATTTTGCGATTCCAATCTTCAACAATCTTCCCTTTTTTATAAGCTTGCTGCATCATGGTTTTTGTAAATTCGTTTGCCCAATTAATACCAAAAGAAACTCTATCCCCATTTGAGTTTCGCAAATCGTCGGTATCTTCACCATTAACCATTGCTAACGCATATGGGTATGGCGAGCCTGTTGTCCCAGCAGCCTGAAGTTCCACGCACAAAAAGTCCGTTATCCTGCCTGATCCATCAAGTTCAAATGCGACATAATCTACATTACCACCGACTCCCATGTCTACTTCTTGAACCCAATGAATGTTTTTCCAAGAGGACAAATATTGGGTTTCAATTGTTTTAAACATTATTTCTTCTTTCAATCTCTGGGGGCATATAATGACAGGATAGGTTGTTTCGCTTCTTGCTACGGTGGAGCCAAGACTGCAAATGCCTACCTTAATATGAGGTTCACTTTTCCTGGGCTTATTGCAAGTCGTTCTCAAGAAGCGACAGTACTGTTGTGTGATGGCTAGTTTTGCATCTTCAGTTAAATTCTCAAGATCTTGACAAAAATACTCAACTGGAAGTCGTTTTACATTCTTTTGCATAACTAAAATAGTGTAGATGTGATTCCTAATTCAGAGATACGTTGTCTGGCTACATTTGTATATTCTTCACTCAAATCGATTCCAATGCCTCTTCGCTTGTGTTTAAGAGCAGCTGCTACCGTGCTTCCTGTCCCACTAAATGGGTCCAGAACCCAGCCATTAATAGGACACGTAGCCAAAATAGGAACTTCAAGAAGGGCTTCGGGAAAAACGGCATAATGTTTATCCTTTCTCCACGTATCTTCAGGGACAATATTCCATATATCTGTAGGAAGAGCTCCATTTGCACCGATTTGCATTATATAAAACCCTTTTTCCTTAAGTTCTTTAGCGCGACCACTCACAACTATGTTATCACTATGCCAAGGACGTTGAACGCCCCGTATTGCCATCCTAAAATCATTTATTTCTCCTTTCCGGATTCGTAATATGGTTTCATCGAGAGCCGCAAGGGCATTCTCTTTTTCGATATCTGTAAGTTCAGTGCTAGTGTGTATCTGCTCTCTATATTTCTTTCCACTCACACCCGTTGCAGAGATAGTTTGATTCTCACTAATTGTTGGTAATAATGTCGGTTTTATTCGTATAGCTTTGTCGTCATAGTAGTATTTTTTACTTTTAACGAAATGGAATACGTGTTCATAACTATCCCTAAGCCTATCCTTGCAGCTTTGAGTGCCTTTCATTTGATTCCAGATTACATCATTTCTTAAAATCCAACCGTCATCCATGAGGGACAATGCAACCCTCCAAGGCATTCCCATCAACGCTTTATTGTTGTATTTATCACCGAGGTTTAACCACAATGACCCGGTTGGTTTTAATACTCGTTTTACTTCGCGAAAGATTACAGTAAGTTTTTTCACATAAGTGCGGTAATCATCCTCATTTCCAATTTCATCAGCGTTTTCGGCGTTATCATAAACTCTCATTGCCCAATAAGGAGGCGAAGTAATCACGCAGTCAATACTCTCACTGTCAATATCGCCAAGAATATCTAAACAATTTCCGGAAATTAAAATATGATTCGTAGACAAAGAACTCGGAGCCATCTTACTAAATTAAATGAATATCTTACGCAAAGATACTAAATTATTCTATACAATCTATCATTCTTAACCTTTACCTCATATTCATTTTGAGGACAATTCTTCTCTACAAGTGCGTCAATTGTGCTAATTAAATTATCCGCATCAATACCTGTTATCCTTGTATAGATGCATCCTTCAGGACGCTCCAGTATAACAGTATAAGTTTCATCAGCATCAAAAATTACTTTAACAATTCCAGAAAAAAGGAATCCTCGCACATTGAATCGTATACCATTTTCAATGATTGTTTCGTTGCAATACCCCCAAGAGCCAAGAATGACCAGTTGGGAGTTAAGAATTGAGTCAAGTTGTGCTCTAAAGTCCATAACAGTCCTATTTTATACGCTATTTGTAAAAGATGATTTAAAAACGAAGACTTTCATACACCTCTCTCAGCTCTTGCTGCCTTAATCCCAGATATCTTCTGGTGATTGAGGTGCTTGTGTGGTTGAAAATTTCACCGAGTTTAATAAGAGCCATTTCGCAGTTTTCTCCGGCCATTTCAACCACCTTTCTCCCGAATGTCTTACGGAAGGAGTGCGTGGAGAAGTGCTGGACATCTTTCAGCATATACTTAACATTTATCTCTTTCAAGACAACATTGATGCGCTGAATTGAAACCACATCACCGTAGCGGTTGAGGAAACATTTCTCGTGGGGGTCTTTGATGTCCAGAGCCTTATAACACTCCTTGATATGCTCTTGCACACTTGCATTGACTTTTATCTCCCTATGCTTACCGGTCTTCTTCTCGTTGAGGACAAAACTCTCACAGAGTATCTGTTCCCAAGAAAGGGAGAGAAGATCACTGATGCGAAGGCCCAAAAAAGAGCCACAAGCAACAAGAAGGCTAATCCTGTATTTGCCATCCTTGTATAATCTATGCGTCAAGTTCAGCATTGTATCCCAAGGGAGATAGTCCGCTGTTGTATATGAATGTTTCTGGCTCATTATTAAAGTATTAAGCATTTATCCTTAATTGTTAATGCGAAGATAAGCCTTTATTCATAATTATGCAAGAGATTATTCATAATTATTGTATAATTTGATTGAAAATTATGAGTATGTTCATAATTTATGTATATTTGCATCCAGCAAGATTGTCAATAAATGGGACTGAACATTAAGAAGGTCTGCAAGGAGAAGAATATTTCTCTTGTTGAAGTTGCACAGCATATAGGCATAAGTCCTATCTCTTTGTCGCAGAGTTTGAACAATAACCCAACATTGAGCAGGTTGCAACAGGTGGCATCCGCTCTTGGCGTTGAGGTGGATGACTTGTTTGACAAAGAACCGGATACAAGTGTTCAAGGGTGTATATATGTCAATGGCGATCCTGTTCTTGTGAAGTCCAAGAAGGATATTGAAAACTTACTCTATAATTTGAAATAAGTAGTTGATTTACCGATGGATAGTTATCATCAAGTTTCAGTGGTTTCAAAAGTGAAACATACTATCCAATTTCAATCCAACATAGCAAATAGTGGTTATAATTAACTATAAGTCAAGCGCTTATAATTTACTTTTGGCCAATTTAACGAGGAGGAGTATTAACCCACTATTGAGATATTATTGATTGATTTTCAATAATTTATGATTTAAGCACCGGATAGTTCCGGTGCTTTTTTTGTGCCCAAAATTGCTGGTTTTTCAGGGTAAAAAGTAACTGTTTTTCTTTACGCATCCAAAAACTAATCGAATAAAGTGTCATTTAATGACAAGGTTTTCTATTATCTCAATCATTGGCAGTTTGCTTAAAGTCTATTGCTATTTAGCAGACTCCAGCATAGTCCTAATAACATAACCATAATAGTAATGCCACAGGATTCCACAATATGCCACTATACCCGAGCTTTATTCCAGTTCCATGTTCAAGAAAAACGAGACTGTCCTTTTTTCTTAAGTACGTTTCTAAGTACGATTAGATTAACGCAATATTCTACTGTATGCCACTCAATGCCTTCAAACGCCATTTCCATAGACACAAAAAACAGGTGCCAGGACGAACAAATCGTACTAACACCTGCTTAATTTGCTAATATCCAGCGGTTTATCTGCTAATACTCTTCCTCATTAAAGAAATTTATCAATGTTGATTATCAATATATTATGTAATAATCAATGAAATTTGCGCAAACAAACCGCACCATCCGAGACGGTCTGAGGCGATTGAAGGAATGGGTGGACAAACAAATTTTATCTCTTATACAATAGGCGTCATAATAATCTTGGCTTTGATAGCGTCTTTTAAAATTTTACTATTAGCATCATTCTTTTTCAATAATGTAGTCAATAATTTGCGGTATTCTTCTTTATTCCTTACACCTGTCTCTTCACAAATTTTGGAATTAGGAATCAACGCATTCTTTAAATTAAATACACGTAGAATTCCGTCGTAATCTTCATTATCTAATATCTTCTGAAAATCAGTCTTAATATCATCGTAAATCTTCTGCCTGTCAATTCCTCCATACTTGGTATCTATTTCTTTAATGACATCAACAAATTCATGTGAACTAAAATCTGTTAATTCTTGATATTTTCGTGATAACATCTCCTTGAAAAATAGAAGAATTTGTGATGACATTTCTTTTGCGAAGAAATCAATCAGATTCTTCTTGACAGTTTTAAATACATCATCGGGAACCTTTCCCATATGATTTGCCACAACTTTTACAACATTCTCGATTAATAAAAGGTTTTCTGCCTCAGCAACATCTAACACCCATATATTTTTTGAAACAAGATTATTTATATCCACTTTGTCTCTTCTATCCCTATCTATAATACCATAGGAGTGAATACGGTGGATTTCAAATGCATCATTGAAAGATTTGGCTATCTGAATAACCTTCGTGCAACTATTTACAGGTTTTAACGTATAGTCTGAAAATACTTGACTATATATTTCATAATCAATACTGCTGTCATCCCCTTCTATAAATATAACTGGTAATCGACTCCCTAATACTTCCAAATATAACTGTTCAGGGATAGGCATTGCTCCATTTAATATTTCATAATCCCATTTCCCATCTTCATAAGACTTGGCCCATATTTTCTTAGCATTTTGTCTTGAAAACGCAAAATCGATACTATGCGTGAGATAAATAAACACACAATCAGGACGCTCGTTTTCAATCAAGTCAAATAAGCGTTTGATTAATGAAACATGAATGTGCATTTCCGGCTCATCAATGATGATAATTGATTTTTCAGGAGCACATAATACCTCGCCAATAAGATAAAAAATACATCTTTCGCCATCACTCATTTCCGAACCATTGTACTTCTTATCTGGATGCCCATCTTTGTATGCATCTATAACACCTGCTCTTTTTTCAAGTTTTCTATGAGGCAATACACCTTCCCAAATTCTCTGAATTTTATCTAATTTTGTAATTGGTTTTTCCCCGCCATGATCTTTATAATAAACAGACTTCTCATATTCTTCTGAATGAAGCAATACCATTAGCTTATCATAATCATTCAGTAAGGAAGTATTCAAATTATTATTCCAACGATTATTCTTTCGAGCATGATGTTTAAGCCAATCTTTATTATCATCATGCGTCCCATATAGTAGATCTTCTTTAGCAACTTCCATTGATGTTGTATGAACAGAAGATGGCATACTTAAAGACTTTTGCGCAGATATTCGGTGAACCTTTTCATAATTATTCTCTTCTATCCAACTTCCGAAACGTGTTTTTCCTGCACCATTGGCGCCAACAACGACAAGTTGCTCAAAATCAAGTTTCACTTTTTCAACTTCTCCTTTTTTAGGAGGTAATAATACTTCCATATCTTTCAAACTTAATAATTCAAATTAATCTTAGTATATGACAAAAATTAAAATAACTGTTGTAATCTATTGATTATTAGGTAATTACTATTGTAAAAGATCTTAAAATTCGTAACTTTAAGGTATGTTAACTCTCACATTAACACCATGTTACGAACTTCTAAGGTCCACCACAAAAGTAGTGAATTATATCTGATATTGCACGAACATTTTGGTAAAAGTATGAATCTGGCACGAATCAAGGCTCTCAGCATGATGGTATGCGCCCTCTGCAAGGTGCGGCGGGTTATGTATTCTAAGCTAGCCTCCGCCTTTGATAGCAATGCGGCATCTGAATCTTCCCTGCGGAGAATCCAGCGGCTCATTGCCCAATGCGAGATTAGTACCGACCTCATAGCAAAACTCATATTAAAGCTGATTCCGGTACAGGACCTGTACAACCTTACGCTGGACAGGACGAACTGGAAGTTCAGCAATACCAACATAAACATCCTTACCCTGGGCATCATCTACGACGGAATGGCTTTTCTCATCGTATTCAAAATGATGGACAAGCGGGGTAACTCCAATACCCGGGAGAGGATTGAACTTGTAGACCGGTTCATTTGTCTTGCCGGAGAAAACTCCATCAATCACCTGATGGCTGACCGTGAGTTCATTGGAAGCGAACGGCTGGGCTATTTGAACGCAAGAGGCGTTCACTACCATATCAGGATACGAGAGAACTTCCGTGTGTACCGGCATACCCAGGAAACACGGGCCTGCTGGCTGTTCAACGACCTGAAACTGGGTGAAAGCAAACATCTTGACGGTATCTACTACGTTAATGGACAGGCCTGTTACCTGTCTGGCTCTAAAATCAAGGACAAGGAGGGTGCACCCGAATTGCAGATCATTGTCTCGTACTGTAATGCAGAGGAAGCATTTGAGATGTACAAACTGAGGTGGCAGGTGGAGACGATGTTCAAGGGCATGAAATCAAGTGGCTTCGATATCGAAGGCTCCCATGTCCGTGACCATTCCCGTATGTCCAATCTATTTGCCATCATCATGATTGCGTATGTCTGGTGCTACCTCGTAGGAATCTATATCAACGAAAACATCAAACCGATAACAGTGTTGAAGCACAAGCGGAGGGCGGTAAGTCTGTTCAAGTACGGACTGGACTACATCTTCCAGTCCCTTGTCAACCACACAAATCGCTACCGAATCGATGTCTTCAAATTTTTGTCATATACTGATTTAATAAACTCAAAACAACTTCTAAGTTAATCGGCAATCTTACAAGTGATACCGTAAACTGTTCCTTTACGCACTGCGTCCAAAATCTTGTTGAAGGTTTTAGGAAATGGCTCGACTACCTGTTCTGCTATACTTCGAGGTATTTCCTTGTAATACGCCTCTGCTATTCCGCCGGTAATGCATGCAAGCGTGTCACTATCTCCTCCGAGAGAAACGGCTTCGCGGATAGCATTCTCAAAATCAGAGGATTCAAGAAAGCAGATAATCGCCTGCGGCACAGTCCCTTGGCAGCTCTCATCCCATTCGTAGACAGGATGCCAATACTCATAGGTTTTATGAAGATCGTATCCGTATATCTTTTCAATGTGCTCGCGAATCTCCTCCTTAGTTTTTCCATTCCTGGCCATCCAGATAGCAGCGGCAGTCGCCTGTGCGCCCTTGATGCCTTCAGGATGGTTGTGAGTGATTGCGGCCGATTGGCTGCCACGCGTTCGGTCTCCGCCAAGGTATCGAAGAACCAGCCCACAGCACTCACGCGCATTGCAGCCACATTGCCCCATGATTCATAAGGATGACGCCCCGTTGCGGACTCGTATGGAGCAGCCCCCAACTCGTCATCATATGCATATAACTACTTCGGAAAGAATAGCCAGCGGACAAATGATTCGCCATATCCGCCCATCGGACATGGGCACTCCTTCCCGAACATCACCATAATGTCTTCCAGCCCCTGATAACTATGTTCCTTGTCCTTCAGCAGCCAGTAGGCTACCGCCATTGTCATCACGCTGTCGTCAGTATAGGCGCTGTTATTCTTAAACAGCTCGAAGTTATAATCTTTAGTGTTGCGGAACTCATAGACCGACCCTATGGTGTCCCTTGTAATTGCTCCTGACATGTTATTGTTTTTGTGTATAAAGTTATGAAATGTCTATCATATTGTTAATCAACTTATTGGAGAAGTCGGGTATTTTAAGTACTCCCGATAGTCCCTATACTATTTCGATATCATTTATCCAACGATAACAATCAAAGGAAGTGTTCATAATGTTGATTGATGATTGTAGCTGTCCTGTATCTGGCTTAGTATAATTTACTCCTACATTTGGACAGGTTCGATTTGACTACTTATATGATGAGTCTCTTACCATCGTCTGGCAAAGAAATCTTAACTGCCATTATAGCCCAGGCTATTCTACTTTTTTAGGAGGAAGCATCAGTACACTTCTTTTAATCTCAGGAAGTTCATTCCAACCATGTATGATTTGTTCCATAAATTGAGTAAGCGCTCCCAAGAATTTGAAATAATAGACAGCTTGTTGAGAACGAATTTGACTTAACGGTTCTTTATCCCAATTGTTGGGTATATTGCCGCGATGGTTTGTGTTCCTGCATTGATATATGTCCCAAAGAAGTGATGTGAATTCTTTGAATCCATAATAGTCACTGTTTTTCATCATTCCTTTATAGCCAACAAAATATACGATAGTTCGCATTTTGTCTATTGCATATAGATCTTGCAGCGATTTTTTTGACTTTTCTATGGCATTGGACAATCCAGAATTCTTGTCGTTACCAGGAAAAACGAGTGAAGCTATTGTGTATCCGCTCTCGTTTCTATTATCTATTGAAGGGGTAACCCCCTTTCCAGCCTTTACATAGGCCGGATATCCCCACATTCTGTTGGCAATTTCGTTTAAATCAGGGTTGGCGCATAGCTTGTTTGTAACACATTCCACTTGCTGATATAATGACAAGCAAAAATCACCGAAATTGTTTCTTCGTCTAAATGCTTCCATTCTGCAGAAATCTTCAACAAGTTCATTGGTGATTTCTTTAATTGGGAAATCTTTATAAAACTCTTGTGCCTGCTGGCGAACAACTTTCTCGATGCAGTATTCGTAAATTTGATCTATACGGTCATCGTCAATAGACACACAATCCGCGGGAGACATATCTAATCTCTTCCGCAGTTCCAAGTTAAATTCAGCGTTCTGCTTACTTAACTGAACGATTTTTTCTATTGTCGACTGTAATTTATCCTCCATAAGCTATATACTCAATAAGGTGTCCAAATCATTATTCAAATCGTCAATGTTTACGGGCGACAATGTCGGGACAACCACTTTGCCTGAGCGATGGATTAACCAGAACGGTTTTCCTTTAGCATCCCGGCAAGATGAGATTGAAAGAGGCGACTTATCCTTTTCTTCCTCGGATCTCAGCGACTTGTTTACTGAGGCTAGCTCCTTGTGACCGCCAAGAGTGAAATAGGCATACCTATGAGCGATGACTTTGTTCTCATCTTCGGCATTTACTTCTTCCCGAGCTTTAAATGTAGTAATGACGACATCAGTATGATTATTCTTCTCAAACTCCAGCAGAGGAATCGTTTCAACGTAAGTGACACCTTGAGTTGTTGTATTGTGTGCGTCCTTCAGGGCTATTGTCAACTCGTCGAATCTAGTCCGCAGCCTCACATACACGCTATCTTCGGCCCCCTTAACCATTTTCAGGTACATTAGTTTTCCGGACAGCACATTCACCATGTCAGGTTTTCCTTTTTTAACATGTCCTTTATCTTGTTTATATTTAGAAAAAAACAAATTAAACGCTGTACTATAGCCATATTTCTTCCAGATATAAAGGATATTCCTAATATCACGAACATATTTTTGGGTGACGTTCAACTTATGGCTTACAATAATGCCGGTTACTTCCTGTCGTGATCCCAATTTTTGGAGTCTGGTCTTTGCCTCATTTATTGTAAAGCCCTGATCCTCAATAATGCGCTTCAGTTCTTTCCTGAATTCTCCATTCCCTTGATACACATTGTGCATAGAACTGAAGGTAATATCGTCAGCATATCGGGAAAAGTTTAATCCAAAGCGTTTTGCCAATCCAGCCAGTCTGCGGTCCAGTTTGTCGCAGACCATGTTAGTTAGGATTGGTGATGTAGGGGCACCCTGAGGCAAGACATATCGGTTGGACCCATCTTCCAGAATTTCTTTCATGGAACACAGGCCGGCTATCATGTTGGCAATCGACTGCTTAAAGCACAATGGCTTCAATTGTATTCTTTTCCATACCCTTGCCTGCTGGATGCTCGGAAAGAAGTCTTTCAAGTCAATGTTGAACACATAATTCTGTCCTTTGTGCATTCCAGCATTTGTGACGACGGAACGCCCCTCTGTAAAACCCATTGCATGGTCAGATGGAGAGTACACGGCCTTGAAAATTTCGTTCACATAGTGCAGAAGCAATATGAAACCACGATTCCTTGGGGCCGTAATCTGTCTGAAACCTCCAGACTTCTTCCTGATCTTGAATTGCTTGTAACAATGAAACGTATTGTTGGGATTACAATAATAATTCAAGTACGTCATCGTAAACGGAAAGAACTTGTGGCTCATGCCAGATTCTGCCATCTCATCCTTTTTCATTTTGTTGAGAAGGTCAAGGAGATCTTCCTTAGTCTCCATCTGTTGAGCCAACTTTATTATTTCGTTCTTGTCCATTTTCTGTTTATGATAATTAGAGGTGAAAATCGGAAACGACAGGAGTTGATTTCTTTATATAAGGAATAATACTATAAAAACAATACAACAATACAGGATAGAAAGGCATACTGCGTATGCACAGTCTACGTTAACATGATGACGTTGTCATCTCAGGGCTTTGAAAAAGCCTAGAGACATCTTGCGAATGTATCTCCGGGGAAATATGGCTTGCGCCCGCAAGACGTGTTCAAATTTATACCTGTCGTTCCGATTTCAAAGACCTCTTATTTATAATGCAAAGTTACAATGTTTTTGAGAACTCTTTGTTCGCAATATTGTAATTCTGCAGATTTAATCTATATTCCAATATGCATCAGGAGCACCATCGAAGGCATCGTCAATTGCGTCATCACTGTAACCTGCCACATCTTGCGCATAAGTGCCGGCATATTCACCATAATGAGTTCCGTAATCATCGTAGTCATTATCACAGTAGCTGTCATGCACGGTCCCCTCTTCTTTGTCCAAAAGACTACTGAGCTCGATATAACTCCTAGAGTCTCCCTTCTCGACCCTTGTTGTATCGCGACTTTTACCATAGAAGTTCCAAATGTCATCGTATTGGGCCGGCAAGACCTCTTTCCCGGTATTGTCAATAATTCCCCACCTGCACCCGTTGTTCATTACTCCATTTGTAGTTGTGCCGATTTTCACTCTAGCAAGACCTCTGTCGAAGCCGTCAATGTAGCCGTAGCGGCCAAACGGAACTATTTCCATACCACTAGCGTCGAGAACTCCATATTGTCCATTCTTCTGAACGGTAAACAATAGACCGCCTCCTATTGAAGGGACAATTTCAGAATATTCAGCATTTAGCACCATTTCACCTTTTATGTTTATCAATCCATACAATGGCTTTCGGTACGTGGCCACTTTGCCTCCGCTCCTAATGAAGCCGTACGTGTAGTCAATAGCGACTTTGACCAAGTCCGGCTCGTTATAGAACTCGCCATAATACATTGTGTATTCCGGTTTTACGACAACAATACCGACACGATTGACAAAGCCAATCTTCTCTCCGCTTGTAAAAGGAATGAGAAGCCGGGAATCCTTTGCCATATCGTAGGATGATGCTGGCACAAGTATCTTTGTATACTCATTTGTTGACAATCTTTGTTTTTCTGTCATATCTGGTTATTGTTTTAAATTTCGATGCAAATTAACGATATTATTGCGAATTCTATGTTCGTAGCTTAAAAATTTGCATCTAGTAATCTCATATCATCACTCTCACAAAGCAGATAATACTATATCATATTTATAATTTCCCCGAAGAGGAGAAAGTACACTAAGAAGCCAAAAATTTCTTCAAAAAACTTTGAAACGACCTTAAAAAGGTCCTTTCTTTAAATCCACTTTATCATCTACACTTTTGGCGAGTTACCAACCGTCAACCTCTAGTCCTCTCGAAAAATAATTTTATAACGAAATCTTTTTTAAGTGCATCTTCCAATCCCTTTAAGCGAAAATTCAGTTCGCTCAAAGGGGCTTACTTTGCAGTCGGAAAGGGTTAATAACGCCCCCGGATAATAAATAAAACGAGTATTATGGCTGATAAGACTGCAAACATTGATTACCTCTGCGTCATTCGTGAAAGCATAGACTGTAAGCAGACGGAATTTCAGTTAGTAATAGGATGATACTTTCGCAAAAAAATTGCTTGCTCATTTGTATGAGCTGAGGGCTTTCGTAAATCTTGTCGAGGACAAAGATGGCGTAGGCTGCAAGCCGTGGTCAATAACTGCTTAAAAAATGACATCTCTTTATATATGAAACCTTGGATATGTCTCAGAAACTTTCCAATCTTAACATTTGAACAATTTTTCAACCATTAATCTTTCACGCTTATGAAGAGAATCTTCACACTTCTTTCCATCATTATTCTTTCCTTTGTTGGATGCAACGTGTATGCCCAGAAGAACAACACCGAAAATGATTACAATCTCAAGAAAGCATATGAGGTCCTAAACGAGGAGAACGACGAAGCCAAAGCCCTCGACATCGTTAACAAACAGCTTCGTGAGACGCCGGACAATGTCTATGCGTTGGTTCTCCGCGCTCGTATTCTTCGCCGAAAGGGAGAATACGGCCAGGCCCTCCAGGATATTAATCACGCATTAAAAGTCAATAAACCGAGGAAGACAGAATGCCCTAATTCTGCCCTCTACTGGTGGAAGGGGTACATCTATCAGGACATGTATGATATGGACAATACGGTCCTCGCTCTAAAGACAGCGTATGAACTTGCCCGAAAAGACAATAAGGACAATCTTCAGAGTATTGCATTTGACTATGCTCAGGCCTTGCATTATGAGGAAGACTATGCTGCCTCTGATGTCATCTACCGCAATATGATAAAGGAAAACGAAGCAGACCAAGGTGCAATGGTGGGGCTTGCTCGCAATATGATGGAGAGGGAAGAATATTCAGATGCCCTTGAAATGTTGGACAAGTGCCAGTAATATGACGCGGACTATGCAGAAATCTACCGTTTCAAGATGCAGGCATACGACAAACTGGGCGACATATTCCAAGCAGTTGATGCCGGCCTTGAATGGTATGACAAAAATGATGAAGCGAGCGTCAGCGCAATACTTAAAGTACTTGTAAAGCGTCCTAATTACGCTGAAGCCTGTATCAAGTCCCGCATAAAGGAGAGTGAGAATCCATTCCTCTGGAAAGCTTTCCTTTGTCAGTTCTATGAAGAATCCCATAAGTATGCGGAGGCAATCAAAACGTACGATGAACTGGAGGTGGAATCCGGTCACTACGATCTGATTAATATTTGTCGCAGCGATTGCTATAGAAAACTGGGGCTTAATGAACAGGCAGTCGCAGACATCTCGAAGGCAATGGAGAAAGAGGCAAGCTGGGATAATCTGTGCCGCAGGGGGGATTACTACCGTCTTGCCGGAAACATTGACTCTGCCATTGCTGACTTTTCAGCTGCTATTGAAGAATCTCCCAAAGCCGGTTATGCGTACTATAAGCGCGGTTGGTGCTACGAGATGAAGGGAGACCGCGGGAAGGCGCTGGAGGACTACAACCTTGGTCTTGAGATGACTGAAGATTATCCTTACCTCTATCTGATGCGTGGAGAGTTGTTGCTCCTGAACGGGAACAAGGCAGAAGCCTTTGCCGACTTCGAGGCCGTAATCCGGAAGGATACTGTTGCCGAAAACGGAAGTTGCCGCCAGTACGCGCTGCATTTCCTTGGCCGTGACAAGGAGGCTGAAGAGTGGATGGACAAGATTATTGCATCCGATCCCGAGGATGCCGGTCACTATTATGATCGCGCTTGCCTATACTCCAGAATGGGCCGTTTAGAAGAATCTATCGCTGCGCTCCGTATGTCCTTTGAGAAAGGATACCGCAGTTTTTCTCATATTCGTCTGGATGATGATATGGACGCAGTCCGTGACCTGGCTGAATTCAAAGCACTGATGGAGGAATATGAGACCAAGCACGCAGTATATCTTAATGAGTTCAAGCTCTCCATGCCAGAGAAGGAGGAGATGGTGACGGAAATCATGGTGAAGCGTAATCCCGGAGGCACCTTCGAGATTCCCTGTAACATCAACGGCCTTGCGCTTCAAATGATCTTTGACACAGGTGCGTCAGACGTAACAATTTCCTCCGTAGAAGCCAACTTCATGTTCAAGAACGGCTATCTGTCCGAGAAGGATATCAAGGGCAAGAAGTACTATCAAATTGCGAACGGACAGATCAGTGAAGGGACAACAATTACGCTTCGCGAAGTGAAGATTGGCGATGCAGTTCTTCACAATGTTAACGCCTCGGTGGTGAAGAGTCAGAAAGCTCCACTGCTGCTTGGTCAGAGTGTCATGGAACGCTTGGGCATCATCACCATCGACAACCAGAACAACAAACTTATCATCAAGCGCTAGGGGCTATGCTGACGTTAGCAATTGTTCTGGGAGTTGCCTGTGTTATGCTCATGATAATGTTGTTCTTTGCGAAATCGTTCGTCGCATGGACTCCATCAACGGTAATATCAGTTTTTTAATTGTATCCATCAGACGTACGATATGTTCATAAATCCGTCACTGTTGGAAAGTGATGGAAGAACTAACACAATAATTTTACTTAAACGAACAATAGTTTCGTTTAAGGGTTGTATCTTTGCAGTATAAAACAACGCAATATGCCAGTAAACAAAGACGCAATGGCCCGCTACCGCATTATTGATAGAATGCTGGCTGACCCGAATAGAAATTATACCACTAAGGAGATTCTTAAGGAAGTGAGTTGGCAGTGCGACTCTGCAGTCACTCTCAGAATGATACAGAAAGACATCAAATCCCTTAAAGAAGAGTTTGGTAAAGAACTCGTCCGTAACGCCGGAAGGCGTGGGACAGTTAAGTATGCCGATCAATCCGAACCTTTGTTCTATCAAGAGCTTACATCAGATGAAGAAGAAATTCTACGGGAAGCTATCAAGAGTTTAGGGCAGTTTGAAGGATTAGATAATTTTACTTGGTTGGATCTGCTTAAAAAGAAACTCGATTTCAAGGAGCGCCCTGGCCAGCAGCCCTATATCTCCTTCAGCTCAAATGAAGAACTTCAGATTCCAGAAGGTCTTCTGGGGCGCTTGTTCTCTGCGATTTCAAAGAAGAAAGTCATTCGTATTACGTATTCTATTTTCGGCAAGAAGCCAAGGGAATATACGGTATATCCGTATCAGCTTAAGCAGTTCAACGACAGATGGTTCTTGCTTTGTACTCCGCTCGGTGACGAGATTTATCCCTATAGAGCAGAGTTCATCGCCACATTTCCTTTGGATAGAATATCTAAAGAGTTTAAGTACATGGATGATGAACCATATGTTGAGACTCCGCTGGACCTGAAGGCAAGATTCGACGAGATAGTCGGCGTTACTCTTCGCCAAGAAGAGGAAGTCGAAGATATTTATTTTGCTGTCAGCAAAAAGTCGCTGCCGTATATTCAAACAAAATACCTGCATGGTACGCAGATAGAGCTTGATGGCGAGTCCCAAACAATGTTCAGGAAAAAATACCCTACTTTGAAGGACTGGACATTCTTCTCTATAGAATGTCGCCCCAATTACGAGCTTTATAGCAAGTTTGCATCCTACGGAGATCAACTTATTTTATTGGAGCCACGAAGGATGAGAGATGAAATGTGGCGAAAATTCAAAAATGGGCTCGCGCTCTACGACGGACTAAGTGGTGAACAACACGAAATCTAACATCAGTCGAGTAGGAGGAAAACTATTCATTTTCCTCCTACTCGATTTTTCTTTCTATTCGATTGACATACAAGCCTTCTGAGGTCATATAGTAGAATGAAAATCTACCTTAAACTCTGCCTAAAGTAATAAAGACCCTTCTTTATTGTAGCAAGTTAAAATCAAGTTGGCAAACTGCCCTATATGACCCTCAATTGATGTTTCGCGCTTTTCGATTCCTCGAAAATCAAGTTGCCAGCAAGTTACCGGCAAGTTAAATTATGCCCACGTCGGGATGTACTTCATATACCGTGGTGCGGTATCCGGATCAAGCGGTTTGATGAGTCTTTGACTAACAGCCTCCTTGATGAGTCTCGATATGCTCCCGGTCAATGAATCTTTTACTCCGAACCGATTTCTCAACGATGCGTTTGTCAGTCCATCCCCCTGAATGTACATTAGGCAGGCATGAAGATAGCAGGACCATAGTTTATCTTCCATTGGGATGTTTGCAAATTCCATTGTGAAAATAGAGTAACTTTTGTGGAGTCTGGAAAAATTTCTATCCTCGGTGCCGGCATATATAACATCTCGCAAGCCAATACCATTCTATCCCATCCTCGACCAAGTTCTTCGCACATTTTGAGGCGCCTCATCATTGACGCCAGTTTCTCATTGCGAGACTTCGGAGGATTGTCGACAATTCTCTTGATGTCAACCAGAGGAATTCCCGGATTGGTAACCTCAATGCGATTATCAAACATTTTCACCAACGGTCCTGCTCCAGAAATATAAAAATCCTGATGTATAAGTGCATTCGCGACAGCTTCCCTTGTCACCGGAATCGGGAACTTGTTCTGCATTATCCATAAAAGTTTTTGAATAAAAACTTTACAAATATAGTGAATATGTGCACAACAGCAGCTGCTAGAACTCGTGATTATAAATACGGTCGTTAAATGCTTGATTTGGCACTAAAATTTATATTTTATGAGAAAATTTCTCATAAAACTTGAGTTTATGTGATTTTTTCACTTACTTTGCAGAAAACGACTGATATGCTACTGAGTTTTACATTATCTAATTTCCGGTCTTTCAAGGCGAAAAAAACATTGGATTTAACAGCTGCGACAATTAAAGAATATGAGGAGTCTCTGTTCTCGACGGTTGGGCTGTCTGTCCTTCCTTCTGCGGTGCTGTACGGAGCCAATTCAAGCGGGAAAAGCAATTTGATAGAGGCTATACGGACATTCCTCACGACTGTATATGATTCTGCGAGTTACAATTCGTCTGAAGAACTGCCGATGGCGCCTTTTATGTTTGACGAGGATAGCCGCACAAAGCCTTCCTGCTTCGAAATAGAACTCCTTATAGATGATGATTGGTATCGCTATGGCTTTTCAGCAAAGAAGGATAGGATATGCGAAGAGTATCTGTACTTTAAAACCGGCAATAAGGGTCGTGAAAAATGTCTGTTTGTCCGTTCGGAGGACGGCATTGGAGTCACATCTCACTACAAATCTGCGGAAGATATGGTGGAAAGGACCAGAGACAATGCTCTATTCCTTTCTGTGGCTGACGCGTTCAATGACAGAATTGCCGGCCTCATTATGCGCGAACTTAAAGGTTTTGCCGTTTTCGATGGAGCTAAATCGGAAACTCTCTCCGAAAAGGCGATCTCGATTTCAGACGACGAACTGAACTCTTTCCTTTCAAGGTTCAAACTCGGATTTGAGACTATCAGAAGGGTGGACAACCCTTCCCTCAGGGCAGTGACGACTCATAAAGTATATGACGCAAGCGGGAAAGTGGCCGGTGAGATATCAATGTCCCTTCCCGACACCGAGTCCAACGGGACGAACAAACTTTTCGACATGGCACCGATTTTCGTGAAGGCCCTGTCCAGCCGCCGCGTGCTTGTAATCGATGAGTTCGGCAGCAGTATGCACCCCATGATTACCAGAATGCTCATATCCCTTTTCAATAGCAAAGAAACCAATCCGATGGGTTCGCAACTGATATTCACGACTCATGACACCAATCTTCTTGACAACAAGTTCCTTCGTCGTGATCAGATATGGTTCACCGAGAAGGACGAGACGGCATCCACAGACCTATACTCGCTTGTCGAATTCAAGGATGCTTCCGGCGTAAAGGTCCGCAACGACCGCAGTTATGAAAAGGACTATATCAATGGGCGGTATGGAGCGATTCCATATTTGTAGGAGAACTTGGCTATGGCAAAACATCTGACAAAGAAACAGCGTGAAGAACTATCTTCAAGACACGCTGGAACAAAGTCACGGCGTAATGAGGGTACCAGAGAGCTTTTTTATAGTTTTCTGATAGTAAGCGAGGGAACTAAGACTGAACCTGAATATTTTCGACACTTTACGAGCAGACGCTCGCGGGTGCAGGTTGTCGGCGCTGACCGTAGCACAAAAAAGTTGCTTGAGGAAGCGCTTAGGATTCGAGATTTGAGCACCTTCGACTATAAATGGCTGGTATTCGACAAGGATAACAATGAGGATTTCAATGAAGCGATACAGCTCGCCGAGAAAGCCGGTTTTCAATGTGCCTGGTCTAATGAATCCTTCGAGCTTTGGTTCTGCTTGCATTTCATTGACCTGAGAACGTCGGTGAGTCGTCGACAGTACATTGACATCCTCGAAAGAGAGATAAGGCGGCATGTACCGGAGTTCACATATAAGAAGGGAGGATATGTGATGTATGACATCCTCCGGAAATACGGAAGCCAAGAAAATGCAGTATTGAGGGCCCAGAATCTTAGATTGGCTTATTCCGGAACTGATTATGCCTCACACAATCCATGTACTACCGTGGATATTCTGGTGGACAGACTAAAGAAATAGAGACACTTCCATAACATACGATAAGTACGATTTCTTGCCCCTAGAAAAATAAGGTGTTTTACCTATGGTATTTCCAGGCATTTTGCGCCGGATAGTGGTAATTTATGGAATATGATAGGCTTTGGATGTCCCACCGCATTTATTTTGAATGATTTTAAAATGCCGGAAAGGTGAAGGCAAATGTGTACACAAATGAAATTGATTGAATGCGGTCTAAAACCATATTGCATATTGTGGTATTGAGGAAGATTAATCGTACTGAAAATCGTACTGAAAGGTTTGAAAACCGCGCTACAAGCACCTAAAATAAGGTTTATCCTTCTCTTTAACGAGGAGGAGCATTAAGGCTTAAGTTACGCTTGGTAGAGTTCGCTTAAACTTATTTGTATTTTGAGATGTAAGCGACGATTTCAAGCGGAAGTTTACAAGATTGATAGCCACGGAGCCAAGAGCCCGCAAGAGGTCGACTAAAATGTACGCCAGGCTCCGCTGCGGCGGCAACTTGCCTCAGTGT
>ERZ780002.276-NODE-276-length-21915-cov-3.23591_pt1 | contig 21915 bp, 17 predicted proteins | sample MGYA00511947_ERZ780002 | MGnify/ENA primary metagenome ERZ780002 (study PRJEB29588, sample SAMEA2148558) | human gut metagenome | biome: human gut; feature: human-associated habitat; material: faeces | place: Denmark | collected 2008/2010 ... | reverse complement strand
TGCCTCCAATTTTCCGTGACCTATATTGCCATTTCCGATTTTCGAGTCACTTTTGACTGCAATTTTCCATGACCTGTATTGCCATTTCCGATTTTTAGGTCACTTTTGCCTCCAATTTTCCGTGACCTATATTGCCATTTCCGATTTTCGAGTCACTTTTGCCTCCAATTTTCCGTGACCTATATTGCCATTTCCGATTTTCGAGTCACTTTTGCCTCCAATTTTCCGTGACCTATATTGCCATTTCCAATTTTTAAGTCACGTCACCTCATATCACTTCATAAATTCAAGACTCAGAACTGCCTCAATTATCTGATCCATGCCCCGCTTGATCTCCGGATCTATGTTCTTCATGCTGCGGTAGAATGTTACGATCTGGCTAAATGACAATTTGAAGTCTGCGGCATACTCATGATTGAGATTTTCAAATATGGTTTCAAAAGCAAGCTTCATGGTGTCATAGCTGATGTTCTCTACACCCTTGGTGGTGTTAGTGTGAAGACGTCTGCTGATATTGGATAATCTACCCTCCACGAAACACTGTCCGAAGACCTCCCATGTTGTAGGATTATGCTCTCCGAGAGCAATGGAATTGCTCTTCACAACCACATAATCTGTGTTGTTGTTCATCAGGACTCCCACAACCGAGTCCGTCGGAACTATAGTGGTGAGCTTCTCTGCCATCAAGGCAAATTTCACCTGGTCATACTCATCTTTTCTAAATCCCGGTCCATCAAAATTATATATCTTCTTAATCCTGTCAAACAGGGAGCTGGCTGCCTCCATACATGCCGCCATGGCAAGGTTGCCACCCTTTGAATGTCCGCACACATAGAGCACGTCATCCGGGTAAAGGCTAACATTATCCAGGTATGAAATTGCCAGGCTGTGGGTTGCTGTGGGATACTGGTATGCTCCTCGCATGTTCTCTATCCAGCCTATCAGGGCATAGTCTGTTCCCTTGTAGCTGACTGTCACATTCTTTCCCACTCTGAAGGTCACTGCCCCGAACTGGGTCTTGTCACTCCTGAGATTTATAAAGTTGCTCACACGCATATTTCCATATCTTATTGAACCTTTAATAAGCGTTAGCAGCTCATACACCTGTGTAACCAGCCCATTCTCCATATTCTCCGAATAGGCTTCAGAGTATGATATAAACTCGTCTATGTCCTTTTCATCTTCAAATGATGCTGCAGGAACATACGCTAAAACTGAACACAGCAAACAATCCATGACATTCCATGGAGCATCTGCTGTATCAAGATGTCTATAATACTCAACATAATCAAATATTGTATACATTCATAACCCCTTATTTCAACCAATCTGATCAATTCGTCTCTAAAATCAATATATACAAAACCTCGCCTACTATGTCAAGGTCTTATATCAAGCCCATACATCAATTCTTTATATCAAGATTTCATAGCAAGACCTTATATCCTAACCTTATATCAAGATTTCATAGCAAGGTCTTATATCCGCACATTATATCAAGATTTTATAGCAAAATTTCATATTAATATCTTACATCATTAGTCTACGCCCCGACCTTGCTTACCTTTCCCTTTACCGGGTAACCCATCTGGCGTCTGAGCTTTCTGCAGGCGTAGAAATAGGTCGGTATCAGGAACATATCAGCCATAAGCCATGCAATAGGACTTCCGAGGCTTACGCCTACGAAGCCAATAATTGGCACCAGTCCGAAGCCTGCGATGGATCTTGCCACCATCTCGAATACTCCTGCAAATATAGCCACACCTGAAAATCCCATTCCCTGAATAAGGAACCTGACTATATTCACCAGTGCCAGCAGGAAGTAAAAGCCTGTATTTATAATAAGATACATGTGTGAATTTCTTATGATCTCTGTTTCGCCGCCGCTTACAAAGAGCATGGACAGCTTGCCGCCGAACAATGCCGCAATAGCAAATGCTATAACAGAATATCCTATACCAAGTATAAGGCAGGACTTAAGTCCCTTTCCTATACGTTCAAGCTTGCCGGCGCCCACATTCTGACCTCCATAGGTTGCCATTGTTGAACCAAGGGCATCAAGAGGACAGGCGAAGAAGTTACCAAGCTTGCTGGCTGCAGTCATGGCTGCAACTGCATTTGATCCCAGAGTATTCTCAGCTGTCTTGAGAACAACACTTCCGATGGCTGTTATGGAATACTGTAATCCCATAGGTACGCCCATGTTGCAGAGCTCCAGTGCCATATGACCCTCAAACTTCCACTCACCCTTACGGATACGAAGTATCTCGAATTTCTTCACCATATAAACTAGACAGGCAACACCTGATACTCCCTGGGATATAACTGTAGCCCAGGCTGCACCTGCAACACCCATCTTAAGACAGATAAGGAACACAAGGTCAAGGGCGATATTTATAACCGAGGAAAGGACCAGAAAAATGACGGGAGTCTTGCTGTCACCGGTTGCCCTTATTACGCCTGCCACTATGTTATACAGGAATACAGTTGGTATTCCAAGGAAGATGACAAATATATAATTATAGGCACCGTCTATTATATTGTCCGGTGTCTTCATCAGTGTAAGTATGTCTCTGCACAACAGGGCTGTCACTACAGTAAGTATAATGGAGAAAACGATACCAAGCCACACACAGTTTGCCACGTATTTACGCATGCCCTGGTAATCCTTTGCACCGAATTTATGGGATACAGGAATTGCGAATCCATTACATACGCCCATGCAGAAGCCTATGACCATGAAATTTATACATCCGGTGGAACCCACCGCGGCAAGATCATCTACGCCAAGATAAAGTCCCACTATCATGGTATCCACCAGATTATACAACTGCTGGAACAACAATCCGAACAGAAGCGGAACGGCAAAATTAAGTATCAGTTTCATTGGTTTTCCATTTGTCAAATCTTTTGTCATAATTGCGTCCTTTCATATATTGTCTATCAATCTAAGATCCGGAGCTTTAAATTTATATTCCTGACTGCAATAGCATATGAATTTCCGTTTGCTGTCCATTGGAATTTTATCCAAAATTTATCCGGATTTACCTTTTCTTTACGACCTCATGAATTTATAACGCAAATGACAAAGAAATGCAATAGAGTATTTTCAATAAAATTATTGAAATTTTTTAGATATTTTATCAAATATCTACTTCCGCACCTTATCTCCCATTTCTTGTCTTCTATTCCTTATCTAATTCTTTGTTTGTATTCCTTAACTTATATTTCTTAATTTATTTTCTTTATCCTATTTGTTGACCTTCCTTGTCTTCTATTCCTTGTCTTTTATTCCTTGTCTTTTATTCTTTCTCTTCCATCACACTCATATATGCCGGTCTTATGATCTTGCTGGCACATATAAGCTCCTCTATTCTGTGGGCACTCCAGCCCACAATTCTTGCAATGGCAAATATCGCCGTGTAGAGCTCCTGAGGTATTCCGAGCATTTCATAAACGAACCCGCTGTAGAAGTCGATATTAGGACTTACGCCCTTGTATATACGTCTCTTCTTGGCAATAAGCTTAGGTGCTATCTCTTCGATGTTCTGGTAAAGGAGCATATCCTCCTGTCTGTTCTTCTCAACCACCAGCTTCTCCACATACTGCTTGAATACCCTCTCTCTCGGATCTGAAAGTGAGTACACCGCATGACCCATACCATATATAAGTCCCTTGTGGTCAAATGCCTGCTTCTCCAGTAATTTGTCAAGATACGCCTCTATGGCGTCCTTGTCTGCATAGTCATGGACATGTTCTCTGATGTCATCCATCATCTCCATAACCTTGATATTCGCACCACCGTGCTTAGGTCCCTTAAGGGATGACATAGCCGCCGCTATAGTAGAATATGTGTCTGAACCTGATGAGGTTACAACTCTTGTGGTAAATGTTGAGTTGTTACCACCGCCATGCTCCATATGAAGGATAAGGGCTGTATCCAGAACCTTTGCCTCTACAGGTGAATACTTCTTGTCAGGTCTTAAGAGCATAAGAAGATTCTCCGCAGTGGAGAGTGTCGGATCCGGATGATGGATGAACATACTCTGCTGCTTCTCATAATGATTGTAGGCATTGTAGCCGTAGACTGCCAGAAGCGGGAACTCACTTATAAGCTGTATGCTCTGCCTTAAGACATTTGCAATGCTGGTGTCCTTGGCCTTATCGTCATAGGATGCAAGAGTAAGTATACTTCTGGTCATGGAATTCATTATATCCTCTGATGGTGCCTTCATTATTACGTCTCTGGTGAAGTTAGTAGGCAGAGTCCTGCAGGCACCTATAAGCTCGGCAAATTCCTTCTCTGTCTTTTCATCCGGAAGATCTCCCATGAGAAGAAGATAAGCTATCCTTTCAAATCCCAGCTTATCCTCTCCCAGAGAAGAGATAAGATTCTCAACCTTATAGCCTCTGTACCACAGTCTACCGTCAGCAGGAACCTTCTGTCCGTTCTTTATAGCTGTGGAAGTAATCTTTGAAATATTTGTAAGTCCCGTAAGGACGCCATTTCCATTCTCATCACGAAGTCCGAGGTTTACTCCGTATTCATCATAAAGACAAGGTGAAACACTGTCATTGCCAAGGCACTTATCCTGTGCCCACTCTGTGAATTTATTAAGCCTCTCCATCATCGTCGCCTGCTGCCTCCTTACTATCTATTCCCATCTCCTCAAGCTCGCTGTCCATAACCGTCTCAAGCTGCTTCATGAGATTTAAAAGTTCAATAAGATTTTCCTTGCCGAACCTGTTTATTACTTTTCCATAATATTCCTTTATGATCTCCTTGTTATCCTCAAGAAGCTTGTGTCCATCGTCCGTCATGGTAACATATGTGCCTTCGCTTCCGTCACCATCGTGCATCCACTTAACAAGGCCACGCTCCTTAAGCACCCCCACCATTCTTGAGGTCTGTCTTATGGTAAGTCTCATCTTTTCTGCGATATCCTTAAGGTATGACTTTCCCTGATATATGTCTTCTTCACTCTCTGTATTGTCGATTATGTGAAGTGCAATATAGTCCGTAATGCTTAACCCCTTATTCATTCCAGCCTTGTTAAAAAGGTATCTCCTCATCATAAATTCATTTCCAAGTTTAAGTATAGATATATCTTTCTTCTCTTCAGCCATCATATCACCCCTTTTTGATCAAATCATTCAGCTTTGTTATTCTATTGTTCTTACCTTACATTTATGGGAACGTTAGCACTCCGAGTCTGTGAGTGCCAATCCGAACTATAAAAAAACGCTTCCGAATGAAGCTGTTTATAACATGTACCTTATCATTATAGCGTTTAACTGAAAACTCCGTCAATAGCTTTATGATTATTTAATATGTGGCAAACCTATTTATGGATTGTTAATATTTTAATGCCATCCTGATAAGTCCCAGCACCAACAGATGGGTCGGATAGAAAATATAGAAGAACCACTTTGAAAATTTGGCAGAACGACTTCCCTTAGGGGCACACTCTCCCCCATAGCAGTACACAATCACTACGCCTGCAAGGATTATTCCTGCGCTGTTGCCAATGGAATATAAGATATTATCAAGAACCGGACACTGTCCCAGTCTGCTTACAAAATTGAATACGCAGAAAACCGCTGCCGACACCTGAAATACCATGCCTCTGCGTTCCTTAGACTCTCCTGCCCATATGAACAACAATACAAATGCCGGTGCAAATAATGACCAGTCACAGATCAGTGACACTAACGCCAGCGCCGACACCACGAAAAATCTCAGGTTCACATCGTAGATACGGTCAAATGCCACCAGTATGAGATAGCATATAAACAGAGAGAATATCATGTTAAGACTATGAAATTCCATCAGCCCTTCTCCGGAAAATGCCATCATGTATGGCATCTGGGATACCAGGGCAAATACTCCAAGTCTCACACCGTACTTTCTCTTTGAGCTTGTATAACCATATCCCCCCCCCAGAAAAAACCACTTGTTTATGGAAGAAAAATAGCCAATATCGGTAAATACCTCATAGAGAAAGCTTCCCTCTATAAGGAATATATACGCAAAGTGATTTAACACCATGGCGGCCACTGCCATATATTTTATAGTTTCACGATGAAACTTACCTTCGTCTTTCAAGTCCCTTTGTTTCATAATGCTTATTCTTCTCATCATACATCTTACGATCGGCAACCTTCGCCATATCGTACACGGAGTCCCACTTCTTCTCGTCACTGAACACATAGCCCGAGGATATTACCATGGAACTTACATGCTTGCCATGCCATGACGCAATCTTCTTATCGAAGTTCTTCTTTAACTGGGCAAATTCCTCATCCCCGGCAAATACTATGGCAACGAACTCGTCTCCGCCTATCCTGTACACCTTACCATTTTCACCATAGCACCGCGTCATGCAGGAAGCTGCCCCCTTTATAAGCTCATCACCTGCAGCATGCCCCCTGGTATCATTTACCATCTTAAGTCCGTCAACGTCCATTGATACATATACGAACTTATCTGTCCAGCTTAACTTATTTTTTATGTCGTCCTCGTAAGCACGTCTGTTGAGGCAGCCTGTAAGCTCATCGGTGTTGGACAGCCTGATCTGCTCATCACGCTCATCCCTCGCCATAAGCAGTCTCCTGACAACCAGATACAGGACTACCACTGTTATTATCAGGTACGCAGCCATCACTGCCATAACTGCCAGATTACTCTTGTCATTTATAGCCGTTTCATACAGGATACCTATAAGATAATCCCCACTCTTTTTAACTACACTGTTATACCTCTCACCCTCATACCAGTAGCTGAAACTGATAGTTTTCCCATCTGTTATTACATCATTTATATAATCAGCCTTGCTTATTGTACGACCTATCTTACTACTTTCCGTGGCACCACGTATAATACCTGTATCTGCATCTGCCACGTATATATGCATACCCTCATAGGTCGGCATATTTCCTATAACTGCAGAAATCTCATTCTGCTTAACCTCTTCCAGAAGCCTCACAGGCTTAATGCCAACCTGCACCATATGTGTTCCTTCCTCATTCCAGGTAATGGCATACATCATTTCCTTACCTTCTGAGGTATTCGGGGTAACATCCTGGCACATGGTCAGTTCCTTGTCATTAAGCATAGGCTTGAAAAAACCCATCTGGTCTCCCGAATCAAAATTATAACCATAGTACTTAGGTATAGTTCCGCTGTATATGGTTCCTGTTGCATCAAAGATATGTATCTCGTCAACTGACATAAGGGTTGCTATCTTGTTAAGCTCACCTACATCCTGCTCCGACTCCGGCCTTGAATCTATCATATAAGAAACTGCCCTTGCGCGGATCATATAGTCGTTCTTAAGCGAAGCCAGCATCTCCTCTTCATTTCTCCGGTTCTCGTCTATAATACTTATTACCTGATCAAGGAGTACCTTGGATGTTTTCTCAGAACTCTTATTATTAATATAAACCAGTATTCCAAACTCCATCAACATGGCAAATATCACCACAAGCACTGACGTTACGATCAGCTTCCAGGATATTTTGTTTTTGATTTTTTCCTGTTTCTTCATACCCCATCACCTAAATTATTTATTGGCGCAACCTGCTTTTATTATGAATTGTACCACCATTATGTATCATGGTCAATTTAAGAAGCTATGAGTGGACCACAATTATGAAGCGATGAATGGATTACAATTATGAAGCTATGAACGGATCACAATTACTTTGCTCGCCTTATGTTCTATACTCTGCCACACTGCCTGGGGCATACCCACATGATAACCTTAGGATTACTACTGGACCTTATGGCTTAGTGGATACATGTTTGTGCTTAAATATTTCATTCCGTTATCGGCAAGGGCAATGATTATATTCTTGCCCTTATTTTCAGGTCTCTTAGCTACCACTGTCGCTGCATATATGGCTGCGGCTGCCGACTGACCTAAGAACACACCATCTGTCCGGGCAATCTCACGTCCTACAGCGTAGGCGTCCTCACCCTTAACATCTACACACTCATCATAGTCAAATCCAACGATGAACGGAGCCTTTGCACTGTCAGGGAGTCCCGGATCACCAAATGGTGCAATACCATCTATAGTCTGTGGATCCTCAGATCCGCCCGGTCTTGATGTGACATCTGCCTGAACTGCAACTATCTTCACATCAGGATTTTTTTCTCTGAAATATTTTGATAAACCTGTTATGGTTCCGGCAGTACCACTGGTTGCCACAAGGATGTCAACCTTGCCGTCAGTATCTTCCCAGATCTCAGGGCCTGTGGTTGTGTAATGAACTCCCGGGTTGGCTTCATTTGCAAGCTGGTTTATGAAATAATGTGGTGTAGGCTGTGCATCGCAGTATCTTTGGATTGCTTCCTGATAAAAGCCTGTTGAGAAGGTTCCATTTGCGAATGCCTCAGGGACCCCCGGCACATCAAACATACTCTTAAGCTCTGCACCATATGCCTCCAACATCTTCTGTCTCTCCTCTGATTGTCCCGGCTCAAGGAATACAGTAAGCTTGTAACCCCTGCTGGCTGAAAATGCAGCAAGTCCGATACCTGTATTTCCTGATGTATTCTCTACAATAGTATCTCCCGGATGGAGTATTCCCTTCTCCTCTGCCGCCTTGATCATGTTAAGTGCAGCTCTGTCCTTTATGGAGCCTGATGGATTGAAGTACTCCAGCTTGCCAAGAAGATGTGCCTCTATGTTGTTCTTTTCCTGATATTTTACAAATTCAAATAATGGTGTATGTCCTACCAGTTCTTCAATATTCTTTATAATGTTACTCATAATATATCCTCTCTTTCGTTAGTTACTTTCTGTATAAATCTTTGTATGGGTCCTCGTGGTATGGCGAAAGGTAATCCCCGCCGCTTATATACCGGGCAAATGCTATAAGTGAAGACGCGCAGCCTGCTGATCCATGATACAGTCCTATGTACGGATCTGAGGTCTCCGGCTCGTGCCTGTTCCATGCCGTGTACCAGTTTCTTAATTTATTCCTGTAAGTAGACTCACCTATGATGGTCTCTGCCGCATCATAAGCCGCACTCAGGTATCGGTCATCCCCTGTAAGCTTGTGGACGTTTAGAAAATGCTCCAACATTCCCGCTGCACCACAGCAGTAACAGTTGGTACGCCAATATCCCTCCGAATGCTTCGCCGGTGCTCCTGTGGCAAGAAGTCCGTTGGTAAGCTTCACCACAAAATCCTTGTACCTTTCCTCACCTGTGATCTCATATAAGCTATAGAACAGCCTTGAGGTTCCCACAGGCCCCTGACACACTCCCAAGTAATAAAGATCTGTGAGGTATGTGTCGTTGTACCTCACAAGAGCCGCCTCACCATCCTCTGAGTAATCGGCAATGTTCATTATGTACTCTGCAGCCCCCTGTGCAGCTTCTATGTATTCTGACAAAGGTAATGGTGCCTTAACCTCCCTGTTGCCTGTCCCGTGTTTATATACCTCCGCAAGAATGTATCCACAACCTGCAGCACCATATTCAAATCCCGGAAAATATCCCCCCGGCTTGCCGATAGTTGGAAATGTCTCTGTAGGCATTACATACCACCTGTAACCGCCGTCAGGTACCGGCTCCTTCTTATCCAGTATGTAGGCTGCCGCCTTAGCCGCCGCCTGTATATATCTCTCATCCCCGTAGCGTTCATAGGAATCAACAAGATACAATATCAGACCGCCTTCACCGATGATCCCGTAATCGCCGTACCAGAATAATCTGCCATTTTCTTCATTTGCAGACAGGATACAATCATCAGTAACCCTGACGGCAAATGTCTTATACTCCTCGTCTCCTGTGATCCTGTATAACTCCGACGCCAGATATCCGCCACCTGCAGGGCCGTTCAGATATCCTATATAAGCCCCCTGCAGATAAGGTTGGTCAGTAGTAAAATCTTCTTTTCCTTTGTAATTCTTCATAACGTATGCTGCTCCGGCCCTGGCTTTCTTAAGCCACTCCTCATCACCGGTTGCAACATAAAGTCTCAGGTAAAATAACGCAATACCCGCCGCCCCGCCATAAAGGCTTGTTGATTTCAAAAGCAGAGTGTCTTCATCCACCTGCTTTCCCGGAAGCACATCCCAATATTCTGTATCTTTATCTATATGTCCGTAGGTTTCAAGCCAGGCTGCTGATTCCAGAGCAACCTCAACAAGCCGCTCTCCGGTAAGAGGCTCGAAACGCCTTATCCAGTTTTTCTTGCTCATAATGTATCCTTTCTGTGCTTAAATACATGTATACCTATCTTCTATCTGTCTTTGTATATATGCATGTCTTCTACTTATCTTCCTAGCGTTTTAGTAGGTTTATCTGATAAAAAAATACTACCATTCAAGGCAGTATTTGTATAATCTGAATTTTTTATTATAGGTTATAGGGTGAGGCTATATAATACTAGTAATATCTAACCTCATGCTCCACCAGCTCATCACCTTCATATCTGAGCTTCAAAGTAAAAAATCTCTGCTCATCCTCAAGAATGATCTTTAAGAATATGGCGTCTCCTGTCCAGGTTGGAAGCTTAGGAACCTTCTTCTTGTCTATCCAGGCAAGGTCTCCCTCGTCACATATCTGAACTTCGCCGATGAAATCATCCGCAGTGAACAGGCACATCTGCTCCGGCTCACATTCATTGCTTATAAATGTGATAAGTCCACGAAATCTGTAGGAAGTAAGGGTAAGTCCGGTCTCCTCCTTCACCTCACGGAGCAGGCACTCCTCCGGGGTCTCTGCATACTCTGCGTGTCCACCCACGCCTATCCATTTGCCCTTGTTTATGTCCTTTTCCTTCTTGGTTCGATGGAGCATAAGGTAACATCCATCCTTTTCTATGTAGCATAGGGTTGTCATTTTCATAATCGTTTCCTCTTTAAAATCAGCGCAAGCATCTAAGTGTATCATATATTGTAACAACATTTATAATCCGGATAACGTCCGCATTACCAAATCTACATCCTTATTCTCCAGCTCCTGAATAATGTGCAGATACGTTTTTTGAGTTGTGGTCATACTGGCATGCCCCAGTCTCCGGGCAACGCTGGCTATAGATACCCCTGCAAACAGCAAAAGTGATGCGTGGGTATGTCTTAATCCATGTATGGATATTTCTGATATTCCACAGTTTCTGCAGTGCCTGAGAAGTACATCATTTACCGTAGAATTATATATCTTATTCTCACCAACAAATATAGGCTTGTCGTCAGGCATCCCCTTAACAAGTTCTGAAAACTTAACAACTATCTGCCAATCAATCTGAATTTTTCTGACAGATGAATTATTCTTTGTAGGAAGAAATCCTCCATCTCCCTTATAATCCCACGTTTTACTTATAGATAATGTCTGCCTTGAAAAATCGAAATCACCCGGAGTAATAGCAAGTGCCTCCGAGAATCTCATTCCCGTCTTTGCCACAAGCATAATAAACCAGTCCCAGTTAGGTTCTTCTCTTATATCAAGATCTGCTATAAGTGTATGCAGTTCGAATTGATTCAGATACTTTATCTTCTTCGCCCTTGGAGTCTTTCCCTTTATGATAGCTTTCCTTGTAGGATCTCTTTCGATAAGGCCTTCATCCACAGCATCAAGTACAGCCCCTTTAAGCTGATGATGAAAATCAAGGGTAGTCTGCCGTTCATGTTCCCTGGCATAATCATTTAAAAGCTGCTGATAAGCCGTCCTTGTAAGCTCGCACACCTTTAGTTCCGGTGCAAGTCTCTCAACCCATTTCTGTGTCATAAGATACTTAGACATTGTTGCATCTCTTATTGCATCCTTTTTGTATACATCAATCCACTGTCTGTAGTATTCATAAAAGAGCGATTCACTGTTCATATCATTTAGCATAAGCTACCTCCATTCCTCTTAAGCTGCCTACGCTGATATAAGCAAATGAAATAGCTGCTTTATATTACAGTTTCTGTTAATTATTCACCAATGGTTCAATCTCTTCCTTCATCACATTTCTTAACTCAGCAATCATCTTGGCATAATACTTAAACTTTGGAAGTGCATTGTCACAGTTCTCTTTATAGCCGGTATAATCTACTGTTGCCTTTATAGCACTTTCATTTGGAATCTGCCCATTTCTATAATGCCTTGCCGCATACATAACGTCTTCCTCTGACGCATACCATGTATCACAAAACTCTGCAACCACACGATGTATACAATCATTCTTCATATTTTCCACAATATTTAATATGGATTGTCCTCTGTATTTAGTTTCATCTTCTTCAATTTCGTATATGAGCCTTGCCATAATATCTGCAATCTTGGCGTTATCCTTACGGAGTTCCTCAACATACTCTTTGGCTTCGTCTATACTCTTCTGCCTTTGTTCCCGAGTTACAGTCACATCATCATCCGGAGTTACTATATTCTGAATCAGGTTGATAATGTACTCATAATCTATCTTGGTGTTACTATATGCCATAAGCTCATAGTCAAGCTCAACAGGATTTATGCCATCTCTATCAGTACCCTCCGGGTCCGGCTTTATCTCTTCCTTAATATTCTTGTAATGGCCGACATAATCCTCATATTCACTCTGACTGATTCCATATTCTTCAAGCAGACTGTCATCATATTTTGTAAATGATTTCAACTGGGCAAATAACCTGTCAAATTCCTGGAATATTTTCACAAATACAATCTTTTCTTTGTCAGACAAGCTTGCAGAAGATGCCTCATCGGGAGTTGCCGCTACCGCCCTGAGAGCTGCCAGTGATTTCCTAAAAGCTTCATCGACCTCATCCCATTCAGCCAGCAATGTCTCTTTAGTTCCACCTGCCGAGTAGAGCTTTACCGCATTATCAACGGCTTCCTTAAAAAGCTTAGGTGCCTGAAACGTAACAATCTGTCCAAAGGTCTTATTCTTGTCAAATATACGATTTGTCCTTGAAAATGCCTGGATCAGATCATGCGGTCCCATAGGCTGACGATCTATAAATATTGTAGACATGCATGGTGCGTCAAAACCTGTAAGCAATCTGTCCACAACAATAACCAGATCAAGCTGCTCACTTCGTTTCTCATACATCGGATCCTTTCTTGCCAGCCTCTTATTAAGGTTGCCGTTATAGGTCTGTATCTGGGAAATATCATACTTCGTTCCGAACATGTTATTGTAATCATCAAGTGACTGCTTCATCTTATCCTGATTCACATGTGAATTCTCTTCATTCTCAGTTACGGAATATGTAATAGCAAATTTAGGGAAATCAGGAAGCACCTGCTTAATCCTGTCATCTATCTTAAGTTCAGTCTCCCCGTTCTTAACTCTTGTAAGAAGGTCATAGTACTTTTGTGCGATCTGGATTGAGCTTGTTGTAAGAAGTCCCTCATAGGTCTTGCCTTTACCATTCTGAAAGCCCAGCTTGCCATAGGATCTGTTAAGGATCATATCGAGCACCCTGAGCATATGGGTCTCATTGTCATATATCGTCTGATCTGTCTCATCAACCATATTTTTAGGTCCATTATGCTCCACCTGGAATCCAAGTACTGCCTTGTCATGTATCGCATTCTGTATTGTGTACCGATGTAATCTTGCTCCATACAATTCTTCGGTTGTACGAGGCAGATCTCCCATCTGAGGATATGGATTCTCTGCGAATCTAGGTGTTCCTGTAAATCCATACCAAAGTGATCTGTTAAAGAAACGCTCTATCTCACGCTTAGTCATTGGTGTAACTGCCCTATGGCACTCATCAACTACAAATGCAATCTTAAGGTTTCGTATTTTATTGTATTCCGGAGTCCCCTCCTGCAATCTTTTTGTGATCAATCTCTGTAATTTCTGTATTGTGGTAACGATAACCTGTCTGTCTTCCGATTTCAGTTTCTTTTTGAGGTCATCCACATTATCTGTATTCTCTACACATATAGAATCGTTATTTGCATATGCCTGAAATGCCTGACTTGTCTGGGTATCCAGATCTTTTCTGTCTATCAGGAAAATAGTCTTGTCAAGGGAGGGTATATCCATAAGCAGATTTCTTGTAGCCTTGTAGGATGTCAGAGTCTTGCCTGAGCCTGTGGTATGCCATACAAATCCGCCCTTTCCTACTTTTGATGCTTCCCTTATGGATTCTATTGCATGGATCTGATATGGTCTGAGAAGTATCAACCTCTTCGCATCCCGGTCAAGCACCGTATACCTGGCGATCATCTCATGTGCCTGTGGTATGCTTAAAACACACCTTGCAAAATCTATATAATCTGTAACGGGATTATTATTGCTGTCCAGCCATCCGCTTACAAATTTCTCGTTCAGTTCATTATCACCGGCTGCGGAGAAATACTTCGTATCCACGCCATTACTTATAACGAACATCTGCACAGCAGAGAATATACCTGTGAATTTTCCCTCACCAATATATTTCTTTATCTGCCTGAAAGCATCCATATATGAGTGCTGCTTATTCTTAAGCTCTATATGTATCATAGGAAGACCATTGATCATAAGGGTTACATCAAATCTTCTGTCTCTTGTGCCGTCAACATCCTCCGCCGCAGCCAGTGCATTATACTGATTTATAACTTCATATACACTGCTTCCGCCTGCTATATGTTCATGATTCATTACAACAAGATGGAGTTTTTCTGTGCCTCTCTGCACATGTACCTGTACCTTGCCGTTCTCCCCCACAAGCCATTCTCCGGCCTTGTAGAATGATGAAAATTGAAGCTGGTTCTTCACCTGTTCAAATTCAGGATCCGATAAGCTCTCACCATTAAGCCTGTCTTTATTATTCTGCTCAAGAATATATCTGAAATTGTTCCACAGATCACTTTCAGTCTTCAGATCCGGTCTATATGTCCACTGAGAATCCCCATATACCAACTGATTGATTAATTTCTCTTCAATTAAAGCTTCTAATTCTGCCATTATACCCCTTCTCCTAAATATTGAACGTCAGCCCATTTAAAATTCGCCTTCGGCAAAGGGCTGACGCTGCATGTCTGGTTTTCATATAAAGCCTGACACATTAGTCTCAGCTATTATCTATGATGCTTATCTTCAATGTATTAGTTCTCTACACTGTTAAATCTATATACAAGTTCATTATCTGCCTTTATACACTAACCATTCCAAAAAATAAACAACTGTAGTTATTATACAATAAGTTTACGCCATTGAAAACTTATGTTTATGAATTTGTAAAACTTCCACTGGTGAAGAGTGATCAGGTGGTCGAAGTTGCAAAAATAGCTCGCAATCACTTTCTGTTCTTCATATTTTGGAATATCAACTACAAATTCCTGCATATCAGATGCAAGGATATGTTTTATGGTATTACCAGTAGTAATGTTCTCAATTTGCTTTTTGGCTTTATCAGTCTGATATTCATAATTCAAAAAGTAAGGTTCAATTTCTTCTTTGGGATTTCTGAACATGATTAAGGCATGAGCCGCTGTATTGTCCAATTCTTCAGGGATTACAGCTGCATGTCCAACATGCCCTGACTGAACCATAACCATATCTCCGGTATGTAGCCATTTATCTTTTTGCTTTTCATAAAATTCATCATTTATGAAAATTTCAGCGTTATGATTTATCTGTCCGTCTTTTACATTGTTAGATTCCAAATAAAAATGTCCATGTTCTGCATAGTACGGAGTAGCTGTTCCTACGAATGCATTTCCAATCGAACCATATATATCCCCCAGCTTACGCTGTTCCCAATCGTTAGTGTAACCTTTAAATCTAATCTTTGGTTTTGCCATAAATGTCACCCCTCCATCATCTCAATGTATCGTTTTAAAGATGCCATTATGTCTTCATCAGAGGAAGTGAGTTCCTTTAACTGAGATACGAACTCGCTTTCGACATTTGCAATCTCTTTATCTGTCTGTTCCATCTCATCAAGAAGTGCCTTTAAGTCCACATCTTCTTCCTGTTCGAAGTTGTCTACATATCTTGGGATATTAAGATTGAAGTCATTTTTCTCAATGTCTTCAAAGCTTGCAAGGTATGATTCCTTTTCCACAGTTTCTCTCTTGCTGTACAGACTAAGAACCGACTCAATATGTTCATCAGTCATGGTGTTCTGCTTTTTACCCTTTTCGAATTTCCTTGATGCATCTATGAACAGAACGTCTCGTCCATCTCTGTGCTTCTTCAACACAATGATACAGGTAGGGATTGATGTATTGAAGAAAAGATTTGCAGGCAATCCGATCACTGCGTATATATTACCTGAACGTAATAACTTTTCTCTTATCTTTCCCTCTGCTGCCCCTCTGAATAATACTCCATGAGGCAGTACGATCGCCATGGTTCCATTATTCTTCAAATGATACAGACCATGAAGAAGAAAAGCATAATCAGCCTTTGATTTTGGTGCAAGAACTCCGTAATCACTGAATCTCTCATCCTGAAGGAAGCCTGCCGCCGCACTCCATTTTGCTGAATATGGTGGATTCATAAGTACCATATTGAAATCTGTCTCTTCACCTGTAGGCCAGTCTCCATCAAGAGTATCGCCGTTACGCAGTTTCTGATTCTCGGGTGAAATTCCATGCAGAAACATATTCATTCTTGCAAGGTTAAATGTAGATGTATTCAATTCCTGACCATAATATCTGATGTATGAAGGCTCCTTTGAATATTTCTTTGCATTCAACAGCAGGGAACCTGAACCCATACATGGATCATAAACTGAAAGTCCTCTCATATCCTCCTGACCTGCTATCGCTATCTTGGTCAATATCTTTGATACTGCCTGAGGTGTATAGAATTCTCCGGCTTTCTTACCTGTTTCTGATGCGAATTGTCCTATAAGATACTCATAAGCATTTCCAAGGACATCTGAATCAGAATTAAGAAGATCTGCCTTATCTATTTCCTTTATAAGACTTGATATTGTATCGCTCTGCTTTTGATCCCCTGCGCCAAGTCTGTTAGAATACAGATCTATATCCGTGAACAGATCGGCAAATAATGCGTCGCTCTGTTCAATATTGTTAAATGCTTTCTGGAGCTCCTCACGATTAAAGCAGTTATTTCTTGCCTTCTCAGCAAATGATGTATATGTAAGCTCAGGCTCAATCACATAAGAAATCTCTTCCTTTATCTGTTCATTTAATTCTGCTGCACTTTCATCCTCAAGAGCTTCCTTGTATGCCTCTAAAGCGGCTTTCATAGTCTCCGGCTTCTCATCATAAAGAAGATCATACGCTTTGATAAGAAATGAATCCGACAAATATTTATAAAAAACTATTCCCAACAGATAATTTTTATATTCATTTGCATCCATCTTGGACCTGAGTATATCTGCCCCACTCCATAATACACTTATTAAATCTTTGCTGTTTTCCAGTTCTGCCATTTGTAGTTTCCTCCCTGAACTGTATCTATTTACCTTCTGTTTTCTTCTTCAACTCCGCCTTAAGATACTCATACCTCAGTCTTTTCTCTTCCTTGGCGAAGTGAACTTCCCTGAACTGCTCCGGATTGTTCTCATAATCAAGCACTTCATCCCCGAACTGTTCACTGGTAAGATCAAATCTCTGATCTCCCACCACATTGTAGCAATGATAATTCCCACCGGGTCTCAAGATACCATATACCTTTCCGCCAAATATGTCCTGCGCCAGAAAGGCTGTGATGGAGCACTGTCCCAATGTCTTATTTTCCTTTGTCCAGTTGTGTCTCATTCTCGGTGCACAGGTCTTGGCACACCAGATCTCTGACAATGCGTCGTAAAGGTCATAGGGTGTGTCTATCCCTTTATATTCATCATTTACTGCATGAACATCTGCATGCTCAAAGCCCCAGAAATTGTATTTTTTCATAATAGTCTTCCATCCATCCGTCCATTATAATTCCATTATTTTTTCACTATTTTTCACTATTGTTTCACTATTTGTGATTATCTGGCATAGCCACAACCTGATCTTCCCGGCATGTCGTCGTCCTTAACGTATCTGGCATTGAACTCCATATTTATTTCACGAAGTTCTTTCTTGCCATCGATATACTCCTGATACATTTCAGCCAGTCCAGCCATGCAGCCATCGCAATTTGCCTCAATATATCCGAGGGAGTCCGCAACTATCTTCTCTCTTTCTTCCTTTGTGGTTTCACTGATTAAATATCCCATTTTACACCTCGATCATCCGGACAGCAGTCCGTGTTATCAGCCTTGTATACACCATCATAATATATGCACTACATGCATTTAAGGCTGTAAGTATTTCAATATATTATACAATAATATATCACATTAGGGCAAATGGTGAAATCCCGGTTCACTTATGCCTTCTCTCGTAATCCTCTCTTATTGGAGCTGTGCATTTGCATACTGCCTGATCTAAATCCTCCTTATTTTTTGCACGCCTTACTGCTGTTATGGTTTCTGACATAACCTGATAATTAAGACTGGTGCCAACTTGGTCACACTCATAATTTATGGCTCTGTCAGCATTTATTCCAAATCGTGCTGCAACTGATATTGCGTCAATATTTGCCCCTAAGAACAGAAATTCCCATCCATATTTTTCCTTCTGTCTCTCCACCATGTATTTTACTCTGTCATAAGTATAAAACCGGCTGGCATTTTCCATTCCGTCAGTGGTTATAATGAACATGGTCTTCTCCGGTCTGTCCTCTTCTCTGGCGTACTTGTGTACATTGCCGATATGATGTATGGCTCCACCTATGGCGTCAAGCAATGCGGTGCAGCCTCTGACATAGTACTGCCTGTCTGTCATAGGCTCTACCATCTTCACCGGCTGCCTGTCATAGACCACCTCCTGCTGGTCATCAAACAATACCGTAGATACGATAGCCTCGCCATCCTCCTTCTTTTGTTTGCCGATCATGGAGTTAAATCCTCCTATTGTGTCAGCCTCAAGTCCTGACATGGAGCCGCTTCTGTCCAAAATAAATACTACCTCTGTTAAACCTTTTCTCATAATTATGTCCTCCTATTATTGGCACGGCTCACAAAGTGATGGCGTGCTTTCCTTTCTCATGTGTCACTTGACACTTTCCATAACATTTTTTATTTGTTGGACTTATTATAATCAAAGGCATTAAAAAAACGGTCGCCCTGAAAGCGACCGCCTGCATATGCATAACTTTTTCAATTTAAATTCTTATCTGTTTACTTCTCATATGATGGTCATCCCATCTATTGACACGGCTCACAAAGTGACGGCATGCTTTCCTATGTTTCTTGTATTGTCACGAAATAATACATGGGAGTCCATGTTCTTCCAACTGGATGTCGAGCTCGATCATGTCGTATATACCATTTTCAATAAAATATGAAAATATAATATCTGTCTTATCACAAGGTGACAATGCGTAACCGGCTCTCGCTAACAGATCTCTTGTCTCATCAAGATTGAGTCTTGCACCAACACACAGACACAATGCCGTAAGTTTCTGCGGATGATATCCACGGTTATTCTTTATCTTGGAGAACACCTTCTTGTCCACTATAGCCCGCTTCCACACTTCTGAATTCGTCATATTTTTATTACTTATAAGAAACAGCAGATACTCTGAAAATGTGTCTGATATATGTTTCATTCTTCCTTCCAGCCGCTCTTCATGAGCCTCTTCAAATACTTCACATATATCCGATGACACAGCCGCTTTCACCGATTGATTTACACGGGCTGACATCTCAGGCTCATCAAGTCTCGCTGTCTGTATAGCCCCTGTATGTCCGTCCGGGCACCCGATAACAGTGCCACGCGTCGGATTCATGCCATACTCTTTATAGCTCTGCTCCCCAACATACACAGCGTCAATATATGCCTCAAGACCACCGGATATCTTCTCTCCAAGCTCCGTGGACTCATGGTCAAATACCACCAGATATACTGCCATATCGTTCTTAATGATAAATGAATTTATCTCGTCAACAGCTATCCTCATTGCTTCTTCTCTTGGATACCCAAGTGATCCGGTTGATATTAACGGAAATGATATTGAAGCCACGCCATATTTATGCGCAAGTTGTAAACTCTTTCTGTAACAGCTCCGCAGCTTTTTCTCTTCATCTCTGACGCCGTCAACATACGTCGGGCTTACTGCGTGGATAATATATTTTGCAGGAAGGGCAAATCCCGGAGTAATAAATACTTCCCCCTCAGGAACAACACCTATCTTTTCCTTACGATATTTCAGAAGTTCGTCATAGCCTGCTGCCATATATATTGCGCTGTCACATCCACTGCCTGCCATCGGATATTTATTGGCAGTATTGACTATTGCTTCTGTTGTCATTCTTGTTATATCGTTTCGAACAATCTTAATAGGCATACTGCACCTCCTAAATTACCACTCTCTTAATATTCTCCACCCTGATACGGCTGCTGTCACATCCTGTTCTTAAAGCATTCATTATTATAATAAAATCGATGGTCTTGAAATCATATACATTACCATAGATACTATTTAGAACTTATAAGGAACCAGTACGAAACTGAAATCAAATTCGTTCTCGTTAAATTTGTATTTGTCTGCCACCTCCGGACCGCAGCTATTTGAGCCGATACCATTTAATGCATAGTCTATGCACAGTACCGTACTGCCACACTCTGTAAGCTCATAATTATGTCCCGCCGCAGCCAACTGCTCCTCTGTGTAAGGTGACACATTAAAGGAAAATGTATTCTGTGAAGCAACTGCCAATCCCATACAACTCACCACAGCATTACCTGCTTTCTCCACAACATTCTCAGCTTTGTCCACTTTCGTTTTATCATTTTCCTGTTCATTATCAGCTTTCTGCTCAAGCTTCACATAGTCACAATCGTAATGGCTTCCGTTCTCCTGCGGTCTGATGTAATCCTCATGCATACCTATCACATCACCATGATAGTGTCCATGGCTTGAGCCTCTATGCTTATCCCGGTAGCTTTCCTGTGGTCCCATTCCGAAGTAATCTACCCCGGCAAATGTCTTATCTAAGAACAGCCTCACTCCAAACCTCGGAAGCTCAGGAAACTCCTCATCCTTCTCTGCATGGATATCTGCCTTGATCTTTCCTGAAGGATCAATAGTCCATGTGATCCGGGCATCTATTATCTTCTGAACCGTTGCCGCAACAATTCCCACATGGCAGCTGATTTCCATGCCTTCTCCTACAGTCACCTTATAGGCTCTTGTGTAAGCCTTATCATAATGGGCACGCTGCCACAGGGCTTTAATATACATATCATTATCAGTTGGCGCTCTCCAGATATTTAATTCCATTGGCCGGTTCAGGTACTTCTTGCCTGCGTATTCAAGCTGGCTGAACAATCCTGTACGCTTGTCAAGAGTATAAACGAAATCCTCAGAGCTTATCACTATCTCTGTATCACTTTCGGTAATTTTTATCTTCTGCTGTTCTTGACTACCGTCAAGTATCGCCACAGCAGTCCGGTTTCTCTCATCTGCATTTTCAAGCTTTATCTCATCAAAGCCCAGAACGTGCCCCTTATCCATGAGAGGAAGAGGCTTCTTAAGGGCATAGAATATACGCAGGTACACCCTGCCAGCTACAGGGATATCTAACAACATCTTACATGTCCCGTTGCCGTGTGGCTTTATGCCGATATTATTTATATTACCTGCTGCAATAACCTCACCATCTTTTGTCAATTCGTAGGTAACATCTGCATAATCCTCAAGGTTATCAAAGTCCATGTAATTGTGGAGAACCAGTTCGCCGGTATTCTGATCGTATGAAACAACCCTTGCCGGACGATATACATTTTTATACTCCAGAAGTCCTGTGTGAGGCCTCCTATCGGGATACACCAGCCCATCCATACAGAAATTACCGTCATGTATATCCTCGCCGTGGTCTCCGCCATAATAATATACTGTCCTACCATCCTCTGCCTTGCCGTGTGCAACCGCATGGTCACACCACTCCCACACAAAGCCACCGCACATAACG
>ERZ780002.257-NODE-257-length-22825-cov-4.18331_pt1 | contig 22825 bp, 21 predicted proteins | sample MGYA00511947_ERZ780002 | MGnify/ENA primary metagenome ERZ780002 (study PRJEB29588, sample SAMEA2148558) | human gut metagenome | biome: human gut; feature: human-associated habitat; material: faeces | place: Denmark | collected 2008/2010 ... | reverse complement strand
GGCAGTAGGTGTCGATGCGGCCCATGACGCCTCGCATGAATCCCCGCGTCATCCCCAGCAGGATGCCCGCTGCAGTGAAAAGTGACATCTGGGTGTCGTCGGAAATCTCCGCAACGCCATGTCTGTCCAGTTCGAAGCGCGTGATGCCCTTCTCCCCATACTTCTTGACGATGGAATCGTAGGATGCGAATTCCACCGCATAGCCAAGGGCATCACCGACGGCCCCGCTGACCATGCAGCCGAGGACTTGATCCTTGGTACGAGGAGTAAATTTAGGGTTCTCGCTCATGATTTAGTCTGCAAGCAGGGACAGCATAAAACTATCCTTATAGTTCTCGTCCTGAAGAGAGAATTCAAATCCGCACTTGGGGCAGCGGATGGTGTAGATGGATTCCATATTCATATATTGTTAATGGTTTATGGCACAAATATAAATCGAGGTTGTACCATAGCGTGATACAACCTCGGACTTTTCAATTTCGATTCAACGCACAGGCTGCACGGCCGAGCTTTTCTTTCCAGAATGTCTCGATATCAATAGCCTTTTCATCGTCTATCTTAAGAGGCAAGGTTTGAAGTATTGCCCAGGTGAAGTTATCTTTCGCATAGTTCGGATCTGCAGCGATGAGCTTTTCCAATTCTACATCGCCACCGTGTCCAGTCTTGGCATATTCCGTCCAGCGGCCCCAAATTCCCTGGCGATTGTAGGTGGATCCAACGTACAGTTTTCCAGATTTAGCGTCAGAAATGACATAAATACAGTTACACGCAGATAGCTTATTCTTCCAGACACTGATTTCATCTCTAAAAATTCGCTGCAGCTGCTCAAAAGAAAGCTTGATCTGGTCATAATCCGGGCAGACCCAATCGATACCCTTTCGTTCTATTGCAATGATCTCTTTATCATTCTTATCAAGCCACTGATGCCAGTTTATGGCGCTCTTGCCCCAATCAATTATTACACGCTCATTGAGTTCATCAAAACCATCCACTTCCTCCATTTGGTAGAAGAAGTGTCCATTGTTCACTCTTTCCATACGCTCTTTATCCAGCCCAAAAACGCGATACACACCAACCATCCTGGCCGTGGTACCGTCCTCGCCAATGAATGAAACAATATAATCGACATTTTTGAATCGTTCTTCGCTCTGCTCGCTCTGATAAGCGATGAAACTCTTCCGGTCATTGATATACCAATCATACGGATTGCCGTTCACGACCTTACCGTCGATCATGAGTTCGCTGCGATTGTCCTTGTGCCGAACAAGCTTTATTCTTTTCGATGTATCAAGTCCTGCCTCTTTTAGGATTTTGCCAATAGTGAGAATTGCCATAGTTATTTTTGTTTCAGTTTGAATACAAATGGAATGTTATAAGGCAGGCCAACGTTCTGGCCTTCGTACTTGGAAAAGTAGGCTTCGTATTTATGGCCCATGCCGATTTTCCCCAGCTTTGTAATCCAGTTTATCGTTCTCTCCCCACGGCTCACCGGAAATAGGATCTTGTCCATTCCTTTGGAAAAAGTGCTTTTCCAAAAGATCACATATATCGAAGCCCCCACTGTTGGCTTCAAGCTGCTGTATGCGTTCCTCTATGCTCATTTTCCATTGTTATATTCTGAGCAGCGAGCATTGAGGGGTTTGGGCCAATCAAGTTCCTGCTCCAAGTCAAACACAGTACCAGCAATAAGGGTAGAGTCGCATTCGTCTACGGTGAGACAATGGTTATCAAGGACAAAGGCATAGCGTTCATTCCCTTCACCCGCTCCGAAAGCACTGAATGCAAAGATATAACAGGAGTCTCCTCGCCATATCTCGATAACATCACCAGTGTAGATATCATCGCCATGTAAGTCTTTCAGACCAGTTCGTACTCCAGCAAAAGTAACTCGATGGGCATAACCACGTCCGTTACACTCGTCATGGAAGTAATCCAGCACGACTCCCTGATTATGTTCTTGAGCCCATATCTCGTCGTAATCAAAGACGAACAACTCTTGCCCATAGAAGAAATAGTTCCCAAAATTGGCAAAACGCATCTTGCCATCTGAGGGAATATACCTGATGCGGATCTTGGGCATTTCAGTAAGAACACCAGATCCAATCACATACTTGTACTTGATGCAAAGCTCCTGGATAATTCGTTCATCCACAACCTTGGGATCCTCTACATCTTTGTTTTCAATACGATGGGGCTCGGCAATCATGATGGGAAGCCATTCCTCTGGAATGGAGATATTGGGGATATCGAGGGCTTCTACAAACAGCGGAGCCATCTCTTCATCTGTGAATCCCGCAATGCCGCAGCCAACTCTGGTGAGCAGAAATCGATTCAACGGATGCTCTTTTGCATAGGCGATGAACTCATCTGCGTAGGGCTTGATGGTTTCCACAGGCCCTTGCATAGTAGGAATCGCATAAGATCTGCCTTGCGGACCGACTCCGTTTCCCCATTCTGCTCCAAACTTATCATAGGCAATCCGTGCTGCACCACCCGCATGATGCCCGGCCAGATTGCTACCAAATACGAAGATTTCACACAGAGAAAGCTCGGTTACAAATGCAGGAGTGATTTTTTTACCTATCTTTTTCATGGCGCTCGTCTTTTAGTTTCCGATGCAAATATAATGTGGCGTTGTCTCAAACTGTGGGACAACCTCAAACTTTTTTCAAAATTATTTGTATAATTCCGCAGCTTCAATGTGCTGACGCTTAATCTCATCTGCCAGCCACTGTGGAGACAGCACTTTGATGAGCGGCCCTCTGGAGAGCAGCGGTGTGTAGAAGTCAGGCGTAGGCCGCATGGTGAGTTCGAAGTCGGAGTAATCCTCCTCGGTGGCCACCTCCTCTTGGCTGGGGTGCAGCGGCAGATCTCTGAGATAATACACCTGTTTGCCGAAAGCCCTGATAGTCACTTTTTCGACCGGAGTATCTTGTACGGAAAGGATACCATAACTGTTGCGGAAGAAGCCTATGGGATCGAAGCCCTTCGGGTACCGGAACTTCTCATCGGTGAGCTCCAGAGACAGTACCCGATCAAATCCCAGTACAAAAATGTGCCCTGTCTCGTCTGGTTTGTGGACGATGCCGTACCAGCGCTTGTTGGTGAGTTTGACAAAGTACGGATCCACCACCCTCTCACGTGTCTCGGATTCTCCGTATTTCCTGTATACTACCTTCACCCGGACGCTTCGCTTCATGGCGTCGATGAACTTGTGCAAGTTCTCCCCGTCGGACGGGATGGGCTCCAGAACGATGCGGTTATGCACTCCCTTATTCTCCGAAAGTATGCTGTTCACCGACATCGTGGAGAGCATCCAGTTCTGGATGGTATCCTCTTCCAGCACATCTGAATTGTCGATGTAGTACCGGAATCCGTTCTTCTTGTTGCACTCGATGATGATGCCGAAGATATCCAGAATAGAATCTCGGTGCCGATTGAAAGTGCTTCGGGCAATGGGAATACCCTCGCTTGCATCAGTATCGAGCCAGCGCTGGTTTATTTCCTCCAGCGTGATTCCGTTCTCTGCCTTGTGGATGGTGTTTACCAGCCAGATGTATTGTTGAAAGAGTGCGTAGGTCTTCATAATTATATGATTAAACGGATACTTCCTTCCGATTTACAAAATGTGTCTGGATGAGACATCACGACAGCGTACACCATCTTGCCGTCCACCGGGGCCTTGCCCCAGCGTTATGGTATCATTCCCCGAAAGCATAGGCACATCAGAATATCTCACCGTTCCAAAGCATCTTCAAGAAGTCAAGCACATAAATTAACTCGATGTCTTCAACCTTCCTCGTTACCGGCTCAAGCGAAACGAGGATCAGCCTGCAGTCTGGATGCTCTTCGTGGAAAGCCTTCAATCCTTTTTTATGACGTGTCTTGACCTCCTCGGCGGATTTTATTTCAATGGCAACTTTGGCATCTCCGATAACGGCATCAACCTCCTTCTTGTCGTAAGTGCGCCAATAGGAGATGATTTCTTTTTTGTCTTTGTATCCCTTGTATGCGATAATCTCCTGCATCACAAGGTGCTCAAAGGCGTGACCATAATCATCAGTGCCGCGTTTCAGGGAATGGCGCCCCATCAGGTAATTGGCAAGTCCGACATCAAAATAGTAGAACCTGGGGGCCTGGACGATTTTCCGCTTTACTTCTTTCCTGTATGCGGGAATTTCGTAACCAATCAGTGTATCATACAGAATCTGGAAATATGACTGGACGGTTTTAGCTGAGACTCCACAATCGGAAGCTATGTTCGTATAATTCAGCATTTCACCATCGGAAATGGCGGCAACTTCCATAAAGCGCTCAAAGGCTTCCAGTTCCCGGACTTCACCTTCTTCGCGTATTTCTTCGTTCATATACACTTCCACATAACCTTTGAGGCGTTTCGTGGCGTCTGGAACCATATAGTGGCGTGGAATCATGCCGTTCTGGACTGCACGGTCCAACTGAAAGTCCGTGACCTCCGGCCAAACAAGGGGATATAGCGTTTCGGGGATCGCCCGCCCTCCGAGGGTATTCGCACCGGATTTTTTGAGTTTCCTGGCACTTGAACCACTAAGAATGAACCACAACCCCTTGTCAACCATTAGGGAGTGGACTATATCCAGTAATTCCGGCACTTTTTGAATCTCATCTATGATGACAAGAGTTCCTGCAGGTTTGTCTGAAAGCGCTTCTTTAAGCGCATTCGGATTCCTTTTAAAGAATTTCCTCAGTTCCGGGTCAAGCAAATCGTAGTAGATCTTACCCTTGAACCGTTCTTTCAAAAGAGTAGATTTCCCAGTCTGACGTGCCCCAAACAGGAACATTGCTTCGTCTAACTTGCTCTCAATATCAAATAGTCGCTTATACATAACGCCTCAAAATTTCTTAATCATACTCCGGATTTTTCTATAAAATTATGGAGTATGGTCACAAATTTAGTAAAGTTTACCTGAATACCAAAATCTTTGCAAGATTGACCGTTATTTCTTCAGATACCGGTTCATCAACTAATTGGCGAGTACCGGCAGCGCCCTACCTCCCGGGAACTCCTGGTCTTTGTACTTGTCCAGAATGACCTGGACGGGCGCGGCCGTCCAGGCTGACCTTCATTTCAAAGTGCTGAGAGCAGGCGTCAGCCTACAATGAAGCGACTGTGGACGTCAATTATTGCGGTCAGATACAGGGCTCAGCAAGAGCGCGATAATTACCTATTTCATACTGTTGGATTATTATTATTTGTTTGTTCAACATCATCTTTTATTTTCCATGCTTTCTTTTCCCCATATTCTATCGAATAACGTATAATTGTGGGGATGCAAAGTAAGGTGCAAATTCCGAATCCTATGACTCCGCCCAGGACCTCGGCTTGAATAGATACTATCACAAGCGCAATGCAAAACACTTGCAGGACAGACGTCATGATGATCTTTTTCATGGCGATTATTGGATCTTCTCAATCTTAATCCCCCAGGGCTGGGCATTTACTTTCTCCATCAGTTCATCCGAACGGTCTACTGACCACTGGGTGGAAACATAAAGGATACCCTTACCCCATGTGACAGGCACAGCCCGAATGCCAAAGTTCTTATCCCGGGACTTCTTCTTCTCCAGATCATACTCTTCCTTCGTCCGGATAAACTTGGTAATGTTCACATCCAGGCCCATCAATGCCCTTTTAACGGTCATTTCGTCATCTGCAGCGTGTTCACGGACATACAGTTCTACAACGGTCCTTGCCATCTCTTTCTTATTCAAAGGACCGGCACCATTGACACGATAACGAGAGGTATCGCGCTCCTGACGGAATTGGACTTCAGGTACGTCTTCCCTTTGATAGAAGATTCTGTTATCACCATCCAACTCAGAGAAAGCAAGTGAAAGCCCTTTGTTGTCAAACCGGAATGTCAGGTATTTATTCTTGTAGGGCCATTTGCTCACAACAGGCTCAATAAGACCCAGTACTGATTCAAGGATAGAAGGATAGTCATTCTCGATGGCCATCTCTCCTTTCAGAGTTTCGATTTTAGCATCGATTTCGGCGGGGGGGGGGCCCTGCACCAGCCATTTGCTCCCGGAGGGCTGTTAATTCTTCAAGTGTTGAAACCATAATAATTTATTTTTGTAAAATTGTTAATTGTTAAATTCTGCTGCAAATGTAAAATAATAAAATGTAATTTACAAATAATATTACAACATTTTACAAAATTCATATAATGAGAAACTACTAATGGCCAACAAGAAATTAATTCAGGTAGAGGAATGGAAGCATTCGGAGATATTCAAAAGAAGATGTCCAGCCCACTTTTGTCCATCCTGTCCACGCTTCGCAAATCGTCCACACATTCTTGGACGCGGCGGCAGGTTCCACCTGACGCTTGGTCGGAGTGGGGATTTTGATTAAATTTGCGCCTATGAAAAAGATACTCACTGTTTTACTTGCTGCATTTGCCATTATGAGTTGCGGAAATAACCCCAAGCAGGCTCAGAGCCCGAAAGGTAAACCCTGGCAAGAGATTGCCCCCACGGAAATTGAGCTGAACCCTGTCCAAATGATTGACAAGGACTGGATGGAAGTGTCGGCCGGGAAGGAAGGGAACATGAACCTGATGACTATTTCCTGGGGCACCATCGGCGAACTTTGGGGCAAGCCGGTGTTCACTGTTTTCGTGTCCACAAGCCGCTATACGCACAAATTCATGGAAGAGAACGACTACTTCACGGTTACACATTTCCCTGCCGATATGCGCCAGCAGCTGTCCTATTTGGGCCGAGTCTCCGGACGCGACGAAGACAAGGTCGCCGGTGCCGGACTCACCGTAGAGTTCACGGAACTTGGCAATCCTATCTATGCCGAGGCAGACCTGGCCATTGAGTGCAAGAAGCTCTACGGTCAGCAGTTCGACGCCAACCTCATGCCTGAGGAGCAGCGGGAATGGTACGAGAAATCCGGCCTGGGCATTCACTACATGTACATTGGCGAGATTATTCACGTCTGGAAGAAGTAACCATGGAATCGACATAGTCCCATCGGCATCAAATAGACGCAGGAAATCAGAGATGAGAGCTTTTCCAGCCCGGGCGTGATAACCACGCAGTTGGTAGTACGCCACCATCTCTTTCCACCAAAATGGCGATATTATGAAACAATGATGTTGTCTCCATTATCAATAATTATGCAAGGCTAGCCGTTACATATCATCCAGGGAGAGGCAAGAAAGTACAATCTTGTTCTTTCTTGCCAGTTTCTCCTTGGAAGAGAAGTACGCGGTTTTTTCTTCCAGAAGGCCTTTATTGAACTTCTCAGGATTTCGCTTTACCTCTATCACATCGAGTATATTCTCTTTCAGACGATGGGCAACTATGTCCAGTTCTGCCTGTTGATGATGCCCATCCTTGTCAATGTACCCTTTAGGGTCCCACCACCCTCCGATATCGCGGTATTCCATACTCTCCACAAGTTTAAGCTTGAAGTATCTCTCAAGTATGTCACCAGAATAGGTCTCATAATCATCCTCCATTATTCTGCGCAGTGCCGGGTACTGACCGATTTCGATGAGCCGCTGGTTCTTCTCCACATAGCGGAACCAGAAACGGAGGAAGATGTCGCTGATCTCATATCGTACAGTCTGAGTTTTGGGCTTTGCCCATATTGGCCTAACTTTCCGAATCAGGTCATAAGTATCTTCCAGTTTTAAGAGTTGCCCGCCTATGCTTTTTCCACCCAGATAGTCTTCAATGGAAGCCTGGGTATTGTATCCCAACGATATTGCCTGAAGGATTGAGAAGTACGTCGCATACTTCTTTCCAAATTCCTGGATGAGGAGTTTCCTGCCCTCTTCTATCAAGGGTGAATCCTCCTTGCAGATTTTTGCAATCATCTTATCGCAAGTTGTGGCTTTCACATCAATGAACAACTCCACATATTTCGGGATACCGCCAGTAAATGTATATAGTGCAAGAAGATCGTCGTTGGAATAACCCGGGGCGTTGTCCCCCATGATTTGTTTGAGGACTGATGTGGGGAATGCCTGCAGTTTGATGGTCGAATCCTGTCTCCCGTAAAGGGGTTCTTTCCTGTCTTTGAAGAGTTTCTCCATCAGGGAATAAACAGAACCGCTGACAACCATATTCACATGGCTATCCTTTTGGTACTTGTCCCACCAGTTCTGAATATCGCTGTATATGGATGGATTGATCTCCAGGAAATTCTGAAATTCATCAAAGACAAGCGTGTATTTCCGGCGTGTTCCTTCCTCCATCAAGAAACGGAAGACATCACGGAAAGCACTCATCGGAGGGACGAATACCCCTATCTTCTCATGGAACTCTTCGCAGAATTCCCCACATAGAACTGATTCACTTTTTTTACCTACGAATAGATATACATAGGTTTCATCCTGATAGGCTTCCTTTATAAGAGTCGTCTTCCCTATACGTCTCCTTCCGGTGACAACAGTAAGTCGAGAATAACCATTGTACGATAGTTCCCTCATTTCGCGCAGTGTCTCCAACTGCTCTTCTCTGTCATAAAACCTCATTTCAATAAATTTTACAGCCGTAAAATTTACGGCTGTTGCAAAGTTAGTAAAAAGAATCGAATACGCAAGAGTAAAGGCAAAAAAGAGATAGACGGCGGAGTATGTCTGCGGATTCTTCAAGGGAAACAAGAATCAGTCGACAATCCGGATGCTCTTCCTTGAAGGCTTTCAACCCGTTCTTATGGCGGGTCTTCAATCCCTCGCTAGACTTAATCTCAATAGCAACCTTTGCGTCTCCGATAATGGCATCGACTTCCTAGTCATAGTATGTGTGCCAATAGGAGATTTTCTCACGGCGACGGTAATTATACTTGCTGACTACGCCACTTACTTAACAGAATCCAAAGCGGCAGACAGTGCCTCTGTATCAGAAGGCCTTGGTGCATGAAGCTGCACGATGTGACCCTGAGTATCAACAATCATATTCCATGGAATCGACATAGTCCCATCGGCATCAAATAGACGCAGGAGATCAGAGATGAGAGCTTTTCCAGCCCGGGCGTGATAGCCACGCAGTTGATAGTACGCCACCATCTCCCTCCATTGCGAGTCGTCACGATCTTTGTCTATCGACAGATAGAGCATTTCATAGCCTTTATCCTCAAGTAGTCCATGTAATACGCCCTCATGCGCAAACTCATCCTTGCACGGCCCACACCAGGTGGCCCAGACATCAATGTATACTTTCTTGCCGGCGAAACGGGAGAGAAGCGCCTCCATAGTTGAAATATCCTCCGTATCTGTCATGAACTGAATATCGTCCGACAAATTCTTAGGAGCATGGAAAGCACAGATCTCTTCATAATACCCCTGCATGGCTGCAAGATAGGGACTATTGGGATATGTGTGTTTGAACTCCTCATACAAAGGGATCAACTCCTTTTCATATTGTCTCTGGATGGCGGCAAAACACCACTGATATGCGTAAGCGCTCTCAAGCCGTTCTCCCGTTAAAACTTTTTTATATTCACCAATCAACAAAGTATTGATTTGTCCGGCTCGAACCATAGGCATTATTTCCTCCCTCCGTTCCATCAACTTACGGGAAGCATAGGCTTCCATCAAATCGAAATAACCCAAGGCTCCAAGCATGCGATCTGAATCTGGATTGAAGCCCTCAAAGGCAGCAGTCTGAATCTCCTCTGAACGAAGCAAAACGCCTACCTGAGCCATCACGGAACGGACATTACATTCGCGATCTGCTGCGATGAGCTCAAACATCTGCTGCGAGATCTTGCGTGTCCTCAGAAGAGAATCAAAGGGAGCCATCTGCAAGGCTCGGACGCTATCAAGTTTAGTGCGAACCAAAACGGGATCCGTGTCCCCTGTATAGGAAAGAGCCTCCATTTGCGGATGGCCATACCTGGGTATTGCAATATAAAAACGTTGTGCGTCCTGTCCCGGTTCCTCAAATGAGAAAGTAGATCCATCGAAATCAAGTTTGTATGTTTCACCACGCTGGACCGGAAAATACACGATAATACTGGGATTACTCACATCTTGAAGACTGACGAACGCCGGTTGTTTGGCGGCAATTCTGAATCTGAGTTCATTTGTCCCGGAAAGCGTATCCTGTATCAAGACAGAATTAGCATGACAAACAGGGACACTATGCCTCAAGACCATTTCCGGAATATCACTGGTGTTTTTAACGATAACCTCCGCATCCCGAGAACAAGCGGCAAATGAAAGAAAAATAGATATAAAGGCAAAAGGAAGAATTCTTCTCATATGACAACCAAGCTAAATCTAAATATTAAATATCAAATAGTTTTAAACGAGCACTATTTTATACCACCTTTGCAAAATTTACCACCTTATTTGGTGGTAGATACAGCGATCACAAGGTAACTGTTTGAATCTGGATTTTTAGTGATATAACCTTTTGACAAGAGGTTTGAGAGCTGCTTCTGAACAGCTGAGGTATTGATCTCAAGCACTGACGCAAGCTCTGCAATGGTCGCTTTGGGATTCTTTTTCAAATGCTGAAGCAGCATAACAGTTCTCGGACTTCTGAAAGTGATGGTTTCGCCATCATACCACCAGGTAGTCTTGGCATCAGCATTGAGAAATGCAATATTCTGATTAATCTCTGATATCATCAAGTCTGTCATATACTTCACAAACGGCCTTACTTGCTCAATAGAAGCGTGCGAACCATCGGAAGGGATTACTCCAACGTTAACATCGGCCAATCCAAGAGCGTTAAGATAAGCCTTTTTCTTGCGGCTGAGCACCACAATCATCGGATAGTTGTGCCTAATCAAGATAAAATTCACAATAAGCCTGGCTATTCGACCGTTACCATCTTCAAAAGGATGGATCCTGATATATCTGTAATGGAAGAGTGCGGCAAGTTCGACTGGCGAAAGATTGCCAGACTTCTCTTCTTCGTTGTACCACCGAATTAGGTCGTACATCAAAGAAGGGGTTTCTTCCGGAGAAGCATAGTCAAAGCGTTCGCCTGTTTGAGTGATTACCGAATTCGGCCTGGTCTTGTACGTACCGGCGTGTACGACATAACTTGTCTGGCAACCACCGGGAAGCTCTCGATTGACTGTATAATCCTCACGGAGCATCACCTGATGAAGCCGCTTGATGAAAGACTCTGAAAGGTGGTCGGCAGTCTTTGCCTCTTCGATCATAAGATTGAGGCAGAGATTGTGGGCTTTCATATCTTCAAGGTCCTTCATCTTAGCGGAACCGATAACCTCACCCATAAGAAGAAGCACCTCGGTCTGACCATACGTCAAGGTATTTCCCTCGATATGGTTGCTATTATAGTTAAAATCCAGCATAAACTTGCGGTCAAGCCGTGCTGAATCCATTGAAGATAAAGGCTGCAAAGCCATCCATTTCTCGTATGCTTCACTCAATTTACTCATAGACAGAATCTTTTTGCAAATGTAATAAAGTTTACCACCTTTGCAAAATTTACCACCTTATATGGTGGTAGATACAGCGATTACAAGGTAACTCACTTTGTCTTTTAAGCGTTCAAGGAGCGCCTCACTCCAGGGGTAGTTTCCGGAGAGGTCTTTCCTGACCTCTTCTTCAATCATCTGGTCCATCAGGCCGTCGTTAAAGTTTGTCTTTTCCATATAACGTTTGTATTGGTTTCTAAGAGCAAAGGCATGGTATCATCCTGCCGAAATGTAGCATCGTACATCAAAAACCGATTTTTCATCGCCGGCTACTTCTCGCACTGATTATTTCTTCACAACAGAAAGTCAGCAGATCCTTCATCTCCGGCTCCCGACCGGTTAGGATTGCCTGGATGGTCTTTTTGCGGACCACGTTTTCAATCTGACCGCCGCTGAAGTCAAACTTTTCAGCGAGGAAGTGAGCATCGACTTCAGGCAGCTGCGGCATCATAGCATTCCAAATCTGGCACTTGACATCCACGGAAGGATTGGAGAACTTCACCTTGTAAAGAAAACGGCGCTCAAATGCTTTGTCCAGATTCTCGGTAAGGTTTGTAGTGGCTATCAGAATTCCCTGCAAATTTTCCATCTCCTGAAGAATGATGTTCTGAAGACTGTTTTCCATTTTGTCAACGGCACTTTCTGCCCCGAATTTCCTGATGCCAAAGATAGCATCAGCCTCATTGAACAGCAGTATTGGTGTAACAGAGGTAGACTCAACAAGGCTCTTGTAGTTAGAGAAGAGCCTCTTTAAGTTTTTCTCACTTTCACCGACCCACTTGCTCTTAAGTTTGGATACATCCGCCATGATAATGTCACGTCCGGTCTTCTTTGCCAACTGGTACACGGACTCCGTCTTGCCGGTGCCTGGACTTCCATAGAAAAGGCATGTGAAGCCGGAGCGCATACCCTTGTCTTCCAAGGCTTTCCTAACTTCGGCATATCGTTTCTCAGAGAGAAGATCATTAAGTGTGCTCAGACCCTCTTTCACCGGACGATCATAGAACAACGGCTTTTCTTCAAGGGAGTCATATTTGAGTAAGCCGGGCATCGGAGCTCCCTCATGTAACCCGCCACAATCAGCAAAAATCTCCTCCTTTACCGAATCTGCGAGTTTAAAATTATCTTTGACGAGCATACCATCACGAGAAGCGTATGTAACAACACCTTTCTCTTGCAGTTTCAGCCCTTCATATTTGTAATACCGCTGCATGGTTTCCATTGTGCAACTGTCAAAAAAATCCCGGAAGCACCACCAGCCGCAACAATCATCATCGTATTCTTGATATCTGAAACATAAGGCATAAAAGAGCATTCTTTCAGCCGGGCACATACTATCCACATAATCCAGATTATTGAAAGAATCCCATCCTGCATCTTCTTCATACTCATCGTCCCCTTTGGCCCCTTCTTTCAGTATTCCGTATTTATTCGCGGCCTTAGCGATACTTGTTCCAGGATTTGCCAATATCATTGCATCCATTTCGTTCAAGGCCATCCCACATTCGACTTCTTCATTTTTAAGTTCACTGAACAAGCGGATTATTCTGGACAAGATTGTAACGGTTTCAAGATTGGTGACAGCCGGTTTCTTAAATGCTTTATTTTTTTCCAGGCATCGCAGAACCTCTTCTCCAACACGTATATTGCCCCAACGTCCTCTTTTTATGATCAGCGCTCCTTCAAGAGCCCTCAGATCATCCTCATAAGATAACAACTGGACAAAACTGGTTTTGAGTTTATCTGCCAGATCCTTTTTAGAAAAATCATCACACCTGGAAATCTCTACAATAATGGAAAATAGTACGGCTTGCTTCGTACTAATCGCCATCTCCCCTGCAAGAAACTCTGCCGGCTTACTAACCTCCATCATCAACTTCTCGTCAAACCTATAGTATTCTGATGTATCTCCGAGTCTCCCCTCCTCCTCATATAAGGCGGTCTTTACGATTTCCGCTATCGCGGATATTACAGTGTATTTGTCTTTTGAGTCAGCCATAATGCGGATTTGTTTATCATTCTGGCGACAAAGGTATGGTATCTTCTTGCCGAAATGTGGCAGATAGGACTTTCCTTGACCGCAATGATAGAAATCTATCTCCTCTGAAAACTTGTTTTTATTCCCTCATATTAAAATCTCCTGTCCCACAAATGACATGATACTTCGGGCGTGAGTACCCGCCAACCTCCGTTTTCTTGGGGTCAATGAACACAAGTTTTAATTCACTTGGCCGTTTGGCGTAGAGTAAAGAGGTCACTATGACATTCAGTCCGACAGACTTTCCCTGCTTGGTTGCACCTTAGGCTCTTTTCCAGGTTTTGCCGGAACCGGTTTTTTCACTTCAACAATCTTCTCTTTCACAATCTCCCGGACATAGGGTTTGTTGATAAAAAACGAAATTCTCCTGCTTCCAGTCCATTCTTCACATTTCCCGGAAAGCCATAATCCGAGTTTCCCTCCCATCATCATAGGTCCGCCGGCGATGATAGAATTGGCATAATGCAGCCAAAGTGAAACGATAGCGACGCCAGTCAGGGCAACGATTGTCATCCTGAGAATAGACCAGCGAGACCGTGTCATCAAAACGTCCGCCTGTATTCAGTGCACTGACGGCTTTTATCACGGAGCCGAGGCGGATTCCTGGGCCAAAGTCCAGCAAAAAACGCCATCTTTGTATGCGGATAACCAATAATGCCATATTTTGGCAGATTAAATACCTTTCTTTGCACACGTAAAATTCAATAAAATACAACAACAATGGCAGAAACAGTAAACCTTATCAATCTTTTCAGGGACAAGATGTTCCGTATCCCGAATTATCAAAGGGGGTACTCCTGGGGTGAGCGCCAATTGAATGAACTATGGGATGATATCACAGATATCAAACGAGGAGCTGACGGTAAGTATATCAATCATTACACCGGGACTATCTTCCTCAAGGCTATGTCTTCTTCAGAGATACCCAAAACAGAGAGGTGGATGGACGGGGAATATGACTTTTATAGTGTCGTCGATGGCCAGCAACGGTTGACCAGCATTGTCTTGCTGATGAATGAATTGATTGCGCTTGCTCCGGAAGAAGGGCTGGGCCAGGATACCCGTGAAGATTTGTATAAGAAGTTTATCTACTTCACGCATAAGAACGGTTCTCTGAGGTGCTACAAGTTCCTATACGATGAGAATAATCGGGCGTTTCTCATCAATAAGATTTTCGGAGATTCATCTGCCATTCTGCCGCCGGATCCCGATAACGTATATACCCGTAATCTTCTTTTCGCGAAAGAATTCTTCAGTAAAAAAATCAAGGCCTTACGTGAGGCCGGAGGCGTAGAATCTCTTGAAGAATTGTACCGGAAACTCCAAACCGCCCTCATTTTTGACGAGAGAAAAATTGAAAAGGATCTGGATGTTCAGGCAGTGTTCGAGACGATGAATAACAGAGGGAAGCCATTGACAACCTTGGAAAAACTAAAAAATCGTCTCGTTTATCTCTGTAACAGATTCCTCGATAGAAACGAGGTTCTCGTCCTCCATAGTAACATCAATTCCGCATGGTCAACAATATATACGGAGTTGGCGCGGAATCCATATGTAATCCTTGATGAAGATGTTTTTCTTTCTGCTTTCCTTTCGCTATACAGAAAGCCGGAAAGTTCTACATTCTCTGAGCAGCAGGCAGAAAAAAAGGTGTTTGAGATGTTCTGTAACCGCGCATCGCAATATAAGAAAGACGTTTCTGAATCATCCGAAAACGAGGAACCTGTTAATTATAAGAAGATTGACAACTTTATAGGCAAATTGTCGGAGTTCTCAAGAGATTGGTACGAAATCAATAATCCCAAGTCGGACATGGTCAAGAGAATCACGCTCATGAATGGAACGAAAGAGGTAAAAATCTTCCTGGCGACACTGAACAGCGCAAAGGTTCAGTATGAAGCGAAGAGCCAAGAATGCTTGACACTTACGGAAAAAGCATTGTTCAGGAGCAGCATCCCCGGTCTAAACGTCATAAGCAATTGGGATATTGCCAATTTCGCTAGGGATATTTACGAGGATCCCGTAAATCTCTCGAGAGTGGCCGATGATTTACGCGAGCGTCTCCAACGGCCGTGTGACCAGCAAGCCGTTATTGCCGGATTCAGATGGCTGTTTGGATACACCAACGGGGCTAAGGGATATCATCGTTGGAGCGGCCTGAAGTATTTGTTGTTCTCCTATGAGAACTATTTAAAAGAAAAAGTCTACAACGAGTATTCCAGCAATGTGAGTTGGAAAGATTTCTATGATGTTAGCATCGAGCATATCATGCCACAGTCCTGGGAAGCACATTGGGCCAAAGAAATGGAGGATTACAGGGAAGGAATAGTAGAGGATTCCAAGTGGAGGGCCTCTGTCATCCTGGTTAATTCAATCGGAAACCTCACAATTATCAAGGGTGCCAAGAATTCAGAGCTTCAGAATGACTCTTGGAAAGACAAGAAGGCGAGGTATAAAACTGGCAATTTCAATGAACAGCAAGTTGCAGGATATGAAAAATGGGATCAGTACTCAATTCTTGATAGGGGGAAGCTTATTATTAAATTCCTGGAAGAGAGCATATCAGGGCTACATTTCTCCCAAAAGGAATTGCGTGATGTCCTATTTTCCAGTGAGATGTTCTACCCTAAGAAATTTCGAACCAACAAGGCTGAAATTCCTGTCAATTAAGACATGTAGGCTATTATCTATCCCCCTGCCACTCTTTGGCAGTTTAAGAATCAATATTTGCAAAAACAATTCACATATGAGTTCAGTCGATATAAGTAATCAACTCAAAGAGTGGATTCAGAAGGAGTTTCCGGATTCATTTAACGAAGAGTGTTCCAACTGGTGGGGACGAGGAGGTAATTGGTGGTCCCGCTGCCTGGTCTTAAAGAGTTCTCTTTCTCTCGAACAAGATCCTGCAACACAGGTACGCTATATCCTCCAGTATGACCATCCCAAGGATGGCACTTGGCCTGCCTATATCGAACTACGGATATTAACGTCAGAAGATGATTTCATGGATCTTGCGGTGGACCTAATGGAACGATTCCCAAACGATTCAGACTATTTCTGGATAACAGACCATCATTCTTACAAGGCTTGTCGCTACAAGTCTCCAATACTTGGATGGGACGAAGCAAAGAACACCTTTCTACAGATGCAAGAGCGATTTAATCAAGCCATTCAAGATTATTTTAAGACTGAGAAAGAGAATGGAAAATTAGCAAAAGCCTCTATCCAACTAAATGACAACAACCGAGAAGTTGAACTTTATACTTTGACGCTTTTACATTTGCTCAATCTGAATCTGCGTATTCCGGATTACCAGAGGATTTATTGCTGGGACGAGAAAACAATCCGTGTTCTATGGGATGACATTCAGAATCTGGACAGAGAAGAAAAGTACCGTCTTGGAACAATAATCCTACAGAGAGTAGGTAATACTTTCCAAATTATTGACGGGCAACAGCGACTTGTAACTCTTTCTTTGATTCTTTCAGCTTTGCATATTGAGGGCATTTCTCTGTTGGACGAGAAATACCAATCAAAACTTGCCGAAGATTATATTGCATACAACAAGTACTTGATTAAGAATATCTTATCTGGAGTAAGGCGCAATAAAAGAAGGGTCACAGCAGAAAGGCTTTGGAATGGGATCGAATTCAATGTACTTGTCCTAAATGATTCTTCTATTGATTTGGCATATACCTTTTTCTCAAATGAGAATTCAAGAGGAAAGGCTTTGTCAGATTTTGATTTATTGAAAGCCCATCATCTACGTTTCATTACAGAGAATAACGAGCAGTCTATGCATTTGGCAAAGAAGTGGGACAAGATGATTTTGTCTGGAGATAAAGCTGATAATGAGAGCGAAAGAGCATACGTACGTTCTCTGTCTTTGTATGTCTTCAGATTAAGGCATTGGATTAGAATGCAATCCTGGGATGATAATGCAAAATACAATGTAAAACGCGAATATGAAGCAGCTCCTTCTATTCCCGAAATTCCTCCTTTCGGTGAGCAATTCTATTGGAATGAGTCAATTCAAGGAGGAGCACACTTCTTTGCTTATGTGGACACAATTTTAAGCAGATTTAATACACTAACATCAACAAATGCTTATAAAGCCATCCATCGCTTGGATATGGAGACGCACAAGTGGTATAGAGATGTAATAGAGTCCTTATTATTCAGTTACTATCTGAAATTTGGAGAACAATATTTGACTGAAGCGCTGATGTTAATATCCAAACGTGTGTCTATGCACAGGTACGAGTATTCGAGGGTGCATCTCGGGCAACTTCAGCAGTATGGTGCTGATACCAATATCGTTATGATGATAGACAGAGCGACTTCTCCGACATTCTTCTTGGCGGAACTAGTTCAAGTAATCAAAGAGATGCCTGTTTTGGAGCCGCGAACAAACATTCAACAACGTTACTCACAAGAAATGTCACGCTGCTTTGAACTATGCAAACAAGACATTGAGATTCCAAGTATTACTAATTTAATTTTGAAATGAGCACTTTGGTTGACCTTCGTTTGACGCCTGAAACTATAGGCAACAGAACATATAGAATTCCTCTCTATCAGAGGCTTTTTGAATGGGATTCCGAAAGAATCATACAATTGCTGAATGATCTAAAAGAACAGCCAGCGGATAAGGCATATTATGTTGGGATGCTTACTTCAACTGCTAAAAATGATTTGGTTGACGGTCAGCAACGTTTCACTGTAATGATGTTGATGGGCATCGCTCTTTTCCGTTATTATTCCCCTTGGAATAATTTTATTTTGCATAATGGCAATCCTCGGCTTTCTTTTTCTGCAAGACTGGATGATCAAGAATACCTTTCTTTTTTGATTACATCATCTTTGAGAGACTCTTTAGATGATGACGAATCCGTCCCTTACGAAAACAAAAAAATGGAAAAGGGACTGAAATGCATTAGAACATATCTGGACACCCATTTCGAATCCGACGAGGAGCGGACAAAGTATGCAGAGTATGTCTATAAGAATATGACTTTCTTTGTTACCTCCCTGCCAGATAACTATAACCAATCTTCTCTTAACAAATACTTTGAGAGGATGAATTCTACAGGCAAAAATCTAGAAGGACATGAGATTGTAAAAGTCAAGTTACTCCATAAACTCTCCGCTAATAAGGAATTTTTTACAAAAGCGTGGAATCGTGTAGCAGATATGGATACACCTTGCTTTAAAGTAAGACGTCGGGATGATGAAAATGAAAGTGGAATGAAAGAAAGAATTAAAAAAGCCATTCTATACCGTTTCTCTCCACAAGAATTGTTCAACGATAATCTATTAAATGGCCTCAAGGAGACCGAAGAAGAGGCCAGTGGGTGCACCATCAAGAACGTAAAAGAGAGTTCTAAAGCGCCTGCAAAGAATCAAAGAGCGGGTGATGGTAGTCATTCCGTAATGAGTTTTTCCGATTTTCTCCTTCAGTGCCTATACAGGTTCTTATGTAAGAAAGGAAAAGATACGGGAGACATTACGGTCTTTTTCAATAAAGCGAATCTCGTTGACACGTTTGAAAAGCGTCTAATCAGTCAGGGGTGCAACCAAGAAATCTTGGAATTCTTCTCAACGCTGGTGTGTTACAGAATTCTTTTAGACGTATATTTCATTCGGATTCTGGACGGGCAGGGCGATTATGATTATGATTTGGAAACTCCGTTCCTCGAAAAAGACGATGCCGTAAAAACCTTGAAAATGTTTGAATCAATGCTGTACGTTAATTCCTCTCAGGTAACGTACTATCAATGGTTCAATATGTTAATTGATATTGTCAACACGGATAGTCCTATTGAACCTGAAATACTTTTTGCCTCACTTAAATCCAAAGATGACGAGACTCATCCTAAGGAAAAGCTCAAGTATGATGCCCTGAATTATGAAGATGTTGATCGTTACTGGTTTTGGCGTTTAGATTTTCAAATCTGGCTTAAAAGAAGAGAATTATTCATAGTGGGAGACGATACTACTCCGCAGAATAATGATATCAGACGAGCTCTAAACGTTGCTGAGAAATACGTGTTCAAGCGTAATCGGTCAATTGAACATATTGCGCCACAAACGCCGTTGCAGAAAGACACCCTTAAACTCGAAAAGAACGATCTAAATTCTTTTGGAAATCTGGTAATGATTTCATCTGAGCAAAATTCCGCACTTTCCAACTCTATTTATCAAGAGAAGAGGGCGCGAGTCGAATCATTTCTTGACAGCTCAAGGAGCGGCTCTATCGAAAGTTTAAAGATGTTGCATGCCTTTACTTTCAATAAATCATGGAGTATCGAAGCCATTAAAGAGCATGGAAATGCCATGTTCAATATATTACTTAATAGTTACGATAATGTAGACAAATAATCCCCCTGCCACTCTTTGGCATCTTCGTGCCGTAACTTCGCTGCATGAAAAAGAACGCAGAAAAGCCCGACTATCGTTCGATGAACGAGGTCCAGCTCAAATATGAACTTATCCAGCTCGAGAAAAAGATTCTCGACATTACCGACGATCCTGTCGACTATAAGCACTATTGCCCCTTTCTGGACTGGTGCCGGGACGAAGCGAAAGTCGAGGCGGGCGAGGAAATGATGCTGGACCGCTGTTACATTCTGAATCTCCTCTTCGACATCCACTGCACGCCAGCCGAGGTGGTCAGGCTGGAGAAAATCAACAGCATGCTGCTGGAGATGACTGGCCGGACCTATCATCGCACAGCCGATATGATGCGTGCACTGATTGTAATGAAGAAGGACGATATGGACGATGACTATGAACTGGAAGGCAAGCTCGTTCCGCTATTCGACATCCCGTATTCGGTGCTGCGTCTTGAGGATGACAACTATTACGGCTCAGACTTCATCCGTATGGCGGCCATTCTTCAAGAAACGGAGAAGCATAAGCCCGGCATGACAGATGTCAGTTGTGACTGGTCTAGCTTGAAGGACGAAACTCCGTCGGCCACGGACAAGGAGCTGGAGTGCGCAAATATTATGGATGACGTGGATTCCTGGGCAGAAGGCCCGTTGAGGCATCCCAAATTGGCGCATATCAAGATCTGCTACGCTCTCCACGCGTTATGCACCCACATGAACTGGTCCATCCCGGACGTTCTGCGCATCAATGATTTCTCCATTGAAGTCAAGCTTACCGTCCAGCAGTTCTCCGACCAGGAAAAGAACCGGCTCTGGTGGTGGGATAAGTATGACCTCCCGAGCTTCAAAGAAGTGCTATTGAAAGAAGCGGCTTCACGACCGGAAGACCTGCCGTTGGAAACCGCACTCCTGCAGCGATGCCGGGACTACTTCGAGGATGATGCCGATGAAGTCCTTGCCAAAGTCGGCATCTCAGATGTTGACCGCTATCTGGAAGCCTTGAAACACAAATCGATAATCCTTACGAAGAATGACACTCAAAGAACTGCTTCTTAAATATGAGTTCGACACCATAGTGCCGGATCTGATCAAAATTGAAAGCCCCGTCAAAGACAATTTGTACGCGTTCAAAGAGGCCTTCGACACGCTCCGACGTATGACTCCGGGTGATGCCGGTGGCGAGCAGATAGTCGTAAGTGAGCACGTGGAGACTGATGATGACGGCTGCGAAGTGGAAAGGTACCTGCACGCGTCCAACTGTGAAGGAGAAATCTGGGAGTCGGCTCTTGCAAAAGAGGTAGTCTTGCAGGCTGACATCACGGAGCCCCAGGCTCTTGCGCGGATCCTTTGGCATATCACCTTCTATGGTTTCACTCCGGAAGGTGAATACTTCTCCAGATATGACAGGCCGAAGAACAAGTATGAACTTAAGGCCTCAATCCTGCAATATCATCAGTTCTGCAACTATGCCCGCGTCAAGCGAAAGAAGAATCCCGCCAACCTGGATCTTCTATGTTCTCTCTCGATGAAGGAATGGGACATCTACCACGCCCGTAAAGCGCATCGCAACAGGGCAAAGCGGATGCGGGACGCACGGCAGGACCGTCAGATAGAAAAGTATGAGCGTATGGGCAAGATCCAAAGGCTGATAGACAGCATCGTGACCACCAGCTGGGATTCCGACTACGCGGATTACAAATACCTCTTCGACACGAAAGAAATCCGCGAGTTTGAATTCTACTCGAGGACGACGAGCAAAGAGGCCAGGGCGCAGTATATTGTCGATAATTTCGTCAAATACTTCAACAAAGACCTGTCCCAGTATAAACGCACGGATATGGTAATCTCATCCGGGGAGGATAATGAAATCACATTCCTTGAGATGCATTCCATTTGCGCGGCCATTTACCCCCGTACAGGCCTGATTTTGGACAAAGAGGAGCATCCCACTCTCCCGGCACCGCTTAAGCCGAGATTCCATGTCCATTTTGCCACAAACACCGACCTTGGCGATGACCTGCACGTGCGACTAATCTGCAGCCGATAGAAATATCGGTGTCTGCTATTGTCCAGACATTGTTTACTTTTTGGTAAAATTCTTTGTTACTGCCATGCTTTGGCATTCTGAATGGCTATTTTTGCACATAACTAACAAACATAGATATGCCACTTTTAGTCCCTTACGGCAATGAGTTGATAAGAATCAACCCTGCAAACAACAAAATCGAGTATTCTACGAATCGCGGAGCCAGTTGGAATTACCGCTACTCCGGAAGCTATTGCGGAACCTTCCGCGACCTTATCCCCTACGGCGGGAATCTCCTTGCTCTCACTGACAAGGGCGTCTACTACTCAAACAATAAAGGTGCTTCCTGGATTACAAAATACACCGGCCCGTACGCCAAGACCTTTGCAGCTCTCCAGGACTCCGGCCGAGAACTCCTTGCAACCACAATAGACGGCCACCTTTACTATTCAACCAACGAAGGAGCGTCCTGGATTCGTCGCAAGTAGAATGAAGCAATTCCTCGCTCGTCTAAAAGCACACTACCCGGATGAGTTCGCCAAAGCTAGAGCAAAGAACGAAGCTGTTTGAAATACGCGACGTTTAGAAAGGTGGTGCCGCCAAGCATCGCCTTTCTTTGTAGCCCCTCCTCGTGGACATGGCCGAAGACGTGGTACTTTGGACGGGCGCCGGCAATCGCCAGGAAAAGATTCTTGTCGCCCATATCCCTGTCCAGATAACTAAACGCAGGTCCGTGGGTGATGAGGAAATCAATGTCAGGCGGTAACGAGACCGCGTTTTTCAGGTATGGGCGTGCGGAAACGCTATGGAACTTGATGCCGTCGAATTCAATCCCATCATTTTCAAGAAACACTATTCCGCCTGGTATGAGGCTGCGGGCAAAAACCGGCTGCTTGTCAAACACCATGTCA
>ERZ780002.249-NODE-249-length-23122-cov-4.04257_pt1 | contig 23122 bp, 23 predicted proteins | sample MGYA00511947_ERZ780002 | MGnify/ENA primary metagenome ERZ780002 (study PRJEB29588, sample SAMEA2148558) | human gut metagenome | biome: human gut; feature: human-associated habitat; material: faeces | place: Denmark | collected 2008/2010 ... | reverse complement strand
CCCCAGCCTCGGCGACGAGCTGTTCGATGAATACAACCTCGGTAGACTGTTGTTCGCTACGCGCGTGTTACCTTATATAAATAAGGAGGCGTCGCTCAATACAACGGAAACGAATCCATTTTATTCAATGTAATAATGTGCTAATGTGCCAATATGCCAATGACCTGCGGCGTGACGGTGCAAACATAACGTAGCATATACATAGCGCAGCCCATTGGCACATTAGCCCATTAGCATATTGGCACATTTAATACACACACAATTATGTCAAACAGAAGAGATTTCCTGAAAACCGCCGCTTTTGCCGCACTCGGCTCAGGCATGGCAATCAATCATGTATTTGCCGGAGGAAATGACGCTCCTTCCTTGTTCAACGTGAACAGTAGGGCAGGTGTAACCCCCAAAATGAAACTGCGTTTTTTCCCCTATGAACTGAAATTGCGCCATGTCTTTACAGTGGCCACCTACTCGCGTACTACCACTCCCGACGTTCAAGTCGAGATAGAATATGATGGCATTATCGGTTATGGTGAAGCCTCCATGCCCCCGTACCTGCAACACGAACTAGGCACGATGGACAGTGTACTGGCTTTTCTGAAGAAGGTGCAGGATGTTATCGGCCAATTCTCAGACCCCTTTCAGCTGGAAGATATACTGGCTTATATAGACAGCCTCTCGGCAGGGGATTCCGCTGCTAAAACTGCTGTGGACATCGCCTTGCACGACCTTGTGGGCAAACTGTTGCAAGCCCCTTGGTATAAGATATGGGGGTTGGACAAGGAAAAGACTCCCTCTACAACTTTCACCATCGGTATTGATACGGCCGACGTGGTGCGTGAAAAGACGAAAGAGTGTGCCGACCAGTTCAATATCCTTAAAGTGAAGCTGGGGCGGGAGAACGACAAGGAAATGATAGAGACCATCCGTTCGGTGACGGACCTTCCGATTGCCATTGATGCCAACCAGGGTTGGAAGGACAAACATCATGCGCTCGATATGATACATTGGCTGCACGAAAAAGGAATTGTCATGATAGAGCAACCGATGCCCAAGGAACAACTGGACGATATTGCATGGGTCACCCAGCAAAGCCCGTTGCCCATATTTGCCGATGAGTCCATTCAGCGTCTGAAGGATGTGGCAGGCTTGAAGGGTGCCTTTACGGGCATCAACATCAAGCTGATGAAGTGTACCGGCATGCGCGAAGCCTGGAAGATGGTGACTTTGGCACGTGCATTGGACATGAAAGTGATGGTAGGATGTATGACCGAGACCTCTTGTGCCATTACCGCTGCCTCCCAATTCTCTCCGGCAGTGGACTTTGCCGACTTGGACGGTAGTCTGCTGATTGCGAACGACCGTTTCAAGGGTATGGAGGTTGTGAAAGGTAAGATAACGTTGCCCGATTTGCCGGGTATTGGAGTGGTGAAGTTATGAGAAAGCTATTGTATACCGTCGCTCTGTTTGTGATGGCTTCTGCATGCAGCACGAAGCCCGAGAGCAAGCCCTATAATTGGGAGGACGACCTGTACCATCCAAAGCTTTGGAGTGCATGATGCTGGATGGAGAGAAACGCTATTTCCGCAATGCCGGACCTAATCTGTTTCGTGTGGACTCCACTTGCTATGACATCAAGATAGCCAAGGAAGGCACTTCGCCGAGTGGCAGCGAGAAAGTGAATATGGAGAACCTGCCCGAAATCATTTCTGCTGTGAAGAAAGAGGGCAAGGCCATTGTTGCGCCGAAGCGCATGCGCGTCACCTACACGTTGACCGTAGATACCAATGCCGTGCCTGCCGGGAAAATCATCCGTTGCTGGTTACCCTATCCCCGTCAGGACCAGGCCCGGCAGCAGGATGTCAAGTTCATTTCGGCCAGCGAACCGCAATACACCTTTTCGTCGCCCGAGTGCCGTCACAGTACATTGTACATGGAGAAACGTGCTGTCGAAGGCGAACCGACCGTATTCTCCGAAACCTTTGAGTTTACCGCCAACGGCGAATGGCATAATCTGAAGCCGGAAGACGTGCAGCCCTATGATACGACGACCGCCCTTTATAAGGAATATACTGCCGAGCGTGAGAAGCATATCGTCTTTTCCCCGCGCTTGCGCGAACTTGCTGCCAAATTGACAGCCGGTGAAACCAACCCCTACCTGAAAGCCAAACGTATCTTCCGTTGGGTGAATGACAACTTCCCGTGGGCTTCTGCACGCGAATATTCCACCATTGAGAATATCCCGGAATATGTGTTGGACAACCGTCACGGAGACTGTGGCCAAGTCAGCCTGCTGTTCATTACGCTTTGCCGCATCAGTGGTATTCCCGCACATTTCCAGAGCGGCTTCATGATGCATCCCCGTGCATGGAATCTGCACGATTGGGCAGAAGTCTACTTCGAGGGTGTGGGTTGGGTGCCTGTCGACCAGTCATTCGGCATTCCTGCCTTTGCCCGCAATGCCGACGAAGAATATTTCTTCCTGGGTGGTATAGACTCTTGGCGCATGATTGTGAACACTGATTACGGCATGCCGCTACAGCCCGAAAAGCAGTATCCCCGCAGCGAGACCGTCGACTTCCAGCGTGGCGAGGTGGAGTGGGAGGGAGGTAACCTCTACTTCCCGCAGTGGGGCTACCACATGGACATTGATTACTTGAATTATTAAGGTGCTATCTGCCCTCTAAAAACAGATGATGCGTTCAGCCCGAACACATCATCTGTTTGGTATAAACGCATCATCTGTTTACCCCAAATGCATCATCCGTTTCGGCCGCAACGGGTGATGCGTCTTTTTATACCCTATCTGTCAGTTCTTTAACAGTCAGCAATCGTACATAAATGCTAATTTGTCAGTCTTTGCCGTTAACCGCTGTTAAGCCCTAAATATCCTCTGTTAAAAGAGAACAAAAAAGAGTGACAAGCGGAATAACTGAACGTTTTTTGTCGTTATTTTAACGTCGTAATGTTAAACGAAACTTGAATATTAACAATTTAAAGAATAGGAAGAATAGTATGAAACAGACAACAAAAAACATCCTTGGAGTTGCGGCTATCGTGCTCCTGAGCTCTGGAGTGGCTGGATTGACCACTTATAAGATGCTGAATAAGGAAAAGCCTGCCGCATTCAGCGAGTTGTTCCAACAGAACCCCAATAATCTGCTACCGGCGGCTTTCCATGCAACGGATGCCCAGCCTGTGGATTTGACACAAGCAGCGGAGAGTTCGCTCCATGCTGTAGTGCATATACGTGCCACTCAGTTGAGTAAGACCCAGACGGTACAAGAACAGCCGGATATTTTTGACTTCTTCTTTGGAGACGGTCGTGGACGCCAGCGCCAGATACAGACCCAGCCGCGTGTAGGTTTCGGTTCGGGTGTCATCATCTCCAAAGACGGATATATTGTGACGAACAATCACGTGGTGGAAGGTGCTGATGAAATCACTGTGAAACTGAATGACGACCGTGAGCTGAAAGGACGCATCATCGGTACTGACCCCAGCACGGACTTGGCATTGATTAAGATTGAAGGGGATGACTTTCCGACAATTCCGGTTGGTGACTCCGACCAGTTGAAGGTGGGAGAATGGGTATTGGCAGTAGGTAATCCGTTCAACCTGAACTCTACCGTAACAGCTGGTATCGTCAGTGCAAAAGCCCGTTCCATTGGCTCTTCTGCCTCCAATGGACAAGCTGCAAACATCCAGTCTTTCATTCAGACGGATGCTGCCATCAACCAAGGTAATAGTGGTGGTGCGTTGGTGAATGCCAAAGGCGAGCTGGTTGGTATCAATGCCATGCTTTACTCACCCACGGGTGCTTATTCCGGCTATGGTTTTGCCATCCCTACCAGCATTATGACAAAGGTGGTAGCCGACTTGAAACAGTTTGGTACCGTGCAGCGCGCGCTCCTTGGCATCAAGGGTAGTGATTTGAGCACAGACCTGCAGATGGACGAACGCTGGACCGAAGAACTGAAGAAGAAGGCCGACGAACTTGGTGTGAAAGAGGGTATCTATGTGGCCGAAGTTGTTGAAGGTGGTTCCGCTGCCGGCATCTTGAAGGAAAATGATGTAATCATAGCATTGAACGGCAAGAAGATTCACAAGTTCTCGGATTTGCAGGAAATGCTGGCAAAACACCGTCCGGGTGACAAAGTGAAGGTAACAGTGGTTCGTGACAAGAAGGAAAAGGAATTCGAAATCACGCTGAAGAATGAGCAAGGCACTACGAAGGTAGTGAAGGATGCCGGAATGGAAATCTTGGGTGCAGCCTTCAAGCCCGTATCTTCCGAGCTGAAGAAGCAGTTGAACCTGGGTTACGGTCTGGAAGTTACCGGGGTTACCAATGGCAAGATGGCCGATGCAGGTATCCGCAAGGGCTTCATCATTCTGAAAGCCAACGGAGTGCCGATGAAGACGGTAGACGATTTGGAAAAGGCGATGAAAGAGGCAAGAAAGTCTCCTGAGCAAGGTTTGTTCATCACCGGTATGTTCCCGTCAGGAAAACGTGCAATGTATGCCGTTGATTTGACTCAAGAATAAAAAATAGGGATAGTTAGGTAAGAAGATTGTAATATTAGCTAACAATAGCGAAAAAGGGGGTGTCGGTACAATACATACCGGCATCCTTTTTGTTATATAGGATAAGATATAAATAAGGTGAAAAAGTTGGGATGAAATTATTGTAACAAAATAATTTGTCGTACCTTTGCAACCCAAATCTGTATTATAAGAATGAGACAACTTAAAATTACAAAAAGTATCACTAACAGAGAGAGCGCTTCTCTTGACAAGTATTTGCAGGAAATCGGTCGCGAAGACCTCATTACTGTTGAAGAGGAAGTGGAGCTCGCTCAGCGCATCCGCAAGGGTGACCGTGTTGCACTGGAGAAATTGACACGTGCCAATCTGCGTTTCGTTGTATCTGTGGCCAAGCAGTACCAAAACCAAGGTTTGAGTTTGCCCGACTTGATTAACGAGGGTAATTTAGGACTGATCAAGGCTGCCGAAAAGTTCGATGAAACACGTGGTTTCAAGTTCATCAGTTATGCAGTATGGTGGATACGTCAGTCCATTCTGCAGGCTTTGGCAGAGCAGTCGCGTATTGTACGTCTTCCGTTGAACCAGGTAGGTTCGCTGAATAAAATCAGCAAGGCCTTCTCCAAGTTCGAGCAGGAAAACGAACGTCGTCCGTCTCCTGAAGAGCTTGCCGATGAACTGGAAATCCCTGTTGACAAAATCTCTGATACGCTGAAGGTGTCAGGCCGTCATATCTCGGTAGACGCACCTTTCGTAGAGGGAGAGGACAACAGCTTGCTCGATGTGTTGGTCAACGATGACTCCCCTATGGCTGACCGCTCTTTGGTGAACGAGTCTCTTGCGAGGGAAATTGATAGAGCTCTTTCTACGTTAACCGATAGGGAAAAAGAAATCATACAGATGTTTTTCGGTATCGGACAGCAGGAAATGACATTAGAGGAAATCGGCGACAAATTCGGCTTGACCCGTGAGCGTGTGCGTCAGATTAAGGAAAAAGCAATCAGAAGATTAAGACAAAGTAATCGTAGTAAATTGCTCAAATCTTATTTGGGATAAATAAGAAATATCAGTTTCCGACAAATAGAAGGAATTAAAAAACCGTACGTCTTTAGTAGGCGTGCGGTTTTTTTTATATCTTTGCCCCCATTGATAATTCATAACTTATAACTCATAACTCAATGAAATACGTTCGTATACTTTGTGCCGTAGCTTTGGTTTTTGCATTGTGCTCGGCTTTTACAATGAAAGATAAGGAAAAGGCTGTATATGCTTTTGGTGTGGCGGCTTCTTTCAATGACTCCATCGTATATTATACAGACATCCAGGTATTGGACAGCGTAGAGCTGGATAAGAATGGATTCTTGCCCAAGCGTGATTTATACACTTACCAGCTCAAGAACTATCTGGAGTACAATCTGAAGAAGCCGGACTATACTTGTATGATTTATTTCTCTGAAAACAGGAAAAAGTTGGAAAAAGAGGCTGTAAAGGTAAAAGGTAAGTATAAGAAGAGTAAGAATATGGTTTTGCAGGTGGTGAAGCCTGAAGCTTTCACATTTACAAAACCGCAGGAATAATTTAGGGAATATACATATGATGAAATCCAGACTCTTTCTACTATTGTGGATGTGCTGCTCGGTTTTACTGACAGCATGCGAAAACGAGGATCCCATACCGGAACCTCCCGTTGCTGGTAGCCGCACGGTACTGGCATATCTTGCGGCAGATCATCGTGGTACACTTAATAATTTGTCTTCTTTAGCCTTATTAGATTTGGAGGAAATGAGATTGGGTATGGCAAAAGTGAACAATAGTAGTAATATGCGCCTATTAGTTTATATTGATACTGATTCTTCTCCACGTCTCATTGAGTTGAAAAATGAAGGTGGTAAATTGCAGGAAACAACGGTAAAGACCTATGAAAATCGTAATTCTGTGGGTGTGGCTGAGACTTTGGAAGTCTTTAATGATGTCTTTAAAAACAGTGAATACAGAGCTGAAAGCTATGGTTTGATTTATTGGTCGCATGGAGATGGTTGGATTCCTAATCCACTTCCTTCTACCAGATGGGTAGGGCAAGACACAGGTTCGGGCACTCATTACATGAATATTGAAGATTTGGTTACAATATTGTCTGCTGATGCTGTTCCTCATTTTGATTTTGTCTTGTTCGATGCCTGCTTTATGCAGTCCATTGAAGTGGCTTATGCCTTGCGCAACTTTACTGATTATTATATTGGTTCACCTACAGAAATACCTGGACCGGGGGCACGCTATGATGTACTTGTTCCTGCGTTGTTTTCGGACGGTGAAGTGGCGTTGAAGGTAGCTGCCGCTTATTACGAGCCTTACAAGAAAATTTATAATGGAGGGAGTGGAATATCCAATACGAATTGGACAGGCGGTGTTTCCGTTTGTGCGCTACAGAGTTCAGTGTTAGAGTCTTTGGCAAGTATTACCAAGCAAGTCTTGTCAGAGAATGCTGATAGTGAGGAATTGCGTTCTCTTGTTTTTAATTACGACCAACGTCGTGAAAGTAGTAATATTGGTTATTATGATTTTGTCCAGCTGATGCAACAGTTAACTGATGCTTCTGGCTTTGCTACTTGGAAGCAGGTTTATGATATGGCAGTACCCTATTGGGAGACTACTTCCAAGAACTATTCTGGTTATACCGGCATGTTTTCTATGGAAGGTTCAAGCGGTGTTTCCCATTATATACCGTCTTTGTCTAAACAGGCGGCTGCCGCAGCGTTTCGTTCCACGGATTGGTATAAGTCTGCCGGTCTTTCCAAGCTGGGTTGGTAAGGCTATTCAAAGTTACATATTGTATAAGGCTGTGTCCGGAAAAAGTATATGAGTGCTTTCTCATAATCTATTTTTAGGCGCGGATTACGCGAATTACGCGGATTAGTTAATCGAATCCGTGAACTTCGCGTAATCCGCGCCTAAAATATATCTATTAAGAGTACTTTTACCCCTTCTTTTTATGCCTATTCTTGTTGAAAATTAGTTATTTAACAATATTTTCTTATGGAAATTATGTTTTATTGAAAATAATTCTTTTCTTTGCATCGTCAAACTTAAAAAAACAAAGAATTATGAAATATGTAATCATTGGCGGTGTAGCAGGTGGAGCCACGGCAGCCGCCCGACTAAGAAGAGTGGACGAAATGGCTGAAATTCTCTTATTGGAGAAAGGCCCTTACATCTCGTACGCTAATTGTGGTTTACCTTATTATATAGGCGGAGTGATAGCAGAGCGCGAGAAGCTGCTGGTGCAGACACCCGAATCTTTCGGCAAGCGCTTCCGCATTGATGTGCGTGTGCAGAATGAAGTAATCGCCATCCATCCCAAAAACAAGACCGTTACCATACGCAATGTGGAAGGCAAGGAGTACGACGAAAGCTATGACAAACTTTTGCTTTCTCCCGGTGCCAACCCCGTGAAGCCCCCCTTGGAAGGCATTAATTCCGAAGGCATCTTCACGTTGCGCAATGTAGAAGATACCGACCATATCAAGGCTTATATCTCGGACAAGCAGGTGAAACGCGCCGTGGTGGTAGGTGCCGGTTTCATCGGATTGGAAATGGCGGAGAACCTGCATCATGCCGGTGTTCATGTGTCTGTAGTCGAAATGGGTAATCAGGTGATGGCACCTATCGACTTCTCTATGGCGGCACCTATTCATCAGCATCTGTTGCAGAAAGGCGTCTCTCTCTATCTGGAAGAAGGAGTAACCCATTTCAAGCGTACGGACAACGGAATCACCGTATTCCTGAAAAGCGGAAAGGCCATTCCTGCCGATATGGTGTTACTCTCCATCGGTGTGCGTCCTGCCACTGCATTGGCGCAACAAGCCGGCTTGAAACTGGGCGAGATGGGCGGTATCTGGGTAGACGAACACTTGGAGACTTCCGAAAAAGACATCTATGCTGTGGGCGATGCCATCGAATATCCTCATCCGCTGACCGGAAAGCCCTGGCTCAATTATCTGGCAAATCCTGCCAACCGCCAGGGACGTATCGTTGCTGATAATATGGTGTTTGGCAATACTGTTTCCTACGAAGGAGCTATCGGCACCTCCATTGCCAAAGTATTCGACATGACGGTAGCACGACGGTAGACTCTACGGGCCTTGCAGCCAAACGCTTGAAGCAGTGGGGCATGGAATATCAAAGCTCGGTGACTCACTCGGCATCTCATGCCGGTTACTATCCGGATGCCCTACCTTTGACCTTGAAACTGACTTTCCATCCCAAAACCGGTAAACTCTATGGTGCGCAATGTATCGGTTACGAGGGAGTGGACAAGCGAATCGACCAGATAGCCGGACTCATCAAGCGGGGTGGCACAGTCTACGATTTGATGGAGACGGAGCACACGTATGCGCCTCCTTTCTCCTCGGCCAAAGACCCCATCGCTATTGGCGGCTATGTAGCATCGAACATTATCAGCGGTGCTATGCCTGTCATCTCTTGGCGCGAGCTGGTAGAAGAGAAGGATAAAGTGATGCTGATAGATACCCGTACGCCCGAGGAATTCTCTTTCGGCACCATTCCGGGAGCCGTCAATATTCCGTTGGACGAAATGCGCGAGCATTTGGCAGAGATACCTACAGACAAGCCGGTAGTGCTTTTCTGTGCTGTGGGTCTGCGCGGTTATCTGGCGCGGTTATCTGTCCGTGCGCATCCTGATGGGGTGCGGCTATCGCAATGTGCGCAATCTGATAGGTGGTTATAAGACCTACTCCACGGCAACAGCACCTCTGCCGTCTCTATCTGCTCCGGCAGGCGGCGGCTCTTCTTCTTCTTCGGTAGAGGCTGCTACTGATGATGTTCCTGCGGATGCATCAGTGTCCAAGAAGGAAACGTTGAAGATAAATGCTTGCGGTTTGCAATGTCCGGGACCTATCATGCAGGTGAAAAAGGCGATGGATAGCATTGCTGTGGGCGAGCGTGTGGAGATTGTGGCAACCGATGCCGGTTTTGCACGCGATGCTTCTGCCTGGTGTGATACGACGGGAAATAAATTGATAGAGAAGCATGACGAGAAAGGACGCTATACGGTAGTCATCGAGAAAGGTGCTCCGGCTTGTACATCTGCTTCCAATGTTTCCGCAGCCGGGGGGAGGGGAAAGACGCTGATTCTGTTCAGTGACGACCTGGACAAAGCGCTGGCAACCTTCGTACTAGCAAACGGAGCAGCGGCAACGGGACAGAAAGTAACCATTTTCTTCACCTTCTGGGGACTGAACGTCTTGAAGAAAGTGCAGAAACCCAGTGTGCAGAAGGACTTCTTCGGCAAGATGTTCGGCATGATGCTGCCGTCCAGCTCTTTGAAACTGAAGTTGTCGCAGATGAATATGTTTGGCATGGGCAGCCGCATGATGCGCTTCTTGATGAAGCGCAAGGGAGTGGATTCTTTGGAGTCGTTGCGCTCGCAGGCATTGGCGCAGGGAGTGGAATTCATTGCTTGCCAGATGTCTATGGATATGATGGGCATCCAGCACGAAGAACTTCTGGATGAAGTAACCATCGGCGGCGTGGCTACCTATATGGAACGTGCGGACAAGGCAAATGTGAACTTATTTATATAGGAGGACAAGATATGGAGACTTTATGTAAAATCCGTGATGTTTATCGGGCTATTGCCGAGTTCGAGGTGCAGTTTACGCAGATGTATGATTTATCGCTGAATGAAGGAATGCTGTTGTGCACGCTGCTCAATACTCCTAAGCTTACCTCCAGTGAGATAGCCGAGGCACTGGGTTTGTCTGCCTCCAACACTTCAAAGGTCATTCGCTCTGTCGAGGGAAAGAAGCTCATTACCCGTCTGATAGGTAAGGAAGATAAGCGTCAGATGCGTTTTTCTCTTACGACAGAAGGCAAGAACCGGATTTCGGATATTAAGAATGCTACTTTCGAATTGTCGGAGTTGTTGCAGCAGGTAGTTAGCCTCGTATAGTTTTGTGTAAAAGCGAATTAATATCGTGTTTGCAGGAAGTTAATATCCTGCGGACACGATATTTGTTTTTTGTAGGACACGTTATTAACTTCTTGCACGACATGTTGTTAGTATCGTGTATTGCATGCTATAAATTGTTTGTATCTGTTCGTGTGTATTTCTATCTTTTATTACTGAGAAATTTACTAAGAATCTTTAATAATGTCTCTTTCGACAATTTCTTAACTCTTAATCAATTCTTTTCTCTGTTTTAAAAATGAACTTGATTGGAAAAGCCATTCTTTATGAATCGCCTATATACTCAGTCGTATTTCCGTAAAGGAACACAAGCTTGATACCAAAGAAATAAATTGAAACTTTCTATGTCAATTGCCTAATATTATTTTACTTTGCTGTCAAATAGTAAGCAATACAGCGATTGATATGCAGAAATTATTGTCTTTGCCGCCTAATCGTCTTTGCCGCCTAATCTGGTGTCGGCATTCTATGAACTGGAAAATGTAGACCGTACGGAATGGTTTTGTACTTCCGACCCGGTGGGAATGAAACTTGGCTCGGGTGGGGGAACTACCTGGCTCTTGAGAGAATGGCAGAAGGAACGGGATAGGAAGTATTGGGCGGAGGAGCGTATTCCAACAGAAAAGTGCATTCCAACAGAGAAAAGCATTCCAATAGAGAAGCGTATTCTGCTGCATGCCGGAGGACAAAGCCGTCGTTTACCGGGATATGCACCGGCGGGCAAGATATTGACCCCGATTCCGGTGTTTCGCTGGGCGCGTGGACAAAAACTGGGACAGAATTTATTATCCCTTCAACTCCCACTTTACGAAAAGATAATGGAGCGGGCTCCCGAAAGACTGCGTACGCTGATTGCCAGTGGTGACGTATATATCCGTGCGGAAAAGCCGCTTCAAGAGATTCCCGATGCAGATGTGGTGTGCTATGGACTGTGGGTAGACCCGTTGCTCGCCACACATCATGGTGTGTTTATCTCGGACCGGAATCAACCGGAATCCTTGGATTTCATGCTTCAGAAACCCTCTCTGGAAGAATTGGAAAACCTCTCCAAGACACATCTCTTTTTAATGGATATCGGCATCTGGCTATTGAGCGACCGGGCCGTTGACTTGCTGATGAAACGTTCGCAGAAGGCAGATGGGGCTTTGGACGTGGATACGCCATATTCCGACTTGAAATACTATGACTTGTATGCTGACTTTGGCTTGTCCTTAGGAAATCATCCCCGTATTGAGGATGAAGAGCTGAATAGCCTCTCCGTCGCCATATTGCCTTTGCCCGGAGGCGAATTCTACCATTATGGAACAAGCCGCGAACTGTTGTCTTCAACCGTCACCTTACAGAATAAGGTCTACGACCAGCGCCAGATTATGCACCGGAAGTTGAAGCCCAATCCGGCCATCTTTGTGCAGAATGCAGAAGTGCATCTCCCCCTTACTCCGAAGAACGACAGTCTTTGGATTGAAAATAGCTTTGTTGGAGCTTCTTGGCGGCTGGGGGCACGGCAGATTATCACGGGTGTTCCCAAGAATGACTGGAGGCTGACCATTCCAGACGGTATCTGCATTGATATAGTTCCGCTTGCCGACCAGCGCTGGGCAGTACGCCCCTATGGTTTTGACGATACTTTTAAGGGGGATATTCGGGATGAAAAGACACTGTTCCTTGGAATGTCGTTTTCGGAATGGCTGGTCGAACGGGAATTGTCGGTGGAAGACATCACCGGCAGAAAAGAGGACCTGCAGGCTGCTGCCATCTTCCCGGTTGTGGAAGATAAAGAGCAGATGGGGACAGTGCTTCGATGGATGGTTTCCGAACCGGGCTTGACGGAAGGAAAGGCTGTCTGGCTGGAAAGTCGTCGGTTGTCCGCCGACGAAATTTCAGCACAAGCCGACTTGCGTCTGCTGTATGCACAGCGGGAGAGCTTCTGCAAAGGAAACTGGGAAGTGCTGGCACGCAACCATGCAAAGAGTGTATTCTATCAACTCGACTTGATGGATGTGGCCGGTGAATTCCATAAATTCGGCATTGACAAGCCGGAAGTGTTGCCGACAGATGCCTCGCTGATGCAGCGTATCCATAACCGGATGCTGCGTGCACAGATTGAGAAGCTGGACGGAAGGGACTTCAAGGCAGACGAGCAGGCCGCATTCAACTTGTTGCGCGAAGGATTGGGGGCGTAGCCCCGTACGCATAGATATGGCGGGAGGATGGACGGACACTCCGCCTTACTCCTTGTTTGCCGGTGGGAGTGTGGTGAATATTGCCATTGAACTGAACGGGCAGCCGCCTTTACAAGTGTACATCAAACCTTGCGCGGAGCATCGCATCGTGTTGCGCTCCATTGATATGGGAGCCATGGAGGTGGTGAATACTTTTGAGGAATTGCAATCCTATTGCATGATAGGTTCCCCCTTTTCCATTCCCAAAGCAGCATTGGCGCTGGCCGGGTTTGTTCCGGCTTTTTCAGAAACGGCTTATCCTTCGCTGGAAAAACAACTGGAAGCCTTCGGCACAGGTATAGAGATTACATTGCTTTCTGCCATACCTGCAGGTTCCGGTCTGGGCACAAGCTCCATTTTGGCTTCTACTGTCTTGGGTTCATTGAGTGACTTTTGCGGACTGATGTGGGATAAGAACGAAATATGCCGCCGTACGCTTGCCCTGGAACAGTTGCTGACGACCGGTGGCGGTTGGCAAGACCAATACGGTGGGGTACTGCAAGGTATCAAACTGTTGCAGACGGAGGCTGGATTTGCCCAGCAGCCATTGGTACGCTGGTTGCCCGAGCATTTGTTTACCCATCCGGAATACCGCGATTGCCATCTGCTGTATTATACGGGCATTACGCGTACAGCCAAGGGCATCCTTGCAGAAATAGTACGCTCCATGTTCCTCAACTCTTCCCTGCACCTGGGGTTATTAGAAGAGATGAAAGCACATGCCTTGGATATGGCCGAAGCCATTCAACGGAATGACTTCAAGAGTTTCGGAACACTGGTAGGCAAGACATGGATGCAGAAGAAGGCACTGGACAGTGGAACAAATCCTCCTGCCGTAGAGGACATCATCCGTCAGATAAAAGACTATACCTCTATACCTAAGGATATAAACTGCCGGGAGCCGGTGGGGGAGGTTATCTGTATATGGTGGCTAAGGATCCGCAGGCAGCCCTGCGCATCCGTGAGACCTTGACGCTGAATGTACCGAATCCGAGAGCCAGGTTCGTAGAAATGTCACTCTCGGATAAGGGATTCCAGGTGTCGCGGAGCTGAAATTCATCATTCATGATGATACGGCCCCCCGTTCATCTTCTCGTGTGCCGCTTCGTACACTTTGGGGGAGAATCCGTAAGGGCCTCCGATAATAAATACCAGCCGTTTGTTCACGGTATTCATCTTGCGCTTCATATAGTCTGCAAACTCTATGGAGCGCATTTCTTTTCCACCTTCGTCCAGCAGTACGACCACATCTCCCGGCTGGAGAGCTTTCAATATCAGTTCCCCTTCCTTTTCCTTCTGCACTTCCATGGAGAGGCTCTTGGTGTTTTTCAGTTCGGGGATGACTTCCATCTCGAATGAGAGATAACGCTTGGTACGTTGCACATAGTCGTTGATGGCTGTTATAAAGTGTTGTTCTACAGTTCGTCCTACAACGAGCAGAGTAGTTTTCATACTGGTTCTGTTTTGATTAGCGCACAAATTTAGCATTTTTTTATTGTATTTTGAGACAAATGCTTACCTTTGCCTATCATAAATACTTGTGAAAATGAAAAAACGGGTAATCTTTTTGTTGACCGGTCTCTTCATTTGGACGTCTGTGCTGCTGGCTCAGAATGTTCCCGAGGGAGTGATTGGAGCCTTCAAGGAAGGAAACTCTCAGGAGCTCAACAAGTATCTGGGTGACAAGGTCGATTTAATCATTCAGAATAAGTCGACCCACGCCGACAAGCGGACGGCAGAGGGCACAATGGCTGCTTTCTTTTCCAACCACAAGGTCGGCAGTTTTAATGTGAACCATCAGGGGAAGCGCGATGAGTCCGGTTTCGTCATCGGTACCTTGATGACCGCAAATGGAAACTTTCGGGTGAATTGTTTCTTCAGAAAAGTACAGAGCAAATATGTCATACATCAAATAAGGATAGATAAAACAGATGAATAAGGAAGAAGAATTGATTGACAGGCTGATAGACCTGGCTTTCGCCGAAGATATAGGCGATGGAGACCATACAACCCTTTCGTGCATTCCTGCTACGGCAATGGGCAAGTCCAAACTGTTGATAAAAGAACCGGGCATCCTGGCCGGTATCGAGATAGCAAAGGAGGTGTTCCGCCGTTTCGATCCTACCATGAAGGTGGAAGTGTTCATTAATGACGGTACAGCCGTAAAGCCTGGTGATGTGGCCATGATTGTGGAAGGCAAGATACAGTCTTTGTTGCAAACGGAGCGTCTGATGCTGAACATCATGCAGCGCATGAGTGGCATTGCCACCATGACACATAAGTATGCCGAGCAACTGAAAGGTACGAATACCCGTGTACTCGATACCCGCAAGACTACTCCGGGCAGTGGTGTAATCCACCGTATCGGCTTGTTCGATATGATTTTGCTGAAAGACAACCATGTGGACTTTGCGGGAGGCATCGACAAGGCCATCAACCGTGCGAAGGAATATTGCAAGGGAAAAGGCAAGGACCTCAAGATAGAAATAGAAGTGCGCAACTTCGACGAATTGCAGCAGGTGCTCGACCTGGGCGGTGTAGACCGTATCATGTTCGACAACTTTACGCCGGCAATGACAAAGAAGGCCGTAGAGATGGTAGGCGGCCGCTATGAAACGGAATCTTCCGGCGGCATCACGTTTGATACGCTCCGCGACTATGCCGAATGCGGTGTAGACTTTATCTCAGTCGGTGCGCTGACCCATTCTGTGAAGGGATTGGATATGAGTTTTAAAGCATGTTGACAAAGGCAGAACGCGTTATTGCAGAATAATAAGGAAAGCCTCTCATAAAGAATGCTGCATTAAGGCAGATTTATGAGAGGCTTTCTCTTGATAACCGGTAGAGTAATGGCACCCGGAAAAACAGATGGTGTATTTGGGAGAAACAGATGGTCTGTTTGGGGCAGATAGATGATGCGTTTGGCTGTAACGGATGATGTGTTTCAATGGATAAATAGCGTAGGAAGGTATGAAAAACATAACATGGAATAAAGTAAAAACAACTGTCAAAGGTTGGCAAGTGGGAGACTACATCCGGCAGACTTCCATTGTGGTGATTGGTGTACTGATTACCTTTGCCGGTAGTGAGTTGGTTACTCAAAACTCCGAGAAGAAAGATATTCAAGCCACCATGTCGCTGATTAGGGATGAACTGAAAAGCAACCGGGAGAATTATGAGAGTATCGTTTCAGAGTTTAGAGAGGATGAACGTCTTTCCAGCTTATTGGTGGAGTATGACTTAAAGCATCGGACGATACCAGAAGATTCATTGATACAGTTCCGCTTTCTTATGGGGCATATCCGCAGTTTTTATTATAGTCAGAATGCATTGGATATACTTAAAAACTCCATGTTGATGCAGAAGATTTCAGATAAAGAGCTACTGTTGCAGTTGACCGGAATCTATGAGGTATTGGATGGATTTAGGGCGACTATGAATGGCTATTACGATATGAAGGACGAAATTATGGTTCCTTTCCATTTGGCATTGACTGATGAACAGACGGACCAGATAAATCGTGGAGGATATGAGGCGTGGGATATTTACTTGTCGGACAGGTCGGTACGGAACTTTGTCAGGGTAGCGCGGAACTATTTTACGCCGGACTATGTAGAACGTGTGGGAAAACGTATAGACGAGGCAATACAAGCGCTTGAGAAAAAGTATCATTTAGAATGAAAAGATATGGGAAAGACAAGCTTTAACAGGTTGAACCATAAGATAAAAAGTTGGCGCATAGGTGATTATTTCCGCCAGTTCAGTATTGTGGCTGCGGGCATCATTGTCACTTTCTGGGGAAATGACCGGATTACCGAGAATGCCCGCCAAAAGGAAGTGCGTGCTACGATGCAGTTGGTAACGGAAGAGTTGGAATATAATAGGCAGGAGCTCCGTAATATAAAGCACTTGTTGGATATTGACATACACATGAGTCTGTTGTTGAGGGAACATGATATGGATGTATCCAAGATACCGACAGATACTCTGTGGAAGTATGGCAAGTTTTTCAATAATATGGATGAATTTTCTTATAGGACAGATGCGCTGGATGTGCTGAAAGGTTCTTCATTGATGCAGTATATACCGGACAAACGTATGTTGCAGGATGTATTGCAGACTTATTTTGAGTTGGGCAGGAAACAAAAGGATGTCAGTGATTACTATGCAACGAAAACAGATGCTCTTATGAGTGCTGCCATGTCCAGGGAGTGGGCGAATGTTTTTGACGGTGGCGACGGTCTTCGGGACCAGGCCTTGTTTCTTGTGCAGTATAAGAAATTTATCAATTACGTCAACATGGTTCCCGGTTTTCTGTATTGGCATGAATTTGATAAACTGGATGAGATGCTGGACAAGCAAATACAGGCTTTGAAAGCCAAATATAAATAATCTCCGTTCTTTAACTTCTTTTTAGAATTAATTCAGCAGCATTTTCCGCAATGCTGCGTCTAACTAACAAACGACGCAAAGAGGCGTCCGTAAAACGAGCACTGACATTGGAAAATGAGATAGAACTGATTGAGGGCTGCCGGGCAGGAAAGGATTCCGCCCGAAAGGAATTATACACCCTCTACTCCAAGCAGATGCTGGCGGTATGTTACCGCTATACGGGCGATGTCGATGCGGCCCATGACGTATTGCACGATGGCTTCATCAAAATTTTCACCCACTTCACCTTCCGTGGCGAATGTGCATTGAGTACCTGGGTGACAAGGGTAATGGTGACGCAGGCGATAGACTACCTGCGGAAACAGCAACGTTTCAGCCAACTGGTGGTGAATGAGGAACAATTGCCCGACATTCCGGATGAAGCAGGCATTGCCGAAACCGGAGGCCGTATTTCCGAAGAAATGCTGATGGCGTTCGTGGCGGAACTTCCCGATGGATGCCGTACTGTATTCAACTTATACGTCTTTGAGGAGAAATCGCACAAGGAAATAGCCGAAATCCTCCACATCAAAGAGCATTCGTCTACCTCGCAGTTGCATCGTGCTAAGTGTTTGTTGATAAAAAGAATTAAAGAATATACTGAATATGAGAGAAAATGATGAAATAACCGGTTTGTTCCGCAGTCGTCTTGCCGGCGCAGAGATGACAGTGCGGGAGGACTTCTGGGAAGGGTTGCAACGTGACTTGCCGTCACCGGTTGCCGCAAAAGGCAGGAGGCCGCTTTTTCTTTCTCCGAGGTTTCACCGCGTAGCCGCAGCCGCCTCTGTTGTATTTGTACTGGGAGCTGCTTCTGCCGCTTTCTGGTATTTCTCTCCGAAAGAGGAAATCAAGGAGGCCTTTACACAAGTGGCGGCCATGACGCCGGAAGGTAACTTGAACGGGGATGTGGTGCAGGAAAGTTTTCCCTCTATCCATCAGGCCAACCCCATGGCACAAAAGCCCGGTACACAGCATCCCGCCAACGGCATTCCGGCAGGATTGACGGGTGTACGGAAACCAGCAGCAGCCGGGAAACGGTTATTACAGTAACGGAACTCCGGCCGGAAACGGGAACTACCATTCAAATCCTGGCCATAAGGATGCTGATATAGATAGAATGCTGCCATCTTCTGAGGAAGAACCGGCAAAGTCTGTGGCTGTATCGCCATCCAAGCCCCGTAATTGGGCATTGAAAGCAGGCATCGGCACTTCCCTGCCGAAAGGGAATTTTCATATGCCGTTCACGGCCGGGGTAAGCGTGGAACGTTGTTTGAACAAGCATTTCTCCTTGGAAGCCGGTCTTCAGTATAATTGCTTGGATGGTGACCATACGTTGCATACGCTGGAAGTTCCGGTAAGGCTGAACATGATGCTGGCCAGTACGCCGAAAGTGGATTTCTATGCTATGGTAGGTGGAGCAGCCGAGAAATGCATTGCTGGTGCTCCGGACAATGGTTTCGGTGCAGAGCCGGTACAGTTGTCGGTTGCTGCCGGAGTAGGGGTACGCTATAAAATGAACAACCGTTTTGCCTTGTTTGCAGAGCCGTCTGTATCCCATCATTTCGATACGGACTCGCAGACAAGAACCTTGCGTACGGAACGGCCCACCAATCTGAATCTGTTGTGCGGCGTGCGCATGACTTATTAATCTTAAATACCATACAAATATGAAGACTCTATACAATAAATTACATATATTCGGGCAGACTATGCTGCTCGTATTCTTTACTCTTTCTGTTCTCTCTTTGAGCTCTTGCAGCAAAGAAACGTTGGACTACAACCATCCGGATGTAGACTTGTTTGTCAAGCAGTTGAAGGCTGGCAAATATTCTACCCAAAGTCCGGATGGATTGAGTAACATGCCCAAGTTCACTTCCGAAGATATAGAGGAATTGCTGAAGTATGCCGAGGACTTGACGGTCATTCCCTCTTTCCCCCTGGCTCCGGTATCCTATTCGGCAGGTGGCAAGCTGCGTTTGGGCGAATGCATCCTGTGGACGGTAGAGACTATCCGCCTCGGGAACAATGCTTCGATGGGATGCAAGATGGTACATACGGATGCGGAGAATTATGAAGGTATCTATTTCCTTTCGGACCCCCTCCCCCCACCCGCCGCTGGTGGGAAACCCGTAAGTATCCACGGACTATGTGGACGATTGATCCCTGCTATGACGAACCGCTTTGTGGCAGCGGATATATGTGGTGGTGACCTGTTTTTAGGGATTAAGGATTAGGTATTAAGTAATCAAACTGTCAGGTGAAGAGATTTATACTTGTAATGGGGCTGCTCTGTGCAGTAGCCTTCCCTTGCTATGCCCAAAACTGGACCCCTCAGGACTCGTTGAGGCTGAACCGGTTGCTGAAGGGCGAGGGGGAGGTAAAACTGAATCCGGAGGTATTGCAGGAATTGGAAATGAACAATTCTCTGGGTACTCCGAAAGCGGTGATGGACAAGTCGTGGATGGATTTTGATAATTCATTGCCCGTCATGCCGAAAGCGCCCGAGAAAAAAGTGGTGCTTACCTTACGTCCTTATACAGCCAATACCAAATATAATTGGGACCCCATTTATCAGAAAAAAATCAAGGTAGACAAGGATACTTGGCGAGGAGATGAATTCTATGCGCTTAAGATTCTGATGATTCCTACGAACTGGGCTAAACATCCGTTTGATGCCGGTCCGCGTGAGACTGTGGAGCAGATTGAAGCAACCGGTTTGCGTTACCGGGTGACGGAGCGGGCCAATAATATGGCTGTGGGCGGTTGGCAGGGTGCCAGTGGCGGTGGAATTTCCGGTTTAGACCTGATGACACCTTTTACCCGTGAGTTTTGGAATTTCAAAGGCCGCAAGCGCCGTGCCCGTACGCTGGAAGTATTGAAGGCGTATGGAGATTCGATAACTGTTTTGGAACAACAGTAATTTATCACTTTTTGTCAAATTTTGAACTTTCTTTCTCCTCTTCTTGTTTTCATTAGTAAACCTTTAAAAAAAGTAATAATGAACAGAGTGACTTCTCTATTTGGAATAAGATATCCGATAATTCAAGGTGGTATGGTGTGGTGTAGCGGCTGGAGACTTGCTGCTGCTGTAAGCAATGCGGGAGGGCTGGGCTTGCTCGGCGCAGGTTCGATGCATCCCGAAACGTTGCGGGAGCATATCAGGAAATGCCGTGAGGCTACGCATCATGCTTTTGGTGTGAATATTCCCTTGATGTATCCCCAGATAGAAGAGATAATGCAGATTGTGGCCGACGAGGGAGTGAAGATTGTATTTACATCTGCCGGCAGCCCGAAGAAATGGACTGGTTGGTTGCACGAGCGTGGCATCACGGTGGTGCATGTTGTTTCGTCCTCGCGTTTTGCCGTGAAGGCAGAAGAGGCGGGTGTTGATGCAATAGTTGCCGAAGGCTTCGAAGCCGGTGGGCACAATGGGAGGGAGGAGACTACCACCCTGTGCCTGATACCAGCTGTACGTGCAGTTACTACACTTCCGCTGATTGCCGCCGGTGGCATTGCAACGGGTGAGGCCATGCTGGCTGCCCGGGTGCTGGGTGCGGAAGGTGTGCAGATTGGTACACGCTTTGCCTTGACGGCAGAGAGTTCTGCAAACGAGGTATTTAAGGATTACTGCTTGCATTTGGAAGAAGGGGATACCCGTCTGCTTTTGAAGAAATTGGCTCCGGTGCGTCTGGTGCGCAATAACTTTCGCAGCGCCGTAGAGGCTGCTGAGGCTGTGGGAGCTTCAGAGGAAGAACTTCGTATCCTTTTAGGGCGTGGCCGTGCCAAACGTGGTATTTTTGAAGGTGACTTGGAAGAAGGGGAACTGGAAATAGGGCAGGTATCTGCCTTGCTGCATGGAAAGGGAGTGCAGTCTGTGGCGTCGGTCATGCAAGAGTTGGTGGAGGAGAGCAGAAGGGCGTGGGAGAGAATGCAGGAATTGGATTTCTGAATATTCCCTCTTCTGGTATCATATAACAATAAAAAAGGAATATTCCCGGTGATTTCGGGGATATTCCTTTTTTAGTTTCAACTTATAACCTTTTATCCTTTGGGGATATTGGTTGTGTCTTTTGCCGTATTTCCACTTGTGGCGGAATTACTTGTGCCATTGCTGCTGGTGCTGCTGGCAGTGGCGCTACCGGTAGCCATATTTGTTGCACTTTTACCGGCTGTCTGCACAGCAGGTTGCTCTTCCCAATGGAACGGTTCAAAGCTACTGTTCGGGTCAACCCAGGACGGTTTCTTGGAAGCATAAATAATGAATGGGGCAATGACTACAATCAGCGCACCGATGATGAGCACGGAGAACCATACTGTGTTGCTGCCTGTTGAAATCTGGCTGGGTGGGATAAAGCTCAGTACGAATGCCAGCAATGACCCGCAGAAACCAAGTCCACCGATGAGCCACATCAATCCGTTGCCATTCTTGCCGATACGGAACGGACGGTTCAGCTTCTTCATCTTATAACGCAGCACGATGGCTCCGGAGAACATCAGCATATACATGATAAGATAGAGGACTACGGTCAACTGTGACAGAATCTGGTAGAAACTCTGTACGGAAGGCATGACTACGAACAGAAGGCTCAGTACGGTTACTGCACCGCCTTGTACATAAAGGATGTTCTTCTGTACACCTAGTTTGTTTGTCTTCTGGAAGAACGGAGGCATGTAGCCTGCTTTTCCTACGGCAAAGATACCTTTGGACGGACCGGCAACCCATGTCAATACACCTGCCAGCACCCCGAATGCCAGAGCAATGGCGATGATGGGTGACAGCCAGGAGGCGCGGATGTAATGGAAATAGTTATCGAAGCCTACAAGCAGACTCTGTGTCAGACTGATGTCTTTGGCCGGGATGATGATGCCCAGTGAGAAAGTACCGAGCACGAAGATGATAACCGTAATGGCCGCACCGATGAACACTGCCTTCGGATAATTCTTGGAGGGATTGTTCACGTCTTTTACGTGGATACCGCCCATTTCCATACCGGCATAGAAGAGGAAGATACTGGCAGCAAGCACCACGTTGTCGAAGTTCGTCAAGTCGGGGAAGAAGCTGCTGTGGAAATCCAGGTTGGAGTGTCCGCCGGTGGCAAGGTAGATAATACCCAGGATAATCAGCAGTGCGGCAGGGATAATAGTCCCGACCAGGCCGCCGACCTTTGCCACTTTACCTACCCAGCTCATGCCCTTCATGGAAATGAACGTAGCTAGCCAGTAGATGATGAGGACAACAACGAGTGAGTAATACTTGTTGTTGGCCAGTGACATGTCGTGTACGTCGTTCATGCCGATGAAAGCAATGGATACGGCACCGAATGTCAATACGGTAGGATACCAGATTGTACTTTCAATCCATTGTACCCAGATGGCAAGGAAGCCCAGTTTTTTTCCGTAGGCTTCGCCCACCCAGCGGAACACACCGCCTTGCTTGTCTTGAAACATGGCAGCCAGTTCCGCGGCGACAAGTGACGTCGGAATCAGAAAAACAATGGCTGCAAATAAGTAGTAGAAGGCCGAACTCATTCCGTACACGGCCTCGGCAGGAAGTCCACGTAGGGATACTACTGCCGTCACATTCATGATTGCCAGGGTAAATACACCCAGCTTCACTGTTTGTTTAATATTTGCCATAAGTTAAGGTTTTAGATGAAAAATATATTCAAAATCAGCGTCTATAACAACACTTGGGGAGAGTTGTTCCCAACGGATAAGTGAAAGTTCAGGTTTTAACTATTCAGGAAGCGTCGGCTTTGGGCGCGGGCTTCTGTGCAACTTTCTTGTAGAACTCTTCTTTTTCCTTATTGCGCCGTTCGACCAGGCTCGTTACATACACTGTAAAGATAGGGAACATCATCATGCCCAGCGCAGCCAGCAGTACGGACAGTACCCGTCCGGTGGGAGTGACTGCTATGATATTGGAAACCACCGTCGTCACGTC
>ERZ780002.239-NODE-239-length-23923-cov-3.85374_pt1 | contig 23923 bp, 38 predicted proteins | sample MGYA00511947_ERZ780002 | MGnify/ENA primary metagenome ERZ780002 (study PRJEB29588, sample SAMEA2148558) | human gut metagenome | biome: human gut; feature: human-associated habitat; material: faeces | place: Denmark | collected 2008/2010 ... | reverse complement strand
GGAAGTGGCGGAAGTGGTGGCGGTTCTGGTTCTGGTGGTTCTGGTGGTGGAGATACCGGAAAACTAGTTCAGACTGACACCATTTTTAAGAAATTCAAAAGCGACATCAAAGACCTTGAAGGGCTTGGAAAAGCAATCTCCGGTGCTCTTATCAATGCGATGCAAGGTATCAAGTGGGATGAAGTATACGCCAAAGCTTCCGGCTTTGGTAGTGGACTTGCAAAATTCCTTAATGGACTATTTGAGGGTCAGAAAGGCACAACGCTTTTCGGAGAGACCGGAAAACTGATTGCAAATTCATTAAACACAGTGCTTCACGGATTAGATTCATTCGGCACAACGTTTAATTGGAAACAATTTGGAAATTCAATCGCAGACGGAATCAACAAGTTTTTCCAAAACTTTGACTTTGCATTATTGGCTCAAACGCTTAACACATGGGCTCAAGGCGTGTTTGATACAGTTACGACAGCATTAAGTAAAATTTCTTGGAAGGATATTTGGAACGGAGCAAAAGAGTTTTTAAGCAACTTAGATGTAGAGACGGTTGCAATTATCATCGGTGCAGTAACAATTAAGAAAATCGGAAAAGTTATATTTGGCGCAGGTATTTTAAGCAAGCTTGGATTGTTAATTAAGGGCGGAATAGTCAGTGCAATCGTTTCTGCACTTGGCGCAGAAAAAGGAACTTCAATAGGAGCGGCACTTTTTGGTGCAATTAAGCGCGGAATCTCCGGATTTGTTACCAAAATAGGACTTGTTATCGAAGGACTATTTAGTGGAATGAATTTTAGTGAAGCTCTGGCGAGTGTATTTGGTGGTTCTGCTTCTACTATATCGTCAGTTGCATCAGCTATCGGAGGAATAGTTTCCGTTGTAACAGGAGCGTTTACGGCAATATATAATTTTGTGCAAATGCTTAAAAATGGATTTAGCTGGTTAAACGAAGCATTGATGGTTGTTGGAGTTGCAATAACAACAATCGGTGTAATAATTTTAGCACCAATAGAGGGCATTGGAATTGCGATAGCTGCTCTTGTAGGGGCAATCGTTGCGTCTGTTGCAACAATAACTGTTTTGGTCAAGGAACATTGGGAAGAAATCAAAGGAATATTTTCAAAGGTTGGAGAGTGGTTTAATACAAACGTAATTACCCCTGTGGTCGGATTCTTTAAAGGAATGTATACGAAAGTATCCGGATTTTTCAGTAATTTGTGGAAAAGCATATCCAACGTGTGGAAAGGAGTGTCGGGGTGGTTTAATAAAACCGTAATAGAACCGGTAGTTGGATTTTTCAAAGGATTCTATACAAGAGTATCACAAATATTTAAGGGTCTATGGATTATTGTTAAGGCTGTATGGATTGTTGTTTCTGATTGGTTTAAATCAAAGGTAATAGGGCCGATAAAGAAGAATTTTGAATTATTGAAATCGGCAGTATCAACCGCATTCAAGGTTCTATGGACAACTGTGAAATCGGTATGGACGGTGGTTTCCGGTTGGTTTAAGGAGCATGTTACAACACCTATTAAGAATGCCTTTAGTTCAGCAAAAGAATCTATTCAGAAAGCATTTAGCTCGGCAAAGACAGCGATAACCGGTGTGTGGAATAGTGTTTCTAGTTGGTTTAAAGAACATGTAACCACCCCGATAAAAAATGCTTTCTCGAAGATGAAAGAAAGCGTAGCTGGAATATTCGGCAATTTATGGAAGAGCGTAAAAAGTGGTGTTTCCGGGGCGATGAACAGTGTAATTGCAAGAATTGAAAGCGCAATAAACTCACTGATACGCGGAGTAAATAAAGTGCTAAGCGGATTTAATAACGTTGTGTCGGCTGCCGCTAAAGTAGCAGGAGTTGATTGGAGCGGCGTTGATCTTGTTAAGGAAGTAAAACTTCCTAGAGTAAAGGCATATGCAACAGGCGGCTTCATGGACAAATATAGCATAGCAACGGTTGGAGAAAACGGGCTTCCGGAACTTATGGGAACGGTCGGAGGTAAGCCGGCGGTTGCAGGAAGCCAAGAGATTACCGGAATCAAAGATGCCATCAATTCAACATCTGCGCAAGAGGTTTCGTTATTACGACAGCAAAATCAGTTATTACAAGCTATTTTACAGAAAAATTTCGGAATTACTACAAACGACATAGGAAAAGCCGCAAGGGATTATGGGAGAGAATATTACAATCGAACTGGAGACAATGTATATGTTTTTTAGTGACTTCTATAATTGAACGTGATATAATTCTAAATAAATCATATCACAAGAAAGGAGTCATTATGAGAAGCACAAAAAAATTATTAGTAGCGATTGGGTTGGCATTTGCCGTTTTGATTTCGGCTATGCCAATCCAAAATGCAGATGGGAAACAGATTGTTGCGCAGGCAGCAACTGTTAAGCTGAACAAAAAAGCAATCACGCTTGACGTTGGTAGTACACAGAAGTTAAAAGTTACCGGAACGAAAGCAAAGGTAAAGTGGCGTTCTACAAAATCAAGCATTGCAAAGGTAAGCAAAAGTGGCGTTGTTACCGCAGTATCATCGGGTAGCGCAACAATCAAGGCTAAAGTCGGAAAGAAAGTGATGTCTTGCAAAGTAACCGTGAAAGAGAAAATCAACAGACTTGCATACGAAGATTCGAGCATTAGGGTTTACTTTACAGGGCTAAAGAAGGGAACATACCCGGACGAACTTATAGCTTGCTTGACAATAGAAAATATTACAGACAATAATATTACGGTTAATTCCGACACATCATCAGTAAATGATGTTATGGCGGAAGGAACGTTATATCAAGAACTCTCTCCGCATAAGAAAGCCTATACAACATGGTGGACAATGGATGATAACATTGTGAGTTTGCCAATAAAGAACGTTGACAACATACAGTTATCGCTCGTTGTATGGAATGAAGATTCGGAAGACTCTGACTATTATGTGACAGATTCTTTTGGGTTACTAAAATGAGTTAAAAGATTTTTGGGAGGAATTCGATTATGAAACAAAGTGGATGGGGAATTGCATCTTTAGTGTGCGGAATAGCAGGAGTTTTGTTAGCGTGCGTTGTTATCGGAATATTTCCGGCAATAGTTGGAATTGTATTTGCGATTATAGCACTTGCGCAGAAAAACAGGGGACATGGAACGGCTATAGGCGGTTTGGTATGTTCAATAGTCGGCATTATTATTTTCTTTTTAGCAATGTTTGTATTCACAAGCGATGATACGAATGATACGGCTAAAAAAATATCATCGAATGAAGAAGCACAAACTCAAGCAACGGAAGAAAAGGTTAATGAACCATTTAAAGTTGGAGATACTGTTGAGACAGAAGATTTGAGGATTACGTTTTTGAAAGCCGAGCCGTACACAGAAGAATACGACGAGCCAGCAAAAGGACATGAGTTTTACAAATTTGAGTTTGAATTTGTAAATATTTCAGATTCAGATCAATATGTTTCTTCTATGGATTTTAACTGTTATGCGGATGGATATGATACGGAAAGCGCATATTCAAGCAAGGATAAAGATTTGGATGCAACATTATCAGCCGGAAAGAAAACAAAAGGTGTTGTATGCTTTGAAATCCCAAAGGATGCCAAAGATATTTCTCTTGAATATGAAACAAACTATTGGAACGAATCAAAGGTATGCTTTGAAGTTAAAAAGTAAATGATATTTAAGCCGTGGAAACACGGCTTATTTTATTGGCATCTACCAAACGGTAGGTGCTATTTTTATACCCATTTTTAGGAGGTAAACGATGGGATATGGCGGATATTTAGTAAAGTTTGGTAATTATACCATACCGAACAGTTTAATAAAGCAGGACACGTTTAGTTCCTATGTGAACATGCAGGACAAAGACCCTTGGACTGACGAAAACGGATATGAGCATCGTGATGCCGTGGAACTGAAAGCCTTAAAGGTTGAGTTTGAAACCAAAGCCATGCTGACCGAAAAGCAGTTTGATGATTTTTGGAAGAATATCGAAAAGAACTATACCAAGGCAAAGGAACGCGGTGGCTATATCACGGCATACGTGCCGGAGAAACGCGGATATGTGACGCAGTACGGATATATCGCTGATATTCAGCCAACGTTCTATTCTGTGGCGAATGGGGAGATAAAATATGACGCAATCAAATTTTCGTTTGTAGGTGGTGTATATGATAAATAGCAGTTTAAAAGAAAAGTATTGGGATTCCTCGACAGATAAACAGATGGTCATATCTGTTGTTGGAACGAATCAGAAAATAGACAATTCGATGCTTGAAATCGGTACGTTTGCGCTTGAAGAAAGTCTTTGTTCGGAGTCTGAACTAAAGTTTGGAGCGTGCGAAGCGAATTGCGTAAAATTCACGGCACGAAACACCGCAGGAAACATTATTGGAAAGACAATCTCTATCGAAGAAACGATTGACGGAGATAGCCAAAATCCGATGCCATACGGAGTTTTTAAGGTTGCATCCGATGTTCCTACGGCTGACCGAACAAAACGGCAGATTACGGCATATGACGCTATGTACGACATTATCAATACGGATGTAAAGTCTTGGTATGCAGGGCTTAGCTTTCCAATGACACTTAAACAGTTCCGCGATAGCTTTTTTGCGCATCTTGGAATTGCGCAAGTTGAAACAAGCCTTGTCAATGATTCCATGACAGTAAATAAGACGCTTGTAGCCACACAGACGGACGATTCAAGTGCAGTCACAGAAGAATCCTCTATCAGTGGAAAAACGGTTGTGACGGCAATCTGTGAGATTAACGGATGCTTTGGTAATATCAACCGAGAGGGCAAGTTTGAGTATATCTTTCTGAAAGCAATCACAAGCGCACTTTATCCGGCAGAAGATTTATTTCCGTCTGACAATTTATTTCCGTCTGATGCAAACACAGAGTCCATGACCGGACACTATATCACGTTTGATTATGAGGACTTCCAAAGCAAGGCAATCACACAGCTTGAAATCAAGACAAGCGAAGATAATGCCGGTGCTATTGTTGGAACTGCCGGAAACAACTATTCGATTACAGGAAATTTTCTTGTATCAGACAAGACCGGAGCGGAACTTGAACAGATTGCAAATAACCTGTTGCCGATTATGAAACAGGCGGTATACACGCCGATTAAAAGTTGCACTTGTGTCGGCAATCCATGTCTGACACTTGGAGAACCAATCCGATTCAATACCACAAGAGAGATTGTTGAAACGTATTTATTGCAACGCACGCTAACCGGAGTACAAAGCAAGAGAGATTCAATCTCGGCACAGGGTACACAGACGCACTCTGTAAAGGTCAATTCTATCAGAGACACGATTGAAAGCGTGGAAAGACGTACCGGAAAGTTAGAGAGAAACGCAGACCATCTTCAATCCACGTATGAGGATTTAGAGGACCAGACAAATACAAAGTTCGAGCAGACCGCAAAAAGCATTTCCGCAGAAGTCGACCGTGCACAAAAAGCAGAAGGGCAATTAGACGCATCATTAGAATTGAAGTTAGGCAGAGATGAGAACGACCAAGTTGTTTCTATGATTAACGCAAGTGCAGACCAAATTGTGTTGCGAGGAAACAGATTGATTGTAGAATGTAGCAATTTCGAGCTGGACGCTCTTGGACGAGCACATATAGTAGACTCTCTGCTTTTTGACAGCGGCGATGCATATGGGGTAGAGATATTAGGACATGATGGAAGAAATAATGCACTATTGCAGAATGTTATGTTGGACTTGTCATCTGTTACTGACGCAAATGGGGATGCCATAGGGGATCATGCGAGTACGGCAGATTATGCAACAACCGCAGGAAGCGCAAATAGGGCGAGTGAGTGCGTAAAAGCATCAATCGCATATTATTTACAAGGCATTGGAATAAGTGATTATGTACATATTTCCGGCAATGGAAATTTAATTCCAAGTTCTAGTTCTGTGTATTGTGGAACTACAGAGAATCCGTTTAGAGGTGGGTATTCTTCCGGTGGTTGGAAAACAACGTCTGACCGTAGAAAGAAAAAAGATTTCCGGAAACTGCTAGAGGACGATCGGTTTGAACGATTTTTTGAGTTGCTGCAACCGATGAAATATCGGCTCATAGAAAATGACGATAAAATGCACATGGGATTTGTTGCGCAGGACGTAGAACAGGCAATGACGGATTGTGGCATATCTGAAAATGAGTTTTACGGACTGGAACATGCGGTATTCTCCGAAAAAGATTTTGAATCTAATGAGGAATGGGAAAAATTCTTAGAGCAGAATGGTGGCGCAAATGATATGTATACATTGTGCTATCAAGAGTTTATTGCGCTTAACACTGCCATGATACAGAAATTGCAGGACAGATGTAACGATTTTGAACGCAGACTATCCGCGTTAGAAAGGAAGTGATCAGATGGCATATCAGAAAATCTATAGCCGCGAATATTGGGAGAATTTTCCAAGTGAAAAGACAGCAATTAATCAAAATAGGCTGAACAACATAGAGGGTGGAATTGATGCAATCGACGATCGTGTGTGTGCACTTGATACCACAAAAGTTGACTTGACCAAAGCTAACGAACTTGTAAAGGAAATACTTTGGGATGAATCCAACGGAACGCTGACGGTCGTTAAGATGAACGGTTCCAAGGCGGTCATTGATACCAAACTTGAAAAGTTGGCGGTCAACTTCAAGTACAATTCGCAGACGCAACAGCTGATTATTACACTTGATGATGGCACCGCTCAGAAAGTTGATTTGTCTGCGCTGATTACAGAATATGAATTTCTTGATTCCGATACGATCGCTTTTGAACTTACATCTGACGGAAAAGTCAAGGCGATAGTGAAAGAGGGAAGTATCCAAGAAAAGCATCTGCGCCCAGATTATCTTGCAGATATTAAAGTGGAATCTGCCAAGGCGGTAGCATCTGCCAAAAGCGCAGGGGTGTCCGAAACCAACGCGGCAAAATCTGCCACAGACGCAAAGGACAGCGCAGACAGAGCGCAGGGAATCGAAGACGAGATTAACAAGAAACTCACAATGACAGAATTTGATGTGAATGAGGATGGGGAGTTGATTTACACGGACAATGCGGCATATAACTTTGTCGTTGATAATGACGGAAATTTAAATTGGGAGGTGGTTTAAATGGCTATAGCAGGAAGAGTGGCTATCGTTCCGCAGGGCGATTGGAGCGCAGAGACGGAGTATAAGAGACTTGATGAGGTAACATATAATAACACAATGTTCATAGCAAAAAAAGCTGTGCCGAAGGGGACGTTACCCACAAATGCAGAATATTGGTCGAAGTCGATTGTGGGTGGTGTCGGTGCAATCGCAACGAAAGAGGATGCCGGAATTGTAAAACCAGACGGAAAAAGCATGAGCGTAGATGAGAGTGGAACGCTTAGTATTAACTTGGATGGAACCACAATTACATTAGACGAAGCAAAAAACGTCATAAAGTTGGCAGATACATTAAAGGATAAAATCGGAAGCGCACTGCAACCGGAAAGTATCGTAAACAACCAGATCACCACAGTGGAAGGATTTGCATTGGACGCGCGGCAGGCAAATCCGAATCTGGATGGCACACTGGCGAAACAGTTAAGTGATTTAAACGGCAGTTTAAAAATGATAGATTGTGGTATAGGTGCTTTTAGTAAATCAGATTCGGCTTTAAATGTTGGTACTACTATGAAAACAAGAGTAAAATTTAACAAAACGTTTGATAGAGATCCAGTTGTTGTAGTTTCATGGTACGAACTTAATGCTAATCCATATCTTGATTATTTAACCATTGATAAATTAACCGTTGACGGTGAGGGCTTTGAAGCCATTACACGAACTAAACATGCCGATACGTGGAAATATGCTTGGTATTTTACTTGGATTGCTATTGCGAACTAATGCTATCCAATTGTTACCCATTCACTCCATTCAGTAGAATTACTTTTGACTCTGCTATATAATTTATTGTCCCAGTATGTTATTCGCAGTTGCCGTTGATAACTGTTATCGTTTTTATACCCCAACAATAACCCACTACCATCAGATATAATCGCAAGATAGCAAGTATTGGTAGGTGTATTACTTAGTTTGTCATCGAGTAGTTCAAAACTTTTACAAGTAAATACTTTAAAATTACCTAAACTGCCGTTTAAATAAGTTTAGTAACCCGTAAATTTCACATAGAAAGGAATAAAAATCATGGACAAAATCATTTTAAGAGACAAAACAGAGTTCGAGGTTGCCGATGGGGCAAGCCTTGGAAACATCCAGATCAAGGCAGAGAATTTCGAAGCCGTCAAGACCATCACGGATGCATTTACTGCGGACAATCTGCAGGAAGTGATATTTACACACAACGATGAAGCATCCGGAAAATATACCGATCTGAAATCCGATGGGTTTACATATGTTCCGAACATGGGAGAAGATGGCACGGAAGATGGAACATACACGGTTACTATCAGGCTGCGGACTAAGACAGAGATGGAGAAAGCCATTGATGAGCTGAAAGCAGGGCATGAAGCAAACGCAGAAGCAATCCAAGAGCTGGCAAGTATTACTGCAGAAAGTGAGGTGTAGGATATGATTAAATTCTACGTGAGACGTATTCTGGTAGACAAGAAGATGACAATTGATGAAGTGCCGATGCGTTGGCGCGCGAAAGTGCAAGAAGAGATTGAGAAACAGCTTTCCGCTTCTCTTCAATGACATTTCCTGTCGAAACTTGCGACCGAAAAATGTTGAAATCATGCATATTACAGTGATACTATGGACTTGTCCGAAAGGACACTTCAAGTTCTGGCATGGGTGGGGTTTGGCATGGCTCCGCCCATAATTGGGGATTGACTATGCCAAACACACGTTCTATAATTACTTTGTTGGTACATAATAGTTTATGATTGGAGGTTTTTTATGTCGGGAGAAGTAAAAACAGAAGAGACTTATAAAGAAGAAATTATAACTATGATAAAAGAAATTGAAGACTATAAGATGTTAAAAATTTTGCATGGATTTGTAAAAGCTGGTTTAAAAGAAGAAAAAGCAGGGCATTGAACCCTGCTTTCTTTTAGAATATAAATTTTTCGAAAAATTCACATAACAATTCTTTTTTGCTTACTGGCAATCTGCTATATTCAATAATAATTTTTTTGAAACGTTCATCATTCATTCCAATATTTAATACAACACTCGAAAATTCTTCGTCAACAGATTTATTTATGCGTGGGTCTATTAAATCTGATTTTCCGATTTTGAAATAATCAGCCAATGCCTGAAGCTTTCCTGACCTTGGAAATGATTTTCCGGTGCACCACATACTTAGAGTCGTTGGGTTAATACCTAAGTCTTTTGCGACATCTATTTGCTGTTTTTGATTTAATTCAATATAGTATCTTAAATTTTCAGCAAACACTTCTTTTTGGATATCGTCTACATCCATTTCGTTAAATTGATTTTCGTTATCCATTTCTTCTGCCCTCCTTTCTAACTGTATTATAAACCAATAAAATAAAAAATTCAATATTAAATCCAATAAATTTGAATTTTAGTGTTGACAATCCAAAATAATTGGATTATGATTAAACCATCAAATATGAAAGGAGAGAAAAAGATGCCTAGAATTTCATTAGAAGCAGTTCGCGTAAATGCGAAAATGACACAAAAGGAATGGGCTGAAATGCTTGGTGTATCTAATGCAACCGTTGTCAATTGGGAAAAGGGCAAAACAGAGCCTAGCTTATCACAGTTGAAAACCATGAGCAAATTGTCTGGTATTCCGATGGATTTTATTTTTGTGCCAGATACATCCAATTAAATTGGATTATAAAAGAAAGGAAGCGAGTGAGGACATGAAAGAAATTAAATCCGTGAATGATTTGGTTGTTGTTCCGGTTTCCTATTTCAATGGAATGGAAAAGGAATTGCAGAAGATTTTAAACAAAGTGGATATTCACGATATGGATGTCATGGAACAGGTTCTTCATATGCGGAAATGGCTGAAAACCAAAACCGTATATGAAGAAACAAAGAGATTATATCCTAATCTCCGTTTGGAAAATATTCATTTGCTTTTACCACAAGAAGAAGAGAGTTCTTGTGAGTGTACTGATAAAACAGGCAGTGAATAGATTCTGCGGTCGTGTCGCAGATTGGAATTCCAAACTTATCCGGAACTTTTAGTTCCCAACAAAAATTATTGATATTTGCGAACGTTATATCGTTTTCAGTTAATATCTCTGCCATCTTTTCTCGGTCGCAGGATATTGTAGAAAAATCGCAAAACAAAAAGTATTTCAAATTGTATCACCTCCCTTATTTGATGATAAGGGAATTATACCACAGAAAGGAGAGCTATGAACGAATTACAGATTTTCAATAATGAAGAGTTCGGAGAGATTCGGACAATTACTAAAGATAATGAGCCTTGGTTTGTCGCAAGTGACATATGCAGGTCGTTAGATTTGTCAAACCCAACAATGGCTATGCAAAGAATTGACGATGATGAAAAGGCTAAATTTAATTTAGGGTTATCTGGTGGAGAGACAAACTGTGTAAACGAATACGGTCTTTACTCATTGGTGCTTGCAAGCAGAAAAAGAGAAGCCAAGGATTTCAAAAGGTGGATTACGCATGAAGTCCTTCCGTCAATCCGTAAGAATGGCGGTTACATAGCAGGGCAGGAAACCTTGTCTGATGAAGAGTTGCTTTCCAAGGCACTTATGGTGGCACAACGAAAGATTGACGAAAAGAACAACATCATTGCCATGCAGGACTCACGAATCCAAGGAATGATACCTAAAGAGATTTTCGCTGATGCGGTTGCAACGAGCCATACGTCAATTCTGATCGGAGATTTGGCAAAGTTGATTTGTCAGAACGGTGTGCAGATTGGACAGAAGCGGTTGTTTGAGTGGTTACGAGAGAATAACTTCCTTATTAAAAGCGGTACTTCTAGGAATATGCCAAAACAGAGATATGTGGAGCAGGGATTGTTCGAGGTTAAGGAAAGCAACATTCAGAATCCGGACGGTTCAGTAAGAATCACAAAGACAACGAAAGTTACCGGAAAAGGACAGGTTTACTTTGTAAACAAGTTTCTGAAAGGAGCATGGGAATGATATACCAGGTTATTAAATATGTCAGCTTTTTAATTGGAATGGTTACTTGTTGCTTCCTTGATTCATCTGATTCGGTTATCAACATTCCGACAGTGATTGCATTTGTATGCTTTGTAATAACACTGATCGCAGAGATAAAGATAACCATTGATTTATCAAGAGAGGAAACAAACCGAAGAATACGAGAAAGGAGAAAGCAGATTGAAAAATGCTCATGGTAAGCATGACTATTAGTGGCATCCGTTGTAGCGATTATGAAAGAAAAGCTTTAGTTGCACTGATGCAGGGCAAAGGCAAGAAGAAACAAGACGATAAAGAGGAATTTGAAAAGGTTCTTGACAGAGAAATGGAAAGGAGAAGCAATGGAGAACAAAATAACACTGATCGGTGATGTTGTATCAGCACCAAGGGAAAGCCATAAATCAAACGGTAAGATTTTTTATAAATTTTTCATCGGAATTGAAAGAAGAAGCGGTGTTGCAGATATTCTTCCGGTACTGTTTGACAAAGAAATCAGCGATACAGAAATCAGCGGAACGGTATGTGTCATTGGGAAGATAATTACCAGACGCGTGAGAACAGGATCTGGAAAAGCCATTCTTACATATGTTATGGCTGATACAATCACAAAGCCAGAGGATGATAGCCCTTTGAATGAAGTAAGCCTTGATGGAATTATAGAGGAAAAGCAACTTAGAGAAACACCACTTGGTCGTAAAATCTGTGATGTGAAACTCAAAAATTTAAGAGAGAACGGAAAAGAGGATTTGATCACTTGTATCGCATGGGGAAATGGTGCGGAGTATGCGGACTCACTTGCTTTAGGCGATAAGGTAAGCACATACGGAAGATTACAGAGCCGGAGATATAAGAAAACGTGTAAAGATGGTCGCGTTGTGGAAAAAGTTACATATGAGTTGTCAATAAAAGGAATCGTGGGGGTGTAGAATAATGCGAATGATTTTAAAATCGTTGCGACTTGAAAATTTCAAGGGGGTAAAGGATAAGACATACGAATTTGGCAAGACAACAAGGGTTTCCGGCATGAACCGGAGAGGAAAGACCACAATCGGGGCGGCATGGTACTGGCTGACGTCTGATAAGAACTATGAACTTGTCAGCAATCCAAATATCAGACCGGACAATATAGAAGATTGCATTCCAACCGTTACTGCAGATGTTGATGTGGACGGAAAAGAGATTACTCTTTCCAAGATGCAGAAGCGAAAAGTTGGAAAGCCGGATAAAAATGGAGTTTCGAAAGTTACTATCACAAATACATATGAGATCAATTCTGTGCCTAAGACAGAACGTGATTTTAAGGCATATCTGGAAGAATTAGGGTTTAAGTTTGATAAATTCCTCATTTGTTCGCACCCGAATGTGTTCACTAATGATTTGTCGTTAAAGAAAAAACAGGATGAAATGCGCAAATATTTATTCACTATGGCAAGCGGAAAAACAGATTTAGAGATTGCACAAATGGATAAAGAAACTGCCGATGTTGCAAAACTACTTGAATCTTATAAATTCGAGGAAATTGAAGCCATGAATAACGCTTCCAAGAAGAAAGCAGTTGAACAGTTAGATGCGATTCCTAATCAGATTATCGGTCTGGAGAAAGCAAAAGTTGATGTAGATGTGGCAGAGCAGGAACTTGCCAAGGCTGATCTGACAAGAAGAATCGCTGAATGCGATAAGAAGATTGCCGGTGCCGATCATTCGCTTGACGAATTGCGCGATAAGGAAATGCGGTTACAACTTGATATATCCGGAATTACACAGACGATGAACCGCGAATTATCCAATCGTAGATACGAAATTGATGCTGATCTGCGCGGTTTCGAAGATGAATTAAAACATCTGGAGCAGACGATTTCTTTGAAAGAAAATCAGATTGTCGGTAATGAAAAGGCTATCACAGATGCGGATGCAGAACGGAAGAAAATTGGAGAAAAGTACAATGCAGAATATGCCAAGGCATTTGATAAAGCGCCTTACCTGTTTGACGAATCCAAGTGGGTATTTGATGAAAATAACACTGTTTGTTCACTGTGCGGTCAGAAGTTGCCAGAAGATAAAATCGAGCAGTTAAAGGCTGATTTTGAAAGCCGGAAAGAAAAAGCCAAGGCGGATGCGGAAGAAAAACTGAAAGCAAAAAGATTTAAGTTTGACACTGACAAAAAGGTTGAACTGAATCGGTTGAATACTATTGGCACCGAGAAGAAAGAACTTATTACCGAACTTACAAAGAAAAATGCTGATCTGAATACAGAAATTGACGCTTTAAAGAAACAGGAACAGGATGCCATTGCAAAGAAAGAAGAACTTTCGAAGCAGTTATCCGAGATCCCGAGCGAAGCTGATTACACGCAGAATGAAGATTATGTGAAACTGAAAGCAGAGCGTGACAAGGTTCTCGCCGATATTGAAAAGCTGGAATCTGATGGTGCGGACAAGATTGTTACTGATTTGAAAGTCGAGAAAGCAGATCTGCAGAGCCAGCTTGACGAAGTAAATAAGATTATCGCACAGGCTGAAAACAATGTTCAAATTGATGACAAGATTGCAGATATGCAACATAAACAGAACGAGTATGGACAAGCAAAGGCAGATGCCGAGAGGATTCTTTATCAGCTCAAAGAAGTTTCAAAACGAAAGAATAAGTTACTTGTTGAAGAAATCAATCAGCATTTCGGTATTGTACGTTGGAAGTTGTTCGATTTCCAGAAAAACGGAGAATATAAGGAAGTTTGTATTCCTACGGTGCTTGATGAAGAAGCTGGCATTTACAAGGTGTTCGGTGACACGACTAACACTGGCAGGGAAATTGAAGCGAAGATTGATATTTGCAACAGTTTTCAGAAGTTCTTTAATATGTATGTTCCGATTTTCCTTGATGGTGCAGAAAGTATCAATGATGAATATGTACCGGCTGTTGATACACAGTTAATTCTTCTGACAGTATCAGAGGATAAGCAGTTGAAAGTGGAGGGTGTGTAAATGAAAGAAGAATTATTGAAAATAGCATCGGAAAGTTTATCTTCGGATGAAGTAAGTGAAATTGTCAAAGAAAAATTTATGAATGCATTGGTGGGAGCAATCGAAGATGCTTTTCGTTGGGGAGATGCAAAGCATGCCATTGAGGAAAAGGTAAAAGAAGTCATGGTTCCATACATTGAGAGTTATGATTTTTCAGAGTATCTTCCCAAACTTGATTCTGTTTTAACAGAGATTGTTAATTCGGATTTCTGTATTGGAAATAAAAAGATTCTGGAGAATTTTAAAGACCTTATGGTGGAGCCGGAGCAGAAAGAAATCAAACTTACGGATTTGTTCAAGGCATGGATTAAACAATGCGAAAGGGATATTGACACAGAAGATTTAGACATTGATTACGATGATGGCGTTTCTTATCAATCCGTGGAATGTGAAATGCGGTTTGAGCTGGAAGATAAGCCATCATGGAGCAGTGTGCAAAGAGCAGTTATCACATTTGAAAATGAGCATGATGAAAAACTGAATGTTGAAATTCCTGTGTCAAAGCGGATATGGGGCAACGGAAAAGAAGCACCATATACACTTTCTTCCTATAAGGATTTGACGATTTCGTCACTTAGAAACTTGAGTGAATTTGAGGTGCTACTCTTGAGATTATCCAGAGCTGGAACGGCTATCGTTATTGATAAGGAATATGATGACAGTTATATTCAACCGGAAAAAGAACCGGAAGCGGATTTTCACTAAGAAAGCGGGGATATTGAATGTCGAGAATAGGAATCGGAAACAACATCACACAGCCGGATGCAAGGTGTATGTCATGCAAGCGTTGGAGAAACGCAAATAAAGGGTTTTGGGGAGGAGACGGACATTGTTCTCTTCCGTATTGCGAAAAAGACTCGAGAAATAAAGGAAAGAGAGGTTACAGATAAATGGCTAATATGATGAGTTTGAACGTTAGCGATGAAGTTATTAAAGCGGCAGTTAGAGAAGAAGTAAATGCGGGAATTGTAAAGGCGTTGGGAAATCCGGAAGTTGTAGTTCGTGATGCTATTCATGAAATGACAAACAAGTATGTGGACAGCAAGGGCGAATTCGTGAAAAAGGATACTTGGCGTGCGGTTCCATACTTTGATTGGCTTGCGAAAAACACCATTGAAAAAACGGTAAAAGAAGAAATTGAAAAGTATATCAATGAAAACAGAGAGGAATTTGCAAAAGAAATCAGAAGACAGTTGCAGAGTACAAATTTTAAAGAAAATGTTGCGGAATCATTTCTGAAATCGCTTTCTAGTATTACAGAATCCTCTTGGAAGATGCCAATAAATGTTTCCTTTGAGTAACAGGAAGAATAATTTTGGAGGTATCAGAATGAATTATATCAAAGCGAAATTCCCAAACAGCACAAGAAGCTACGTGTATCGCACCGAGGATTCTGTGAAAGCTGGTGATACGGTTGTAAATGCCAAAGGTGCAAAGCTGACGGTCACGGATGAATCGGTGGATATGAAGTGGGTAGAAACCTACGGTGCTGATAAGATGGTGGTTGTGAAGAAGTATGAAGAAAGCAAGGGGTGTGCATGAAGCTGATTAGCAATGCAAAGTTTGGAGAACCGGTGGAAAGTGGAACGATTTTCAGAACTCAAGACCACGGAATCGACATTTGCATACATAAAATTTGCGGTTGCGGAGACGCGTGGTATCTTAATTGCAACGAATTGGGAATTGATAATCTGCAGCTCAAAAGCGAAAATCTTTTCCGGTGCGTGGATGAAGCAAAGGAAATTCTCAAGAAGCAATTAGAACTGTTAAATGAGCGATTCAATAATTTTTATGAAGATAACGATGTTAAGATTTTAAGATATTAAGAAAGTGAGGAATAGATATGATTAAATCAGATTTTGGAACAATAGAAGTAGACGGAAGAGAGCCGGTTATCATGGCTGAATTTGAAACTCTTTTGGTAGCATTAAGGAGAGTTCTTGGAGAGGAGAAATACAACCGTGCTTTGCAGAGAGCGAATGATAGTGTGGAGCAAAAGAAAGATACAGATACATTGAAAAATGAAGAAAAAGAACGCATGGCAGAAGTTATCAAAGCTATTTTAAGCGGAATGGAGGATAAGTAATTATGGCAGAAAATACGGCAGTATCTACGCAGGGAAAACAGGAAATGAATACACAACTTTCCTATTATACAAACCAGTACATAGGGCTTATGGAGCGTGACTTTGCAGAGCATGGACTTGTACTTAATGATTATTCTAAGCAGTGCGTCATGGCATCTATGAGCGCTATTTACAACCTTGTTACATCTAGCAAAGCCGCTATGAGTAACTTGAATGGATCTAATTTGAGACAGGTTATCGGACAGGTATCAAGCCTTCAACTTAATGCCAATGCAGTGCCTAGGGAGTGCTACTTCCAGTTGAGAGGCAAACAAGATGCAAATGGAAATTGGTACAAGGAAGTAGAAATGGGAATTGAGGGAGACGGAAATGATGCACTTCTTCGAAACTTTGGTGTTGATGTTAAAAAGGTATATCCGGTATGGCTTGTGAAAGAAGGTGACGATTTCACATATCCAAAGCATAAAGGAATTGAAGTTACACCGCCGGAATGGGAAGAAAAAGGACTTTCACAGAAAGTTATCCGTGTTGTTTACCCGGTTGAAATGAATGATGGAAAAATCGAGTACATGATTGCAGAACGTGAAAGTGTAAAAGGAAATCTTTTTGCTCATGTTCGCAATAATCTTCTGAATGAGACTTTCGGACTTGTAAAAGGCGGCAAAAAGACACGTTATGATGCAACAGACGCTGAAAAGAAAGCTATTGCCGAAAAGAAAGGCGAAATCTTGAAAGCACTTTTAGACTGTAAGACTATTGAAGATATGCTTTCGTGTGAAGTCGCAAGACCATACATGAGTGCCGCATGGCTTGATACATCTGAATCAATGATCGTTCGTAAAATGCGCAACAATGCAATCAAGAAGTATCGCAAGGACTTCAATAGCATGGCAAAGCAGTCATTCAATCAGCTTGATGAAACCTATGTGCAGACACAGGAAGACATTACAGAAAACGCCAACTCAGAGCCGTTTGTCGTAGCAGAATCCGAAGCGAGCAACGGTGCAGCAGTTGAGCCGGAGAAAGTCGTTGAGAATGACGAGAATGTACCGGACTTTATGAAAGATTAGGAGGATATGAAGAATGATTTTTGTAAAATTAGCAGTTCTGTTGTGGGTAGCATTTTTGATTGTGAGATTTTTTGTCGGGGCGAATACCACATTAGAAGAAAAAGTTGCGGTTGCCGTTGGCAAGAAAATTAAAATGACATTCGGAAGATGGGTGCTTGTCATTGTATTTCTTCTTGCGATTGCTGATTCATTCGTGGCACTTATTTGGTTTCTGTTTTTTAGATAAGGAGGTTTGCTATGAGAGTTATATCGCAGGACGGAAGATTAGATTTTCCGTATGAAGAGAGTGTTGTTTTCATTACCCCTAGAGATGAATCTGAGATTAGAATACAGGCAATCGGAGACGATGACGATGGAATGCTTGCTAAATATTCCACCGGGGGAAAGGCAAAGAAAGCCATGGAAATGCTTAGAATTGCGTATGAAAATAATGAATTTTATCATCATACTGCCAATTCAGAACACTTCACGGAATTTGCCCAAGCGTTAAGTGAAGAAATGTTTAAGAAAGCTACATCAGAATATTTTCAGTTTCCTACAGAGGAAGAATTGGAGTAGGGTATGGGAAAAGTATTATTCGGACTAATAGCATATATTCCTTGGCTTGTTTGGGTGATTGCATTCCCAATCTATAAGAAAATACGGAAAGAAAATGTTTGGAAAAGCAAGGTGTATATTCCGGTTATGTGGATTTTTACAGTTCTTGGATGGATTTTGAGCCTGATTCTCTTGCATTTGTATTAAGAAAGTGAGGTGGTTTAAATGCTTATGCGTTGTTGCGGTTCATCATCGGCAGGCAACAGTTACGCTTTAATCAGCAATAGCGGCGAGATTCTTGCAATCGAAGCCGGATGCAAATTCATGTACTTTAAGAAGATGATTGATTGGCGTATTTCTGATGTCGCAGGATGCATCGTCTCACATGAGCATGGTTGAGCGACCATGCACGATACATAAAAGATTTCATGAAATCCGGCATTCCGGTTTACACGGCATTTGAGACACAGACCGCACTTGAAACCATAACCGGAGAGCGTACAATAGCCATTCCACCGCGCAGAGTACGGCAAATCGGCAGTTTTACAGTAACACCCTTCAATGTACCGCATGATACAGAAATCGAGTGCTACGGCTATTTAATCAAACACGAGGAAATGGGTAAACTGTTATTCTTGACCGACTTGGAATATTGCAGATATGATTTTTCCGGCATGAACGTTGAGCATATCATGGTTGAAGCCAACTATAGCATGGATTTGGTAGACCGGAATGAGCCAAATTACGAACACCGTTTGCGAGGTCATATGAGCCTTGATACGGCACTTAAATTTATTCAGACGAACGACAACCCAGCTTTACGGAATGTCGTTTTAATACACTTATCGGACACAAGCGGAGATCCCGCGTTATTCCTACAACGAACGAAAGAAACAATTGAATATGGAGCGAATGTTTATATTGCAGAAAAAGGGCTAGAGGTTGATATGAACCTTTGTCCGTTCTGAAAGGAGAAAAGATGAAATTATACATTTACAGTTTTTGGGGCGATAAATTTTCTTGTAGAGAAGCAGACGTAGAAGAAAAGCCAAAAACGTATATCATTACTGAAAAATCCGAATTTGGATATAAAGGACAAAGAATCCGAAAGGACGAAATTGGTGTGTTAAGCGGTTACTGCCGGGATAAGGTCATTCTGACGGAGAAAGACAAGAAAAAAGCTGTTGAAATGCTTATTAGTAGGCAGAGCACTATTGTTGAGAGTTGCCGAGTACGTCTTGAAGATGAAGAGAAAGCCCTTGAGACTATCAAAGCGGAACTTGAAAAAGAATAATTAGGTTGAAACACCTTGGCGAAAGCCTAAAAGAAACCATTCTAACGCATGGCGAATAATAGTTATCACAAGCTTATTGTAAGCCATTGATTACTTGGCGGCATATCCCCCTATATGCCGCCTACGGAAGAAAAAATTATGAGTGAAATTAGAATTTGTAAATATTGTTCATCAGAGTTTGTTCCAAAAAAGGTTACGCAACTTTGTTGTTGCCCAAGATGCACAAGCAGGCTGAATCTCGCAAGACATCAAGAAGCAAATGGCAAGGAAGTGGTTAAAAAGCAGTGTCCTAAGTGCGGAAAAACATTTATGACAGTTGGGAGCAAAAGGAAGTTATGCCCAGACTGCGATGCGGTAAAGCGCAAGGAGAAGAAACTTAGCAATAATAAGAAAATCGACTTAATTAGCAAATTGGCGCGTGAATCTGGCATGAGCTACGGAAAATATGTGGCTATGCAGGGTATGAAGCCATTGGAGAGGAAGTGATTGGATGGATTATAAGAAATTTAGACAGGCAAAAGCCATTGAAGCCAAAAACAAGCAGAAGTGGATTGCATTGAATCCAAGGCTTGATGAATCAAGCGGAATCTATATTTTGACAAGGCAGGACGAAAATGGGTTTAGATATGCCTACGTGGGGCAGGCAAAGCACATTTTAACCAGATTGTCGCAACACCTTTCGGGGTATCAGCACATAGACCTTAGCTTAAAGTCTCACGGATTGTATTCAGAGGATAATCCGCATGGATGGGGAGTTTGCATTCAACATTGTCCTGTAGACAGACTTAACGAGGAAGAACAACGATGGATTAAGTATTGCGCAGACAGAGGCTATCAGCTTCGCAATAAAACAAGCGGTTCACAGGGCGAGGGTAAAGCTAAGATTGATGATTACCGTCCGGCAAAAGGCTATTATGACGGCATTAAACAAGGCAAAAAGAGTCTTGCTAAGGAATTATCGCATATCGCTGAAAAGCACCTTGAAATCCGCTTGAAGCCGGATAAACAGGGTAACAAAGTTTCTGAAAAGCAGTATGAGAAGTTTATGGCTTTGATTTCTGAAAATACATATGAGGAGAGTGATTAGATGGCAGAAGTCAAGTGGATTAAGATCACAACAGATGTCTTTGATGATGAAAAGATTCTGCTGATTGAGAGTATGCCGAGTGCGGATAGCATCATTACGATTTGGTTCAAACTTCTTATTCTTGCCGGAAAACAGAATAACAACGGTGTGTTTATGATGAGCAACAAGTTGCCGTTCACGGATGAAATGCTTGCCACCATTTTCCGCAGAGATTTGAACACGGTAAGACTTGCGCTTAAGACCTTTGAAGAGTTTGGAATGATTGAAGTTGTTGACAACGTGATAACGATTCCGAATTGGAATAAGCATCAAACACTTGACGCTTATGAGAAGAAAAAGGAACGTGACAGGCTTTACCAACAGAACCGGAGAAAGAAGCAGAAGAACCTAATTGAACAAAAATCGTCCGATAAATCGTCTGACGTCGTTGTTTCAGATAAAGAAGAAGAAAAAGAAGAAGATAAAGAGAAAGAAAATATAAAAGAAAATTCGCTGTCGACCGATTCCGGAGATTTGTTTGATTTTGACGATGCATGGAAAAAGACTTTTAGTATATATCCCAAGAAAACAGCGTACAGTACCTCTAAAACAGCTTGGATGGATAAAGTGCTAGAAGTTATCGAAGAGAACCAACCGGATATTGCACGGCTGTTATACAAAGCCACAGAGGCATATTTGAGTGACTATCAAGAAAAGAATCCAGACGATAAGGATTTTCGGTACATTCCAAAATATGTTGATTGGTTGAAAAATGATTGCGACTATTGGTTGCAGATTGCAGAGAAACGAGGTGATTGCAGTTGACGGAAGCAGAGTTCGGAGTGATCGGGTGTGTATTGATTGACAATGATGTGCTAAATAACATCTGGCGAACACTGAAACCGGAAATGTTTAGTTCGGAATTTGCACAGGACACATACAAGGAAATGCTTGCCATGTATGACCGGAATGAAAGCATTGACCCAATGTCTTTATCAATGGCACTTGAAAGCCACAAATACGCACAAGAGCAGATTAGCGAATTGATGAAATCCTGTATTACCGGAACAATCACTTCAACCATGGTTAAAAGTTATGCCGATGCGGTTTCGAAAGAATACAAAGCAAGAACGGTTCGTGACATGTATCAGAAATCCAGTTTAAAACCATGTGACATTGATGATACAATCAGCGATCTTCTTACAAGACTTGAACATTTGCAAGAGGGGAAAGAAGTAAAGTTAAAACCAATGAAGCAGATTTCAGTTGAGAATAAAGACAAATATTTCAACGAAAGCGTTGGAGAGGGTGGTATAAAAATCGGCTTATCGCAGCTTGATGATGCGCTTGGCGATCTTGAACGCGGTGATGTAACAGTAATTGCCGCAAGACCGGCAGTCGGTAAATCCGCACTCACAACACAGATTATCGGAAATATGGCAAAGAAAGGGCTTAAAATTGCATATTTTAACTTGGAAATGAGCGATAAGCAAGTGTATGAGCGATTTATTTCAAGACTTGCGGAAATCGGTTTAACAAGAGTCAGAAGGGCAAAAGCATTTCTTGGTGATGAACAGGAAAAATTTAACCAAGCAAATGAAGAAATGAGCGATTATCAATTATGGGTGGCATCCGGTACTGTATCTCCGAGAGAAATAAAGTCAGAATGCAGACACCAAAACTTTGACGTTATAATTGTTGACTATCTGCAATTGCTTATGCCGGATAACAGATATTCCGGAAGAAATGAAGAAGTAGCATCAATTTCAAGAGGTTTAAAATCGGTTGCAAGAGACTTAAATACACATGTAATAGCACTTTCGCAGATAACAAGGGCTTCCGAAAGCAGAGACACAAAAGAACCTACCATGGCAGAGTTGAGGGAATCCGGAGCAATCGAACAGGATGCGTCAAACATAATTATGCTGTGGAATCTGTCAGACAATGACAAGGGAGCCAAGGGCGTAAAAATCGAGAAGAACAGACAGGGAATGACAATGCGTGAAGCAATGGAGTTTGATGGAGATCACATGAAGTTTGTTGAAATCGAAAAACCGTTTGATGATGTTGTTGCGGAAATAAAAAAGAAAGAACGTGGAGACGGATACAAGCCATACAATGGCGATTGTCCGTTTTAGAGGTAACGGCTATGGCAAGTGCAAAGATAGAAAAGGGTTCGGAAGAATGGCAAGTATTTATGGATTATTGGCAATTCATTCAAAAATATTATACCCCGGACAGCACTGATTCTTGGTGGGATGAAGTTGTAAAATCCGGAGAATCATTGATAAACAAATACAAAGGCATGGAGATTGAAGAGCGTGCAAGACAGCTTGTATTGAGTCATTTTGCATGGTTAGAAATCACATACAGAAAGGAGAAATCAAAGAAATGAGCAATGCGTTGAAACGGAATAAAAAGCCGACATTTTACACCAAACAGGAGATGCGGACTATCGGGCGAAATGATTTTGAAAAGAGAAATGCTGATAAGGTTATATCAAAATCGTACAAAGATTTTGTCGTGATCGGGTACATAATTCTGCATGACAAATTCGGTTTCGGACAGGCAAGAATCATCCGGTTGCAGGATTTTTTGAAATCCTACTTAGATGAAGTAGCATCCGGTGGAAATACTGGAAAGGACTTGTCTTTTTATCTGAAAAGTAAATACGGAATCGACATCAAAGAAGAAGTCGGAAAAATTCCACAGAGACAGTTAATGACCCTGTATGCAAAGAAAGGGTTCTGTATCGAGCGTGAAGCCTACAGGCTTTCCAGCGCATCTTTGTTTAACTATTTTGCGCTGACACTTACGATTCTGAAAAAGGAGTTTAAGATAACAGCGAAACAGTTGCAGTATTTCACGGACAAATTCATCGACTACATTGATACACTGGCTAATTACAAGCAGTTTCAGTTGACGGTGCCGATGATAGCACAGAGTTTGGCGGATGAGATTAAGTTTATATGTGATTTGGAGGTTTAATATGACGAATAAAGAAAAATATGGAAATGAGATTATAGAACTTACGGTAAACGGAGGAGTGTTTGGATTAAAAAATGGAAAGCCTGCAATTTGCGAAGAAATTAAATGTGAAGAGTGCGATTTTTATGAATCAGATTCGTGCAAAGGTAGTACGTATAATTTCCGCGAATGGCTTAATTCAGAGTATGTTGAGCCATCTGTTGATTGGAGTAAAGTTGCAGTCGATACGCCGATTTTGGTAAGAGATCATGAAAATCGCGAATGGACTAGAAGACATTTTGCAAAAATCAAAAACGGAACGGTGTTTGCATGGCGTGGTGGGGCAACATCTTGGAGCGAGGATGATGAAGAGACTATTCCGTGGAAATATGCCAAGCTGGCAGAAAGTGAGGAATAAGCATGGAGAGATTAACAGAAAGCAATCCATCGTGGATTGATGATGAAATGTGGGAAAGGGCATGTGAACCAGATTGTGAAGAAATAGATGCCGTATATCGGAAACTCAAAGACTATGAGGATGCCGAAGAGCAGGGATTACTTCTGCGGTTGCCGTATCCATTGGGGACTGAATATATTTATTCTGTTGATATAAAGGATAGGAAAGTATACAAGCTTGATGCTGAAAAAATAGAAGTTAATATGACGCCGATTAGATAATATGAAGTGACCCCACATTTGTAGCAACGTGGATTTACCTGTATACTAGGGCTCTTTTCCAATGCTGT
>ERZ780002.222-NODE-222-length-25153-cov-3.66954_pt1 | contig 25153 bp, 16 predicted proteins | sample MGYA00511947_ERZ780002 | MGnify/ENA primary metagenome ERZ780002 (study PRJEB29588, sample SAMEA2148558) | human gut metagenome | biome: human gut; feature: human-associated habitat; material: faeces | place: Denmark | collected 2008/2010 ... | reverse complement strand
AGCAACCGCCACTTTATGCAACTGATCTATGACAGAGAACCCGAACGAGATATTCGGCACAAGAGTGCCATCCATTACGTCAAGATGAATGATGTCACCGCATCTGTTCACCAGCTCAATATCTTTTTCGAGATGGAGAAAATCAGCGGCAAGAATGGATGGAGCTATCTTAAACATGGCAAAACTATCTTTCTGCAGGCAAAAGAGCTGCTTCAATATCGGTCACATACTTCCGGAACACCTTATCGGTGGACATCAGATCGGACACGGTCATACAAGAGTGAAGCACCGTAGCATGGTCCTTTCCTCCTATCTCCGCCCCGATGGTAGCCAGCGAACAGTTCACTATCAGACTACGGCTCAAGTACATGGCTATCTGTCTGGCCTGAACTATCTGGCGTTTGCGCGACTTGGAAAGCAGGTCGTTGCGGGTGATATTGAAATACTCGCACACGGTTTTCTGTACCTTGTCTATCGTCACCTCGGTCTTGGCTTCCCCGACAATCGTCTCCGTAATGCTCTCGGCAAGCTCGAGAAGAGACTTGTTGCGTTCGACGGACGAATAGGCTATAAGAGACACCAACGTCCCCTCGAGCTCACGGAAATTGGTCCTGACCTTGGAAGCAATATATTCAAGCACATTGTCCGGGATGATTATGGCCTCATGCTCCGCCTTCATTTTAAGCATGCGAAGTCTCGTCTGGAAATCAGGCCGTCCCAGCGGCACGGACAATCCCCACTTGAAGCGTGACAGCAGCCTCTCCTCGAAATTCTGCAACTCTACGGGTGCACGGTCGGAGGTAAAAATGAGCTGCTTGCAGTTCTGATGAAGATGATTGAAAATATTGAACATGGCATTCTGACTTCCAGCGCCCATAAGTTCCTGTATATCATCGACGATGAGAACATCCACCTTCATGTAATAGGCAAAGAAATCGGTAACCTTGTTGAGTACCGTAGTCGCCGTGACGTATTGGTTCTTGAATTCGTTGCTCGTAACGTAAAGCACGACAAGATCCGGATATTTCTCCTTGATGGCGATACCAATGGCCTGAGCAAGGTGAGTCTTGCCAAGACCTGATCCTCCGAAAATAAAAAGAGGATTGAAGGCGGTCTTTCCAGGAGCTGCAGTAATATTGATTCCGGCACTTATACCAAGCTTGTTGCACTCCCCTTCCACCAGATTGGCAAAACAATATGACGGATTGAGTCTCGGATCTATCTTTACCTTATGAATTCCGGGATATACAAACGGACTTGGCTTGTCCGATGGTGTGGATGCAACCATGACAGAAGGATTGACCGGAGTCAAAACTTCCTGTCCGGGAACGTTGATAGTCCTGACCTTGACCGGACGGATATTATACACCAGCTTGGCACCCGTACCGATCACTCTCTTAAGAGTCATCTTCAGCACATCAAGATATGCCTCTTCAATATACTCACGGAAAAAGTCAGACGGAACTGCGATAGTGAGGACAGACCCTTCCAGGGAAACAGGACGTATCGGCTCGAACCAAGTCGAGAACTGCTGTGGTTCTATCACCTGCTTAATCACTTGCAGACAATCATCCCATACTGCAGCATATGATTCCTGTTTTTCCATTATATACTTTGTTTTGTGAATTAATTCGAGCGGAAAATGCTCCGTCTGAACTGCTTTGCAAAGTTGGTGATAAATAATTGAAAAAAAATTCGGAATGCTATTGTTTTTTAACTTTATTTATCGTAAATACGTTTGGGCAATCATTAAACGATTCGTTCCTAAATATCTGTATATCAATAAATTACATAACACTAATACCTCTAAACCATTATCCATTAGCATGATTACAATTTATAAAGATTCTAAAATAATAAATGGCACCGGAATCGTTTAAATGCACATTAATTTTTCACAGCCTGCACGGCTTCGCCGTCAATTTTCACGAGAAAAGCATCACTGAAATACTTGCGCACATCTTTGAGTTGTCTTGAGACCTTGTCAAGGTCATTTGCAGGACACAAAAAATATTTGAACAAATTGCCTACCGGAAGACAAATCACTTCATAACCTTTGAAGACAGGATCACTTGAAGCCAGACGGCGGGAAGACACCAACGCCTGTATTGCATATAAAGAGGTATCAGAAGGCACCACATCCGGATTTTTCGCAGACGTCACGGGAGCCGACAGGCTGTCTTTGGCCGCCTGCTCGGACGGAGCGTCACTTCTGATGCTCTCGTCAAATGACTGTTTATATTCTACGAAGGCATTGAAAAGGCGAAGACCGAGTTCTTCCCTGGCGGAACTGCGACGAAGTATCGACAGGTCTGTCGGATTGGATATGAATCCAAGTTCCACGAGCACCGCCGGCATCGAGGTTTTCCAAAGTACATAATATGGATTCTGCCATATTCCCCTGTCGGCCTTTATGGGGCCGCCCTTGAGACTCCGGCTTATCACCTGGGCGAATTTCATACTTTGCTCAAGATATGAATTCTGCATAAGCGTCATGAATATGAAAGACTCCGGATCGGAAGGATCGAATCCCTGATACTTGGTGGTATAGTCATCTTCAAGGGTTATCACGGAATTCTCCCGCCTGCACACATCCATATTATATGCGAATAAGTCCTTGTTGGTATCGGACGACTGGCCCAGAATATGCACCGAATAGCCATTAGGGGAATTCTTTGCGCTCGAGTTGATATGTATCGAGATAAAAAGGTCCGCATCTGCCTTATTGGCTATTTCCGCCCGGTCGTTCAAGGTGACGTACTTGTCTGAAGACCTGGTCATCACGACTTTAACGTCGGGATATGCCTTACGGATGCGCTCCGAAAGATTCTGCGCAATATCCAGAACGATGGACTTCTCGTAGGTCTTTTTATCCGAACTCACCGCGCCCGGATCCTTTCCGCCGTGACCGGCATCGATTACCACAACATGCAAGCCTGTACCGTCAGCAAACAGCGAGATGACGGAAAGAAATATTGCCAGGGCTATACAAATTGTGCGTTTCAAATTTATGTATTACATTTGTAGATTATTGCAAATTTAGTAAAAACTTTCGTTTGAGGAAAGACATTCATATTATTTCTTTTTTTCTGATTCTTTGCCTTCTCTTGGCAGATTTTACGGCGGGAGCTCAGAACAGGCGCGGTTCCAAGAGGGGGTCCGGCGGCTACGGCATAAGGGTAGAGAAGAAAGTCGTAGCTCCCGATTCATTGACGCTGGCGCGAAGAGATTCCATATTCCATGCCGATTCCATCAGAAAGGCCGATTCGCTGTCAATGCTCCGTAACAGCTCCCTTGAGAATCCTGCATTCTCTGATGCCAGGGACAGTGTAGTCCAGGCCAGAGATCCGCTGACCGGCAACACCAAGCTGTATTATTACGGTGACGTGAAGGTCAAGTACCAGGACATGGAACTGACGGCAGACTACATGGAGTATGATATGAAGACCCGTACCGTGTTTGCAAGAGGCAATTATGATTCCACCAAAATGTCCTGGGTCGGCAGGCCGAAAATGACACAATCCGGGAAATCATACGAGATGGAGAGCCTGAATTATAACTTCGACACCCGAAAGGCCTTCATCAACAATATGATAACTTCCGAGAACGACGGCATTCTCCACGGACAGAATATCAAGATGATGGATGACAGGTCCATCAATATAAAGCATGGCAAATACACGGTCTGCGACGCCGACCATCCGCATTACTACCTCGCCCTAACCTCTGCCAAACTGGTGCAGAACCCAAGTCAGAAGACCATCATAGGCCCTTCATACCTTGTACTGGAGGACGTCAAACTACCGTTCATCGGGCTGCCGTTCGGGTTCATTCCCAAGAAGCCGGAGCGGGCTACCGGAATGCTGATGCCGACCTTCGGTGAAGAACAGGCCCGAGGATTCTACATGCGCGGTCTGGGTATGTATTTCGTATTCGGGGACCATCTCGACCTGCAGGTGACCGGAGACTACTACACCCTTGGATCGTGGGCAATCAACGTAAGTTCCAGATACAACGTCAAATACAAATTCAACGGAGGGTTCAATATCACCTACTCCAATGACCAGACCGGAGAAAAGGGTACTCCGGAATTCCGTAAAATGACCAACTTCGGAATACGTTGGGATCATTCCCAGGATTCAAAAGCACGCCCGGGGACGACATTCAGGGCATCAGTGGACCTCAAGAGCCCGTCCAACAACAGATACAACTCCACCAGCATAAACAACGCGCTCCAGAATCAGGCGAGTTCCACCATATCCTATTCCAAAACATGGGGAGGCAAGGTAAGCATAAGCCTCAATGCCAGGCACAGCCAGAGCTCCTGCGACTCTTCTTACACGTTCACGCTGCCGAACCTGTCAATATCAGTCAGCACCTTCTATCCTTTCAAACGCAAGGAAAGAGTCGGAAAGGAGAAAATATACGAGAAGATTTCATTTGCCTACCGTTCTTCTCTGGACAACCAGATCAGTTTCAAGTCTTCCGAGTTCGGAAAGGAAAATCTCCTTGACAAGTTCAAGAACGGCATGAAGCACGACTTCACGATAGGTCTGCCTACATTCCAGCTTTTCAAGTACATAAGCATCTCGCCAAGTGTTTCCTACGGCCAGAACTGGTATTTCAGGGCCACGGACTGGACGTATAACGAGGAGACCGACAAGCTTGAATCCACGCAGACGCATCAGTTCAGCCGGCTCGGCATCTACCAGAATTACTCGTTCGGAGCTTCGGCGAGCACCAGAATTTACGGGACGCTCAATTTCGGCAAGCATCGCAGGCTGCAGGCTATACGCCACGTCATATCTCCGTCCATGTCAGTAAGTTACATCCCTAACCTCAATACGCGGTCCAACGGATACCGGACGCTCCATTACACGGACGCCTCCGGAACCGAAAAGACATACGACTACAACATCTACAGCGGTCAGCTCGTCTCCGTCCCAACCAGCGGAAAGCAGGCGGCAAGTATGACCATCAATATCGGCAACAACCTGGAAGCCAAGGTGCGGGACTATGCGGACACCACCGGAAGAGGAAGCAAAAAGGTCAAGCTCATCGACCAGTTCAACATCAACACCGGATACAATTTCCTGAGCGAGCATTACAAGATGCAGACCGTCTCAATGACAATGTCCACTTCCCTGTTCAACAAAGTCTCCATCAATGCAAGTGCCGGATTCGACCCATACGGCATCGATGAGCGCGGAAACAGGGTTGAACGGTTCGCGGTATCGCAAGGACAGGGATTGGCCAGGCTCACAAGTTTCAACGCCTCCGCCTCATTCTCCCTTTCCGGGAAAGGGCACATCAACGGCAACGATGGTTCCAAGACAGAAGGTTCCGGAGCATCTTCGGGATCTGCAAATTACTACCGCAGAAATTATTACCATCCCGTAACCGGAGAATTCATTCCGGAGGGTTGGTTGTACTACACCAATCCGGATTCACCTTGGTCGGCCAATTTCAGCACATCTTTCAGCCTGACACCGAGATACAAGTACGACGCTGAAAAAGAAGAACTCCAGCGCAAAAATGACATTCGCGCCACCCTCAATGCCAGCGGCAACATTAAAATCACCCCGAGCCTTTCAGTGAACCTGAGCACGGGATTTGATTTCATGGCCAAGAAAATCACCACTACGCAGTTGAGTGCAAATTATGACCTCCACTGCTTCAATATCTCCGTAAGCTGGATTCCGCTCGGAACATACAAGTCATACAGCTTCACCATCGCCGCCAAAGCGGCAACTCTCGCTGATCTGTTGAAGTTCAAGAAAAGCAACAGCTATTGGGATAATTGATTTTTTTAGCTATATTTGCACATCCAATTTTACGAATCTGCCGTTTCGGCAATTCATGACAAATCTTATTACATTATATGCCACTCAGTTTATTTGAGCTAAATTCAATGAATAGAGAACAGCTCGAGGCGCTTGCAAAAGAATACGGCATCACCGCTACCAAAAAGCTTGATGACGAAAATCTTGCATTTGCCATCATCGACAAGCAGGCTATCGTAGAATCTCAAAAACCGATTGCCGAAAAGCCTAAGCAGCGTCGCGGACGTCCTCCAAAGACTCAAAAAGATGCACAGGAGCCGGCTAAAGCGACTGCTAAAGCACCGTCAAAAACAGAAGAAAAAGCCTCTGCCAAACCTGAGCAGAACATAGTTAAGCCGGATACTGCGACTAAAGACGCGGCGGCTTCTGATTCCGACACACAGCAGCCGAAAAAACGGGGCCGTAAGCCTGCAAGCGAGAAATCCGCTGCGAAAGCATCAGCAGAAGCTCCTAAAAAGCCAGATACTCCTCTTGAGTCTAAACCGGAGAACAAGCAGCCCCAAAAAATGGAGCAAAAATCTCCTGAAGCATCCAAAGAGAGCAAAGTTGCAGAGAATGTGAACCCATCCCCTGCCGACGCAGTTAAACCTTCAACCCAGAAGCCGCAGCAGAACGCCCAGCAGGAAGGCTCTCACGTCAAAAAGAAAAAGGAACGCGACCTCTCCAAGATTTTGGAAAAAGTACAGTCCAAGGTTCAGGAAAAGGCAATGGAAGGTTCTACAAGAGTTACCCCTGTGCAGACAAACTACGCACCGCAAGGCGGACTTGGTCCTTTCAATTCCCAGACGCCACAGCAGAACAAGCCGTCCGATGGCGGATTCACCAAAAAGCCAAAACAGCCTCAGATTGTATATGAAGGCACTGTAGAGGCGACCGGAGTTCTGGAAATAATGCCTGATGGATACGGATTCCTTCGTTCTTCCGACTACAATTATCTCAATTCTCCGGATGACATATATGTATCTGCGCAGCAGGTCAAGTCAAATGCACTGAAAAGCGGCGATACCGTCACGGGAGAAATCAGACCTCCGCGCGATGGAGACAAATATTTCCCGCTTGTCGGAATAAAGTATGTCAATGGACGCACACCGGAGTTTATCCGGGACAGGGTTCCTTTCGACTTCCTCACTCCGCTCTTCCCGGACGAGAAGTTCAATCTGCTCGGAAACGGTCATGAAAAGGACAAGAGCTGCCGTCTGGTGGATATGTTTGCGCCTATAGGAAAAGGCCAGCGTATGCTTATCGTATCCCCTCCTAAGGCCGGTAAGACTCTGCTTCTCAAGAGCATAGCCAATGCGATAGCTGACAACCATCCGGAAGTTTACGAAATCGTCCTGCTTGTTGACGAGCGTCCGGAGGAAGTGACGGATATGCAGCGCTCCGTGAAGGCAGAAGTGGTGGCATCCACATTCGACGAGCCGGCGGAAAAGCATGTCAAGGTAGCAAATATGGTGATCGAAAAAGCCAGAAGACTCGTAGAATGCGGCCACGACGTAGTCATCCTGCTCGACTCCATCACCAGACTTGCCAGAGCATACAATACGGTACAGCCGGCATCCGGAAAGGTTCTTACCGGAGGTGTTGACGCCAATGCCCTGCAGAAGCCCAAAAGGTTCTTCGGTGCCGCCAGAAACATTGAAGGCGGTGGCTCGCTCACAATTCTTGCGACGGCCCTCACAGAAACTGGCTCCAAGATGGATGACGTCATTTTCGAAGAGTTCAAGGGTACCGGCAACTCCGAGATTCAGCTAGACAGGACTCTTGCCAACCGTCGCATATTCCCTGCCGTCAATATTCTTCTGTCGGGAACGAGAAGGGATGACCTGCTCTACCCTAAGGATCAGGGCCAGAGAATATGGATTCTTCGCAAGTTGCTTGCGGACATGAACCCTACCGAGGCGATGAATTTCATGAATCAGCTTATGGACGAGTACAAGACCAATCAGGATCTTCTTGACAACATGTCCAAGGTAAGTCCACAAGACGCCAAATACTACGATAATTTCTAGAATCAGTATAGAAGAAATGCCGGTTGAATCAATTCAGCCGGCATTTTTCTTGTATTATGTTTGTTGTCAGAGCATTACACCTTATTTGGTGCCAAATATACGATCGCCCGCATCTCCGAGCCCCGGTACTATATAGGCGTTCTCGTTAAGATGGTCATCCACGGCAGCTACGTATATATCCACGTCCGGATGCTCTTTCTGAACCTTTGCCACTCCATCCGGTGCAGCCACAAGGCACATCAGCCGAATGTTGGTACATCCCCTCTCTTTCAACATGGTCAGCGCGTCGCAGGAGCTTCCGCCAGTGGCAAGCATAGGGTCCGTTACAATTACCATTCTCTGGCTGATATCTTCCGGAAGCTTGCAATAATATACTACAGGAGTATGGGTCTTCTCGTCCCTGTACAGACCGATGTGGCCTACTTTAGCCACAGGAACCAGCGTAAGCAGTCCGTCCACCATGCCGAGCCCGGCACGCAGAATAGGAACTACGGCAAGTTTCCTTCCGGAGACTTTCCTGGCGGTCATTTTACATAAAGGAGTATCTATCTCGCAGTCCGTCAGCGGAAGATCGCGCGTAAGCTCATATCCCATAAGCAGTGAAATCTCTTTGAGAAGTTCCCTGAAATCCTTGGAACCTGTCTCTTTCTGACGCATAATGCTCAATTTATGCTGAATCATCGGGTGATCCACAATGTGCAATTGACTCATATAGGTGTGATTTTTATGTAAAGATATGAACTTTTTTTCTATTTTTGTCTAATTTTACTCTGACAAACTGCATATTTGACCGATGCTAAAAGTTTTTTGCAAGAATAACGGCACTTATAAAGAGTTTCAGGAAGGCACGACGCTTCTTGAGATGCTGCCATCATTTGACTTCGACAAACCTTATGACATTGTATCCGCCAAAGTGAATAATGTCTGCGAAGGACTGAAATTCCGTGTTTTCAATAGCCGGGATGTCGAATTTCTGGATTATCGTTCCTACAATGGGCGCAATGTCTATTGCCGCTCATTGTGCTTCCTGCTCTACAAGGCGGCCAAGGAATTGTTCCCGAACTGCAAGATCATTCTGCGCCGTCCTATCTCCAAGGGCTTTTTCTGCTGCATGGACAAAGGAAACGGTCTTATGCTCACAAGTGAGGACGTGGATGCCATCAGCCTCAAAATGAGGGAAATCGTAGATATGGACATACCGTTCCGTCGTCACGAAGCACAAGTCTCCGAGGCCATAAAAATGTTCAAAAAACTCGGCCAGGAGGACAAGGTAAAGCTTCTTGAGACATGCGGAGAGGTGTATATCAACTATTACACCCTGGACGACACCACGGATTATTATTATGATGCTCTGGTGCCAAGCACCGGATATCTCAAGGTCTGGAGCCTCTCTACATATCACGGAGGGATGCTTCTCAGGGTTCCGGACAGGCACGAGCCGTTGAAGCTTGCGCCATTCTACGAACAGCCGAAGACTTTCGATGTGTTCACGGAAACGGTGAACTGGAACAGAATCATGGGGCTGAGCAATGTAGGAGATGTCAATGAGGCCTGCCTTAACGGCCGGGCAAGCGAACTTATCCAGGTAGCGGAGGCGCTTCAGGAGAAAAAAATAGTCCAGATTGCGGAAGAGATAGACAAGAGATACATTTCTCCTTCTCCGGTAAGGATAGTCCTTATAACAGGACCTACAAGCAGCGGCAAAAGCACTTTCTGCAGAAGATTGAGCGTACAGCTGAAGGCCTGCGGACTCCATCCGGTGTCTTTCTCCACGGACGATTATTTCGTGAACAGACTCGACACTCCGAAGCTTCCGGACGGAACATTCGATTTCGACAATTTCGAGACGGTAGATCACGCTGCACTTCAGGAGGACGTGCTCAAGCTCGTTTCAGGAAAGGAAGTGGAAGTACCTGAATATAACTTCGTTACAGGAATCAGAGAATATAACGGAAAGAAGCTTTCCTTACATGAAGGATCCATTCTTCTTATAGAAGGAATACATGCGCTCAATCCGCAACTGCTTCCAAAAATTGAAGAATCAACCAAATTCAGAATCTTCATAAATGCCATCACCAGCATATCTCTGGACGACCACAACTGCATTCCTACCAGCGACAACCGCCTTTTACGCAGAATTGTAAGAGATTATAAGAAAGGCGCTTATGGCGCGAAAGAAACCATTGCCAACTGGCCGAACGTGCGCCGTGCGGAAGTAAAATGGATATACCCTTATCAGGAAGACGCCGATGTTCTTTTCAACTCAGCTTACCTGCTTGAATTTGCAGTGCTGCGCAACCATGCCGAAGCTATTTTGCGGACCGTACCTAAAAACTGTCCCGAATACAGTGAGGCGCACAGGCTGCTCATGTTCCTGAATTATTTCATCCCTGTTCCGGACAAGGAAATTCCACATACCTCGTTCATGCGCAGTTTCCTCGGATATAGCAACGACTGATTATGGGCAGAATAGTATTACCTCAAGATTTTTCTCCTCAGGAAAGGGCGGAGCGGGCCATGGAACTCTTCAAGCAGGGTTACAATTGCGCCCAGTCCGTAATACTCAGCTTCGCCGACATACTTGAGTCCTCAGGACTTGCCGACGAACACCTGCTCAAAGTGATTGGTTCGGGATTTGGCGGCGGAATGGGCAGACTGAGGGAAGTTTGCGGAGCATTCAGCGCATGCACCATGATGGCCGGATTCATCTCCCCGGCAGATGTCCCGGCGGATATGGCGGCAAGAAAAGCCAATTATGCCATAGTACAGGAGTTTGCCCAGAAGTTCAAGGATGCTAACGGCGGAAGCATTGTATGCCGGGAACTTCTCGGACTTGGAGAGCGGAAGCAGACAGAATCGCCGGCGCCGTCAGAGAGAACGCCCGAATATTACCGCAAAAGACCTTGCGTGCATACAATCGGTGAGACAGCACGCATAATAGCGGAAAAGTTATTATCCGACATGTAGTTACAATAAAGGGGAGCAGTCAATTGACCACTCCCCTTATCATTTGTACAGAATGTCAGAATTTCCTGTATGGCGACAACTTGAATATGAATTCATAATCATCGTACGGAAGTCTGTATTCCGGACGAGGTATGGCACCCCAGCCGTTTTCGCATGCGAGTCCGGTCTGAGCCTTGTCAATACATATGAACGTATTATCCTCCTCGTCAAGTTCTCCGGCATGGCGCTGATGTCTTCTGTCACCGTCATCCAGCGATTCGATGCTATAGTGAAGCGCGGATGCAGAGAACGGCTGTTCTGCGACAACCTCCAATCCCCTGCCACTTCTTTCAAGAATTCTCCACCAGCGTATATCTGTCTTGGTTCCGGTCTCCTGCGGACGTATGTAAGGATAGAACTGCTCGCTTACGGTCTGATTCCAAAGGCCGACAAATGTGGAATTGTTACGATCCGAATAATTCTCAATCGGTCCACGTCCATAGTATTCAAGATATTCGAATGACTTAGGCATAGTCATACGCATACCGAAACGGAACATGTCAGGCACCTTCTTTCCTTTCTCGGTAATCATGCGCTGCCGGATTATCACGGCACCACAGGCATCGACAGAATAATCCAGGTGAAGCTTCGCCGAAACTTCAGGCATATCCAGCACGGCAGAAACCGTCACGACATCTTCCGCTTTTGCATCTATAGACTCAAGTTTCATCTGCGGAGCCTTCCACACTGCACATTTTCTTTGCAGCATAGCTCCGAAATCGTTATCAGTCGGAGCGCGCCAGAAATTAGGCCTAATCTCTGTATCATCTTCAAGGAGTTCTCGCCCATTGATAGCATACCGCGAAATGAATCCCGTTTTTCTTGATATCTCAACCGTGAAATCATCACCGGTTATTATAAAATAGTTACGGTCATTATCCTTAAGTAAAGGACAAGCTCCTTTATGATTCATTTCAAGACTTGACGGGGAATAAGGCACGATGTCCAATTGCTGTTTGGCCACCTCGGTCCCGGCAGGAAGCAAAGGTTCTTCCCGTTTCAACCTGTAACTCAGGTTGAGCAGCAACTCTCCCTCGGAGGTTAAGTTTGAAATAGGCAACTGAACGGTGGTCTTCTGCTGCGGTGCGGCATCAATGGTATCGATGCGGCCGTTGAGCACCGGTACGCCATTGTCAAGAACCTCCCATTCAAGATAATATGCAGACAGGTCGCGGAAGAAATTCTCATTGTAAATACTGAGACTTCCCTTTCGGATATCAAGCGGCTCCGTCCATATATTCTGATAAATGTACCCCACCTCGTAAGCGTGCGGATTAGGGATTCGATCAGGTCCAATCAGGCCGTTGTCACAGAAACTCTGATCGTTGATGTCATATCGGTTGAAATCCCCGCCATAGGCATATATCATACGGCCGTTTTTCCCGGTCCACCTGATGGATTGATCTACGAAATCCCAGATAAATCCGCCCTGGAACTTAGGATATTTTCGGATGATGTCCCAATATTCCTTGAACCCGCCTTCGGAATTTCCCATGGCATGCGCATACTCACACATGATAAGCGGCATTGTACGGGTGTCATCCTGACAGTACTTCTCGCAATCCCCGTAAGACAGATACATGATACTTGAGATGTCCGTTTTGCCGTCCTTCTCATAGTCGGCACGCTCGTATTGTACGGGACGCGTCGGATCCTCGGACTTAATCCAATCGTAGGCCAGAGAGAAATTAGGTCCATAACCTCCTTCATTGCCCAAAGACCATGTAATCACGCTCGGATGATTGACGGAGCGTTGCACATTGCGCTGGTTGCGCTGGAGATGCGCGAGCTGATAATCCTCTCTTAGCGCAAGCGTAGCAGGACCGTATCCCATGCCATGACTCTCTATGTCCGCTTCCGCTATCAGGTACAGCCCATACTTGTCACAGAGGTCGTACCAGCGATTGTCATTAGGATAATGACTTGTACGTACCGCATTGATATTCAGCTTTTTCATCAATTGAATATCCTGTATCATCCGCGCTTCGGACACTGCATATCCTTCGTCCGGATCCATTTCGTGACGATTGACTCCTTTGAAAAGAACGGGCTGTCCGTTAATGAGCAGCTGGGAGTTTCGTATTTCTATCCTGCGGAAACCGACCTTTACAGGTATTGTTTCAGATCCGCAGCTCGCATATAGAGTATATAGATATGGGGTTTCAGCGGACCACTTATGCACGCTTTTAACCTTGAGTTCCGCGCCCTTCGAATCAGTCTGCGCAGAAGCCACTTCCCTACCGTCTGCATCCCTGAGGCTCAGACTCACCGGAACTCTGCCTTTAGTGGAAAGGCGCACGGAGAGTTTGCCGTCGCGAAACGACTCATCCGTAAAATCAGTAGTCACCCGAAGGTCTTCGATTCGCTTCTTGTCCCTTGCGTAAAGATAGCAATCGCGTCCTACACCGCAGAAGCGGAAAAAGTCCTGACATTCAAGATAAGAGCCGTCACACCAACGGAAAACCTGAAACGCAAAATGATTCTCCTTGCCTGGTTTGATGTATTTGGTAATATCAAACTCAGCTTCCAGCTTGCTATCCTCACTATAGCCGACAAATTTGCCGTTGACCCACAGATAGATATTGGAAGTGACGGAGCCGAAATGCGCTATGATATCTTTTCCTGCCCAGTTATCCGGAACCACGAAAGAACGCCGGTAGGTCCCGGTATGATTGTTTTCGACCGGCACGTTCGGAGGATCGTTACGAAACTGGTTTTGCCACGGATAGCTCATATTGACATAAGTAGGGTCACCGAATCCGTTAAGCTCCCATACACCAGGAACAGGCATCTCCGCCCAATTGCGGTCATCGAAATCAGGCTTCTGAAAATTCACCGGACGAGTATCTGAATTTTTTGTCCAGAAAAACTTCCATTTTCCATTTAGACTCAAATAATTAGAAGAATTGGACTTGGTAAACTCTTCTGCCCGTTCAAAAGATTCGTAGGCAAAATAAGAGCTGTGCATAGGCGCACGGTTTACTTCATTGACCCGCGGATTCCGCCATTCGTCGAAAGTCTGTGCAGAGCCAGAGAAAGCCATCATCGCAAGCGCTGCAGACAAAAGAAATTGTTTCATTATGTATTCATTAAATTTAAACGAATATAGTGATAATATCTCAAACATAAAAGCGGGATGACATTTTCTGCCGTCCCACATATAATAATATTCGTATCTTTCCGAATTACATAGCCTGAGATACTGCTACGGCAACAGCTACAGTAGCGCCAACCATAGGGTTGTTACCCATACCAAGGAATCCCATCATTTCTACGTGAGCAGGAACTGATGAAGATCCGGCAAACTGTGCATCTGAGTGCATACGTCCGAGAGTATCAGTCATACCGTAAGAAGCAGGACCGGCTGCCATGTTGTCCGGGTGAAGGGTACGTCCGGTACCGCCACCTGAAGCCACAGAGAAGTACGGTTTGCCTGCAAGCACGCGCTCCTTCTTATAGGTGCCGGCTACAGGATGCTGGAAACGTGTAGGGTTGGTAGAGTTACCGGTGATGGATACATCCACATCCTCCTTCCACATGATGGCAACGCCTTCGCGCACATCGTCAGCGCCATAGCAGCGAACGCCGCCACGAACTCCGTCAGAGTACTTTGTCTCGGAAATAACCTTAACCTCTCCGGTATAATAGTCAAACTCGGTCTGAACGTAGGTAAATCCGTTGATGCGGGAAATAATCTTTGCAGCATCCTTTCCGAGTCCGTTCAGGATGACGCGAAGAGGTTTCTTACGAACCTTATTGGCCATCTCGGCAATCTTGATAGCTCCCTCTGCGGCAGCATAAGACTCATGTCCGGCAAGGAATGCAAAGCAGCTTGTCTCCTCGCGAAGCAGTCTGGCAGCAAGATTACCATGTCCCAAACCTACCTTACGGTCATCTGCAACAGATCCAGGGATACAGAACGCCTGGAGGCCCTCGCCGATAGCTTCTGCGGCCTCTGCTGCGTCCTTGACACCCTTCTTGATAGCGATGGCCGCACCTGCTACATACGCCCACTTTGCGTTCTCAAAGCAGATTTTCTGGGTGTCCTCACACATCTTGTATGGGTCGATTCCCTTGGCGTCGCAGATAGCCTTTGCCTCTTCGAGGTCTTTGATTCCGTATTTGTTGAGAGCTGCATTGACCTGGTCAATACGACGCTCGTAACTTTCAAAAAGTGCCATAAGTCTCTTACTCTTTACGTGGGTCAATATATTTAACTGCGTCCTTGAAGCGGCCGTAAGTTCCCTTGGCCTTCTCTATAGCCTCAGGTCCGGTGGCACCACCTTTAAGAGCATCCATAAGCTTTCCGAGGTTAACGAACTCGTATCCAATGACTTCGTTATTGGCATCAAGAGCCATCTTGGTGCAGTATCCTTCAGTCATCTCAAGATAGCGGGAGCCCTTGGCCTTGGTTCCATACATGGTACCTACCTGGCTGCGAAGGTTCTTTCCAAGATCCTCAAGGGAGCCTCCGACTGGAAGTCCGCCCTCAGAGAAAGCTGATTGTGTACGGCCATAGACAATCTGAAGGAAGAGTTCACGCATTGCGGTGTTGATGGCATCGCAGACAAGGTCGGTATTGAGTGCCTCAAGAAGAGTCTTGCCTGGAAGAATCTCAGAAGCCATAGCGGCTGAATGAGTCATTCCTGAGCATCCGATAGTCTCCACGAGAGCCTCTTCGATGATACCGTCCTTAACATTAAGAGTCAATTTGCAGGCACCCTGCTGAGGAGCACACCAGCCGATACCGTGAGTAAGGCCGGAAATATCCTTGATTTCTTTTGAATGCACCCATTTTCCTTCCTCAGGAATAGGTGCATTGGCGTGATTTGCGCCTTTTGTTACGCAGCACATCTGCTGCACTTCTTTTGTGTAAATCATATTCTAGAACTATGAATTTGTATTAGTAATCCCTAAAAATAATTTAGCAGTGCAAATATAGTCATTTTTAGGGATACGGACTTATATTTTTTTAAACATAATAACTAATTTTGTACGATTTTAACTCTAATGATTCAGATGGCATTTACAGACAACCAAGATACAATATGCGCACCTGCTTCAGGCACAGGCGGAGCGGTCTCAATAATAAGAATCAGCGGCGGGAATTGTTTCCGGGTTGTGGATTCTCTGGTCTCGTTCCTTAAAGGTGATGCTGCGTCTTCTGAGGGATATAGGCTCAAACGGGGGCATTTTCTGGACCTGGATGATGTGCTTGTAGGCATATTCAAGGCTCCGCACTCATACACCGGAGAAGACGGGGCTGAGATATATTGCCACGCCTCCCCTTATATTGTAAGTTGCATTTTGGATCAGCTCTGCACGCATGGATGCAGAATGGCCGAGCCGGGAGAATTCACAAGGCGAGCCTTCCTGAACGGGAAAATGGATCTTGCCCAGGCCGAATCGGTCGCAGATGTGATATCCAGCAGTTCCGCAGCGCAGCACAGGATAGCCATGAACCAGCTCAGAGGCGGGTATTCGGCAGAACTGCGTTCCATAAGGGAGCATTTGGTGGAACTCTCCGCACTGCTTGAACTGGAGCTTGATTTCAGTGACGAGGATGTGGAATTTGCCGACAGAAGCAGGCTAAAAGGGCTTATTAAAGAGACTCGACGCAGGTGTTCCGAGCTTGCAGACTCTTTCCGATGGGAAAACGCCATCAAAAACGGAGTGCCGGTAGCAATCGTGGGTGCGCCCAACAGCGGCAAAAGCACCCTGCTCAACGCCTTGGTAAAAGATGACCGCGCCATAGTATCAGACATTCCTGGGACGACGAGGGACACCATAGAAGAGACCTGCGTACTTGGCGGAATACTGTTCAGATTTATCGATACGGCAGGCATTCGCGAGTCTTCGGACAAAATAGAAAAAATGGGTATCGAAAGAAGCTTTTCCAAACTCAGGGAAGCATCCGTGGTGATAGGTTTGACAGATGGAACTCTGCCTTCACGGGAGGTCCGGGAGCAAATTTCCAACATAGCCAATCATATAGATTTCGAGACTCAAAAACTCATTATCGCCGTCAATAAAAATGACGAAAAAGACGCAGGAGAGACACTTAACAAAAATGTTTCTGAATTAAACGCTTTTGTTATATCGTCTGATTTACTTAAAAGTAACACACGCATCCTCTCTATCAGCGCAAAGAAGCGTTCCGGCATAGAAAAACTGGAAAAAGCGCTCGTCGAGACATGCCATATCTCCAATTCCGAAGAGATTCTGGTGACAAATGCACGACACGCCAAGGCCCTGAAGGAAAGTTCCGAGGCCCTTGGGAAAGTATCTGCGGGACTTGATGCCGGCATCCCCACAGACCTTCTCGCAGAGGACCTTCGCGAAGCACTATCGCTGCTTGGCACCATCACCGGCGAAATCTGCTCCAACGAAGTTTTGGGCGAAATTTTCAGCCGGTTTTGTATTGGAAAGTGATTGCTTGCTGGACATTGCTTAGAATTCACAGTAATTGATTGAAATAGAGTCGTTTAACCACGGCTCTATTTTCGCACAAAACGACCACACTTATTATCTTTTGTGGTATATTTGTACGAAATTATTTGTATTTAATGATGGATACCATGCAATTTATATCTTCTTCAGAAACCAAGGAGCAAGAAGAACTCAAAGAAGATAACCGATATGTTAATGCGTCTCAACTTCAACATTCCACTGTTCATTGTCACCATCAACAAGACTGAGGCAAGCGACTATGTCGGATTTGACACTGAAAATCCTGGCCTTATGCCTATTAGCGGAACATACATAAAGCTTGGATATAATGAGTTCCTTCTATACAATAACTCCAGATATGGCAATGAAGGCAAATGGGAATACATCTTCCCTGTAAAGGTCAAACTCGCAAAGATATTCCCATCAGGCACAAAAATAGAACAAGTACTACTGATGGAAGAAGTCCGCGAACTGTTAAGCCAAATATACAAATTCAGTTGTATGTACTGGAAATCAGTGAAACAGCAAAATCTGCCGATTACCATCAAATACCCAGAGATGGTTGCCGAGATTGTCCCGCACTTTGAGGACGATTACTTGCCGGAATTCGGACGACGAAACCTCTGGTTCCTATAATACGACGCAGCCCCGATGATGAGTCGGGGCTGACTACTTTCTACTCAAATATCAAATACCGGAAATACGGTTCGAATATCACGCTCTCCGTATCCTCCCGGTTGGCCAGTGGCTCATTCACCAAATAACTCTCCCGCCACAAATGCAATGTCACCTTATGCAACGGCTTCTGCGGTTCTCCAAATTCATACACACCAACCTTAGCTCTCTTTATGAGTTTAGCTTCAAGCATCTGAGCGACAGCATTAATCTGCACATTGTACACGCTCTTATTAGCGCCATACTTAGTCCCCAACATCCTTAAAATCAAATCCGTATTGATTTCATCCTGAAGTCTAAACTGCTTGGCCAGTAGGCAGAACAGGTCGTAACAGAACGGATACCTCGCAACAATTACAGCTGACAAGATAAGATTCTTGTCAGCAGGCGACCTCAGCGCCGCCATCACCTCATCCTTGCGTTCCTTACTCAGCTCCACAATGCGATTATCCGCAAGCGTAGTCTTCACTTGGCGGAATCCCTTCTTCTGCCGATTCTCTCCGGCATACTCCGTATTGATGAGTTCGTTCAGTCTCTCCAAATCCTGTTCTCCGCTGATTTCTGCCTTAAAAGCCTCCAGTAGGATATCCATCGGAATCCTCTGATGCAACCCCAGTGATTTATTAGTCTCTGCCATACTGTTCGATTGTAATGAACGGAATCAACACCTCAAGCCAATGCGTACCGCCGTGGGTAACGCACTTTCCTTTGTTCATAAAGGCATCTTTTCCGCTCGCGTAATAAGTTCTAGACGACGAGTCCACCTGCTCAATATGCCCGGCATATTCCTCTTCAAAAAGAGCTTTATTAGCCTCTTCAGGAAGAGTAATGTGACGATAGCTCATATTTGCACCAAGTGCATCACGATAATCAAGTTTCTTGTAAGCCGATGCGTCAATGTTACCGTGGTCCGTCGTAATATACACCTTATACCCTCTGTCAACCAGATGTTTGATATTCCCTATTATCTCATCCTCCTCAACCCAAATCTTCGTATTGGACAACAGGTACCTGTAGTCCGACGAAGCGTGCATCATATCATCAAGAGCGGTTACGACATAGCCAAGCCTCTTGACAGAAGTCTCCTCATCAATGCTCCCCGAGTGCTGATAGTAATGCTCAAATGATGTTACACCCTTCTTTGCCCAGAACTCCTTCCAAAGCTTTGCCTCGCTTTGCGGTCCCTGCACATAATCTACCAAAGGAATATCTCCACGGAATATTGCCTGTCTCGACAACTCCGTCACCGATGGCAGCCACGCATAGATGCAATCATTCTTCGCACTAACATTCAGCTTCTCCTCCAGGCTTCTTGTCAAAAGCAGCGACTGCCACCAATTCATACCGTCAACTACCACCAGAGCAGTCTTTCCGCTCTGCTTGCTTATAAACGGAAGCACCTGGGTGACAATCCTCGGATACTTGTTTCCGCAAGTCGAAGCCACTATGTTCACATAGCCATCTTTCAGGAAGTCCAGGAACTTGTCATTGACGATCGTAACCTCCGCTTGGAACTCAGCCCATTTGCCAATTTCAAGGATAGAGAGCACAATCTCTCCAGCCTTCGACATCCATTCCGTTGGCTTGTTGAAGTCTATATCTGTGGATATTTCACGCCACTCCCGCAGCAAGTCCTCGTATGCAATCTGACCTCTATTCTTCTCCGACGCGACATCATGCAACTCATATTTATTCTCAAGTGAATCGAGGTCAACGATTCCATTCTGCTCATACAGCCACGCCATCTGGGCAAATGACAACTGCTTCACCTTATCCCAGGAGTAATGCTTAAAGAAGGACCTGAACTGGAAGACCACCTTGTCGCACTCAGCAGCAATATCATCCATAATCCGGAAATCCTCCTTCGTCACGAATAGAATTCTGCTCTCCGGATGACGGTTCATCTCCAGTTCCCTCACAAGACGTAATGCAAGGGAATCCCCAGTATAAACCAACACACCGAGTCTCTCCAAGGCAAGACAACAATCGGGCGTAGCAAGGTAGCCGTCACGGTTAACCGCAACGACCATTCGCTTGCCTTCCGGGAGGAAGATCTTGTCGTAGATTGCTTTTGCGAATCGGCGCTGCTCCATTGCTATACTCTTGATGATGCGATATCGTAAAAGCGCAGAAGCACTTCGTCAGTAGTGAGGAGTTCCTCCGGGAGCTTGTTGCCCACGGAGACGATGGTGGCGAAATCGTGGTTCTTGTAACATTCCTTGAATCCGGCACGCAGGGCTTCGAGACGGGCATTTTTTACCTTCTTGGCCTCAACGTACACTTCGAACTCTTTCAGGAGTCGCTTGGTCCTTACAGCATCGAGCTGTGCCTGGTCATTGATGTCAGGAATGTGCCAGTAACCATTCTCGTCCTTAAGGAAGTTCTCGTCGAGAATCTGCATCAACTCTGGAAGTGTGTCTCCCTTCTTAGGTTTAACAAGGTCCTGCATCCAGTCAGGAAGGATTTCGCTGTATGTCTTCGGGCCGTCTTCGAGTTTGCGTTTGAGCCATTCAATGCCTTCAGCTTCAGAGCCAACAAGAATGAAGATGGATGTGAATGACGTTGTGCCCTTTTTCTTCTCTTCATACTCAATCGCTTGCTCGTCAGTGAAATACATGCCGTCTCTCTCTACATATCTTTCTCTCAAACCTTTTTGGAATTCTGTAGCATTTAAAGGGACTTGATATCCGTGCTCTACGAAGTAGGCAATTAGGCGGTCAAACAAAATTTTAGGGGAACGCTCAATTACTGCTGTGGTTGAGTGCTCCTTATTAATATGAACTGGAATATGATCAAGGAATTCATTAATAAAATCCCATACATTAACTGTAACGTCAAGGGATTGAGCAAATTTTGTAATCAATACTTCAGTTGGCTTGAAGCAGGTTATAACGAGGTCTTGTTTTACGGCAGTCGGCGTATTAACGGCTTTAAAAGAGCCTTGTTGTTTATCCAATGCTGACACATTGGCAACAATGAATCCAGCCTGCTGAAGAGATAGTTGAATTGCATTCCATATAGCTGCACTTGTGTTACTAAACTCGACTGTCATCCACTTCCCAGGCTTGAGTACGCGGTAATACTCTTTAAAACTATCAGCCATTAGCCTCTGATAATCCGGGGTCTTCTTGTCAAGAGGTTCATTAACTATAGCTTCCTTATTATTGTCTGTTCTGACTCGGAGCCATGTTTCTTGAATAGAGTTGAGTTCAGAATACGAAAAATTAGCACCAAATGGAGGGTCCGTAAATACATAGTCGATGGAGTTGTCTCTAATACCAACACACGTTGCACTCGACACTCCTGTAACATTCTTTGCATCTAGCATATCGAATGCTACCTTCATCTTCTTCATCTTGTTTTTAAGCGCGACAAATACATTCGACTCACTGATTTGAGATCCAATATATAGCGTGCCGCTTAACGGATTATATGGGAAGGAGACCCCTGGTCTATAACGGTTGAGTTTAGAGATACTAATCAACTGACTATTTACAAGGAACATAAATTCCTTATAATTACATCTAGAGAACAGATATTGTAAAATAATCAGAGTACGGGGAAAGTAAAACTGATGAACATGGGTGATCCCTTGCCTATCATTCCTTCTGGCCTCATTACCTTCTGGCATTCGATCAGCAAATAAATCAAAGCTCGCTGATAATTCATCACATTTCTGAACAACTTCATAATCATCAGCATCTAATGATTTATCATAGCTCTTACCACCGAAAGAGTAATTGATTAAGACGGGAATCTTGCGTTGTCTATTGATGGTTTCTTTTAGAGTGCCATCATATACGGTCTCCCATGCTTTGTCTGATTTATCTTTTGATATTTTGGCAGAACAATGGGGGCACTCATACTGCTTATAAACTTCATTCGTGGCCTTGTTCACTGCCGTATTGTAGAAATCATATTCTTTACCGCAGTTCGGGCAAACGAACACATCACTCCATACAGTATAGTTTATTGTTCCCTTGAGTTCTTTGGAATGACGAGTAGTATAAGCCCATTTAAATTTAGCTTCAGCCTCAGTTAATATTTCCTCCATCACCTCAAAGACTTTCTTAGAAGATCGTGGTGAATTGTAATTCGCAGCAATCAAAGATGCAACTGGACTTAAATCCGATTGTATTGCATGCCTGAGCCCTCCATTATTGGATTTATTTACTAGTTCACACGAACAATCATCACATAAATCGCAGGCTACGCCTGTCATACCCGTTCCACAGAATCCATCATACACAATATCTCCTGGTTGTGTATAATGCAATAGGTATCTCATTATTGCAGGATGAGGCACTTTCGTATGGTATGAATGAGCGTTATAAATCGGATTGTTCTTTCCCTCGCTCACATCAGCGGCATACGGTTCCTTGACCTCGAAGTCGGCCTTGCGCTTTCCTTCAGCCTGGAGTTTCACTTTCTCCGCTTCCCATTCCTTGATGAAATCGTTTATCCACGGATTAGGGCAGGCGGTGTAGTATGGAGGATCGGACAGGGCGACGATGTCATCATCCTCCCCTATCGGGAATCCCTCGATAAGTCTCAATTCAGGCAGTTTCTTACGGAGTTCCTCCCGAAAGAACTCGCGTCGTTTAGTGTCGTTCTCAAATGTGATTCCAAGACAGGTTACAGGGCCTTCTTCCTTCACCTGTTCATCGTCGCATGTAAAGAGTTTGCCGTCCATTTGGGTTCACTTTATTTGCTTAATACTATTCTGACTTTCTTGCGGTCTTTGCCGGAGCACTTCTTATTGATGGCATGCTCTATCATACCGATTGCTTCATCCGCAGTCATAGGTCTACTAATGCAGGCTGCAAGTTCCTCTGAAGTAATTTCTACCTTCTCATATCCCCCACTGAGCATATCGAGCAACTGGAGCAGACATTCTGCCGAATGCCCGTCATCGATTACTAATAGCCCGGAAGCGAACTGCAGGAGGAAGTTCTGTGATTTCTCGTCCATAAGGCTGAGAGCTTCCTGGGAATCTGGTGCCTGCACATAAGCCTTGAGAGCATTTATCCAGGTGTCATAAATAACCTGAAGGTCTTCTTTGAACTCTGTCACTGTCTTCATACTCTTGCCGCCTGATGTGAGCGGATTAAAGCCGGCATATGGTGTGCTTCCGAGAATACTCTTGACATTCGGATTAGCGGTCTTGAGTTGATTGAATGCCATCTTCCATTGGTTCCAGGCTGAAGTATTGATAAGTGTGCATCTGCACAGGACGGTGCAAGCGCGATATTCTCCGCTATTGAGTATCTCAATTCTCTTTGCCTCATCAAATTCTGTCAGACAGCACTTGTAATACTGCTCCAGATACCACTCAATGTAATCGGCCTTAACCTTGTCCAGCTCAGTATTGTATGCGCTTACCTGGGCATCATTGAGGTCTTTCAGCACATCTGCAACCTTGTTTACCGTAGCATCTATGTTCTTCGCAAGAGCAGTTTCTGTCGGCACATACTGCTTAGCCTGTGTGAGGTACTGCACCTTCGAATTCAATTCGGCAGCAGTCTTGATGATTGCCTTTGTCTGATCAAGTTCGGCCTTATGTGCAACCATCTTCTTCACAACATCAAGGTCATACTTAAAGTTCTTCAGTTTTGCCTGTTTAGTGATAGTCGATACATAGTCACTGAAACCCTTAAGCACAACTATGTTTGCCCTAATGGATACCCCCTTTATCTGATCGATTACGGTAACACCGGCAACCTCAAGACCATTCTTGAGCTCCCTCGCGTCGAAAGTCGCACACTCAGAAGCAAGCGCCCTCGCAGCGTTGGTCATAGTGATAAACGTGCTCTCCTGCTCCAGCTGATTAGACTTATCCTGGCCGCAATACATCTTGGTCAGTTCTCTTGCAATCGGGATATTGATATCCTTCGGCCTCTTGATGTTGGCAAAGGTGTAATAGTCGTCTGACTGAAGATTTCTGAGTTTATCCAGCGTGCTGGCGTTGATAACATCACCGCTATTGAGCGTAATTTCGCACTCTCCGAGTGAAACGAGCACCGCGAGCACAACAAATTCGAACACAGCGTCAAGATGATAATCTTTAGTGAACCACACATTCTCAGACCTCGGCAGGAGTTCAAGAATCTCATCCTTGTTTACGACCATATTCTGGCCACGATCATTCATCATCTTCAGGATAGCCTGGGCATAGATACTATTGTCAGTCGTAAGCTCACCTGCCTTGTAACAGCCCAGTCCCATCAGTATGGCCTCACCATCTTTATTGCTCTCCGTCGGATGAATAATCTTTGCGAATGCACCCTTGATGTAACGGTCTATGTTGCCATTGGTCTTATCGAATGAAATGGTCTGGTTGGCGTATGTGAATGCAGGATACTTAGGTGTGTCAGCGGTAAACTGGTCCTCGAAAATGGCGCTCGCCACGCTGTCGAAGATTTCCAGCTTGGAAGCACCATTGCCTGGCAAAGTGTAGGAGTTGAGCGCCTTAGCCTCACCGTCTCCGTAATACACCTGTGTGCCGTTCAGGTAGCAAGCATCGAATGCTCGTCTGGCCTTAACGAAAAGGTCCTCGCACTTGCTCTTGTAGTGAATCTTTTGCGCCGTGTCGGCAGACATATACTGGCTGTATGCAGCGCCATAGAGCACGACAAGATTCTTAAACTCGTCGCTCAGGTTGTCCATCACGAAGTACACCTCGTCATTGTCCATATTCCTGCCTTTCTTATCGGCCTGGAATATTGGCATAAATATCATATAGAAATGCTGCTTCGGATGTGTCGTAGATTTTTCATTAGGATTGCCCAGGAAGATGTACCCGTCCCTTGTGACCTTATGGCTTCTCCAATCAAGTTCGTGCGCATAAATCTGGAATCCCGTCCTGTATGGGTTTGAAGTGATGCCAAGCACTTCAACAATAAACTTGAAGAAAGACTCATCCTTACGGCTCTGTGGCATCGTCTCGGCAACCTGAGCAATCAGTTGGTCAAAATTTACTCCACCCTCAGTTCTGAGGTGATACTCCTCATTCTCGTCATTGTAGTCAAAATACTGACCTGAAGTAGCCTTTATAATGAGTTTTGCGGTACTATCAATTGTGTCCTTAAGCATCTCAGCATCGTCAGCAAGCTCATCAGTCACGCAGAGATCATTTACCAATGACATAGCGCTCGCACCATAACCCTTGCT
>ERZ780002.173-NODE-173-length-30323-cov-3.82391_pt1 | contig 30323 bp, 30 predicted proteins | sample MGYA00511947_ERZ780002 | MGnify/ENA primary metagenome ERZ780002 (study PRJEB29588, sample SAMEA2148558) | human gut metagenome | biome: human gut; feature: human-associated habitat; material: faeces | place: Denmark | collected 2008/2010 ... | reverse complement strand
AAATGTATTCCTTTGTGCATCAAAAAGCAGATCGACCGCCTTTTCCCCGAGCATTTCCTGTCTGCGATCAACGGTCGTCAAAGACGGAATATAAAATGCGGACAGCTCATCATTGTCAAAACCGGTTACTACGATATCTTTTGGGATTTCATAACCATACTGCTGCAAGCGCTCCATTCCGCCGATCGCCATCGCATCATTTGCAAATACAATTGCCTGCGGCGTCTGGTTTTTCATAAAATATTCGATGGCTTTTCTTCCGCTTTCACGATTATAATCAGGAATGCCATGCTCTTCCATAGCATCCCTATATGCCCGATAACGTTCCATTCCTTCTTTGCCCTGCAGAATACCGCACACATAATTGATTTTTGTCAGATGATGTTTCTTTATCAGATGTTCTACAATACGTTTCTGGCTATTGTAATCCGATATTCCGACATTATGCATTCCATCAATATATTCATCAACACTTACCGCTGGAATCCTGCTCTCTTTTATCCGGTTCATCAACGAGTTGGAAGCCGGTTCATATTGTATTGAATTTTTCATAACGATCACACCATCGTAGGTAGTAAGATCCGGAAGTTCCATAATTTGAAATGCTCCGACTTTGTTTTCTTCCGACTCATCATAGTTCACAAAGCATGTAAAAATAAATACATCCGTATCGAATTCCGCAGCACGTCTTAATACACCGTCGATCACACGATTCTGATTATCAAAACTGATTGCACCTGCAAGAAACGCAATTTTTTTTCTCATGTTTCCCATCTTTCCCTGAATCTGATCCTAAATTTTCTGAAAACGATTCATTTCTTCCATAAGATGTTTTGAAGAGTCAACGTTTTCCGTTGCTTGTTGTCGAATGTTCGTGATAGAATTTGCAAGATCAGACACATTTTCTGTTGCACTGCTAATTCCCTGTGCATTTTCTTCCACAACCGTTGATATGTTGGTGATTCCATTATTCATCTCAGCCATAACCTTATGTAATGCCGAAATATTATCGTTAAAAACAGCCATAACAGAATCCATATGCTCTGCCTTCTCATAATACGTATCCGTAGCACCTTCAAATCCAACGTAATCACTCATAATCCGATTTTGTACAAAGTACATAAGATTTTGTGCATTCTCCATAAGTTGATTTACTGCCGATATCACTTCTACACTAATACTCTGAATATCATTTGCAGTATTTTTTCCCTACTTCTCCTGCACGCGCAGCTTCAATAGATGCATTTAAAGCCAGAAGATTTGTCTGACTTGCAATATCAAGAATATCATTGGTTAAATTATTTATATTTGTAATCTGCCTGCTCGCCTCTATCGAAGAAAATAAAGCATTCTGTTTTTCATTAATAAGATTTGAAATTTCATTTTTCTTCTTTTCAGTTTCTTCTTTTACGCCAATTGCCAAAGCTTTAATATCGGAAGAAATGGAAACACATTCCTTCGTCTGATCACCTACATTATTAACAAACTCCAATATCTCATGTGTATTCTTCATAAGCCCTTCAATTGAAGATGCTATTTCTTCCATACTTGCCGTAATTTCTTCCATCGTCGTAGCAATATAATTTACATTTTCGCTGGAACTGTTCACTTCTGTATTCATCACCCCAAGAGAATTCTGCATTGACTCCGATTGGTGGTGAACTTTACGAATAACCATCTGTAATTGAATAATAAAATTATTAATACCTTCTGACAATTGACCGATTTCATCATGTGAACGGACTGTAATGCGTTTTGTAAGATCTCCTTTTTTCTTGTTAATATCATCAATAATATGATCTAACTGACAACTGGCTGCACTTGCCGGTTTGCTTACTGTTCTCCTCATAATCAAAAGAACCACTACCGACACCATTATAAATATAACAAATAATATTTTCGTCACTTGAATATTCATATCAACTGCCTGATTATACAACTTTGACTGTTCAGAAATTCCACCTTCCAGATTTTCCGTGAGATTCGTTTCCGTTTTCTCTCCCATATCTCTAACAAGATTTTGGAAATCGGATCCAAGTGCTATACTTGCCTGCGCAAAATCCCCCGTATCTACATATTCCTGTATTGTTGAAAATTGCAAGAGCACTTTATCAAGGAATTCTTCATATTTCTTAATTGCATCTTTTAACTTTGTATTGTTATTATCTTTTAGATACACATCTATCTTCTTCTCGCTCTCAGTAATAGTTGACACTTCCTCTGCCAATGAACCTTCAAGCTGTTGACGAAGTTCTGCATTATCATACAAACTAATAATATTAAGGTATTTCTGACCTCGTTCCATACTTTTTTGAATCGTAAATATTTCTGTCTGAATTGGAATATACTGCTCCGTGATTTCTAATCCAGACCGTTTTACACGATTTTGTGATCTTACAGAAGTTATCGTATTTAGTCCAAATATAACAACAAACAGAACCATCATTAAAAGCACTTTGCTCCCAATTTTTTTCATAAATAGTTCCTCCTATTTAATTTTCTCCAAAATATTTACGCAAGAAATAGGCCGGTGCACAGCTCCATGCATGACAATAACTATTGACAATAGTTCCGCCGTACGGGGATTCATCCGGATTCTTCGGATTATACAGCTCCCAGAATGTATCTGCACCAAGCCGCGCCATACCACCCCAATACTCTGTCAAAACAGCAAGTGCTTCCTCATCCGCGTTGCATTTTAACAATGCTTCAATATAGTAGTGATACATATACGGAGTCACCATCTCAAGAGCCTCCCTATCTGCTGCAACATTATGTAAAATCCGAAGACCTTCTTCGGAATCGACTACACCGCCAAGAATCAGCCAGACCTGACTTGCATAAGAAATCTGTCTATTTTCTCCGCTGACAAAAAGTCCTTTCTTTTCATCGTAAAAATATGCTTTTGCTGCCTTTCGATAGACTTCATAAGTTCCTTTTAAGCATTCTGCATCACGATTTTCTCTTAATTCCTGTGCAATTGCAATCGCACTCTGCATCGCATACAGTAAAACCCCCTGTGCTCCCGCCTGCTTATTTAATTCTAGCGACCAGTCAAGAAAACACCATCCTAACACATCACGGTCTCTTACAATGCCGTTATCCACTCGTTTCTGCGCCAACGAAATCTGTGTTCTTGCAGTCTCCCACAAGTCACGAAGCGCCTCCTTGTCTTTTGTCTGCTTATAATAATCCCACAAAGCAACAACATACAGAAGTGAATAATCAAACATACTCGTATCATCCACTTCCGGCTCCGGATCTAAGAATACACAGGCTCCAACCTGACCGTTTTCCATCGGTAAGGCCCCAAACAGATACAGACATCCTTTTACCATATCATTCATCTGATAAGTCTCGTAATTGGCAAGTGCCTGCAGACGAAGATCTCCCATCCAGAGTCTCTGGTCACGTTTTGGTCCATCCTCAAATACCTTCTGCATACAATCATGCAGCGTATTACAGGCAATGCGATCAAGCTGTTCCAATTCCTTATTCTCGCTATGATATGCGGATAAACGGCTATCATCTGCTGAAGACAACGCAACCGCTTTTGCCTCTTCAATAATCAGGTCAAATTTAGAGCTGACATCAAGCACTTCGATTTTCACGTAACGAAACGAATATCTTCTGGGCAGAAAATATTCTCCCGGGACAAGATCAATATGCACCTGTTCCTGCTGCACCCATGCCGAACAGATCCAGCCCTGATAATCTTCCACCCGTTCCTCGAATTCCTTTTTATTTTCTGCAAACGAGAAACGAAGCCATACCGGAGCATCCGGATGTGAACGAACATACCCCAACTTTAATTTTATGTGCCCCACAAGATGTCGACCAAAATCAATTTCAACTGAATCTCCCTTTTTAAGAGGCTTTAAAAAAGCTGCTATATCCAGAGGTTCAACCACCGTTTCTTTTACTTCCGGTAACAGCTGCAACGCTTTATCCAACAATTTTAAATTTTTCACCATAACTTTTTTCTCTCACTCTTACCACTTCAAGTACTCTTTTCCACAGAACGGGTCTACTGGATTCTTACCAGTAAATGCACTTCTTCCCATGATTTTTTCCACAACGCTTTCTATCACATACTCACTGTTAGAATATCCGTTGATATAGGTTTTGATCATCGGCACATCTATCAGATGATACGGATTTGCGAGGCTGATGAACATCACCGGACGTTCCGCAACAAACCACGGAACATTGTTTCCGTTTCCCCAGAATGTGTACCAGGAAAGACGATTGGTCACTTTATTGGAAGCATTCTCAACATTTCCTATATAGATAACGAGATCATAACTTTTCTTAAACGTCCCGACATCAAATTTTGCAGTCTCGAAATTCTCCGGTTCATATATCGTTACATCAAAGCCTTCTTTTACCAGTTTGCTTCGAAAACTCTCCAACACTCTCTCATTTGAAGGGAAATCTCCCATAATCTCAAGCAGTACTTTCTTCGTTTTCCGCGGACTCAGCGGCAAGATCTTCTGTGTATCCTTAACCAGCGTAACCGCAGCATTGGCACTTTCTTTCGCCCATGTGACATGTTCGTCCGAACGCATCACACGAAGTGCTTCTTCCGTCGGCACAATCTCACTCTTTGCTTTCTTATAAAGACCCAGCGCAGCCTTAGTTGCAAGAATTCTTGTGATTGCCTCGTCCAAACGCTGCTCCGACAGAATTCCCTGCCTGTATCCGTTTAACATATACCGATAATCTTCGTCCAGATCTTTATTAAAGAGGAACATATCACATCCGGCTTCAATTGCATAAGGCACCGCCTTCTCTCTTTCCATTGCACAGCTAAAACCAACCATGCAGGTAGAATCGGTAACAATCAATCCGTTAAATCCAAGCTTTTTACGAAGCAAGCCTTTTAACAGTTCCGGAGAAAGTGTTGCAGGAACTAACTTGTCCGGAAATATGACCGACCATCACCGTCTGCGCTCCCGCCTGAATCAGTCCGCTGTAAATCTTTCCGTAGGTTGCATCCCACTCCTCACAGGAGAGACTGTTCACACTGGTAAGAATATGCTGATCCACCTCATCGCAGCCATCTCCCGGAAAATGTTTAATTGCAACAAGTACATTTTCTTCTTTTGCAGCCTTTATATAATTAACACCACATGCTAAGACCCGATCCGGATCGTCACCATATGTACGCACATTAGTAATCGGATTTCTCCAGTTTCTATCAATATCAACCACTGGTGCAAACGCCCAGTTACATCCCACCGCTGCCCCCTCGCTGCAACTTACTTTTCCTAAACGATAGGCGTCCTCGGTATCTCCGGTTGCAGCTATCTGCATCTGTTTTCCGTACTGTGTTCCATCCGTTGCAATTCCACATCCACCATCCTCAAGATTAGCTCCGACCAAAAGTGGAATTTTACTATGTTCCTGAAGATAACGATGTGTTCTCTGCATCTCCTTAGCCTCACCGCACCGATACATGATTCCACCGATATGGTGTGAAAGCATAACATGTTCCAGATAATCTGCATCTCCTGAATATCCGATCGGTACAAATAACTGACCGATTTTTTCTTCTAACGTCATTGCTTTTTTTGTATTTTCAACCCACTCGATATCCTCTTTCACAAGAAAGAAGGGTGCCTTTGTCAAATTGATCATATTTCTGTCCTCCATTTGTTAAGCATCAGTTATTTAAGGTTGCATTCAGCAAAGACTGACGCTACATGTCAGGTTTTTTGTAAAAACTTGACGCAATTTATTTGCGTTTTCCGGTAAACACACGAATCAATAAATGTTCGTTACTCAGATAAATTAGGAACACTACAAGCAATAAAGCATTAATGATTGCCTGCATGGATGCATTTACTTCATTTGAGAATACCGCAAATGTGGAATTCAACATTGACATACATAAAGCTGCAAGTAAAAATCCAATCTTTTCATTGGTAAATCTGCTGATATAAGATCCAATAAACATTGGAAGAAATGCAGTAAACATAATACTGATAGATCCAAAGTTAAGCTGACCTCCATTGATGGTTGTATTTCTGGAAGCGTTTAAAAAGCCAACAATTCCCATCAGGCCACCGCAGATCACATAACAGGCAATTAACTGCAGCCTTCTGACCATTCTTAAGTGCGTTATAATCGTATCCGAATTTTGTATAATCAAAGAGTCCAATAATAATTACCAGTACCGCCACAATAATAATTGCTGCATAAAGCCAGTTTCCTGTAAAAGCAGTCATGGATGAATTCTGTACCTCTTTCATAACGTAACGACCTTCTGTAATTGTAAAAAGAATTCCTTCATAAATCAGTGTTACACCAAGAGACGTAATAATTGGTGGCAAATGTAAAACCACATACAAAACACCGGAAATCAGTCCAAGCAGCATACCAAATAAAATAGTAAGCATCAGCATTATCGGTGCACTGCCCTGACCTCCACCTAAAAACGAATATGTAATCTTTGCACCAATCACAGAGGAAAGCAATGCCATTGATCCCAAAGAGAAATCAAAACGTCCACTGTTAAGATTGATGGACAAAGCGATAGTTGTGATCATAACAATTGCAATATAGACAACAAAATTGTCAAAGCTTGTCATATTCATGATCATTGTTTTTCCTTTTGCCATACAAATACCCTGTAACAAAATAGCCACCAGTACCGGTATGGCAAGTGCTCCTGCTAAATTTTTTATACAAAGTCTGTTTTTACTTTTCATGTTATCTTCTCCTTTCTTTTTACAGGATAATTTTTCATACCCTCTCCCAATAGATGAAAGTAATAAATTCATCTATTGGGAGAGGGTGCGGCTTCTTTAAGAAGCCGCGACCAAATAATAAAAAACAAGTTAATTAGATGCAACCACCTCATTGATAGTATCAAAAGTAACTGTATCACCAATAATTTGATCCAATGTATCCCTACTGTAAATCGGGTTATCACCATTATCATTCTTGTAAAATTTATCAAATGTCTCACTATCTGTTGCTACCTGATAATTTTGGCTGAGTGACACAGCATTTCCCTGCGCATCACGAATTACATTCCCATTGATTGCATTCATCACTAATGCAAAAGCAGGTCCTACCGATGATGAATATTTTCCAGCAAGATATACAAGCTTTCCGTTTGTGATTGCCTCTCCATTACTCTTGGTAAAGGAATCAATATCAGAAAACTCAATACCTGCTGCATTCAACTGCTGTGTAAAGAATGTTGTTGCCATTCCGACAGAGATGAATGCTTCCGGAGCCGCCTGAATGGCTGCATTGATCTCGTCTGTTGTTGTATCACCATATCCCTGTAAATAAGATACGATCTTGATATCTCCTGAAATCTTTGACAAATCTATACCCTGATCAGCAAAAATCAAACCAACTACATCCTCTTCAGTTGTCGCTCCGCCATAAGAAAGTCCAAGTCCTGCAAGTACGCCGGCTGTACGATATACGTGCATTGGATTCGGAATAAATGCGCCATAGATTGCAGCAGTCTTAATGCCTTTATCCGCAAAGAACTTGCCCATTTCTACACCAGCTTCATACTCTGTATCCATACTCGGACCCACCTGTCCAAGAAAATATTCATCTGTTTTATATTTTTCAAACTGTTCCTGATCAAGTGTTCCTGCTGCAACTGCATAATAAATCTTGTTTTCCTCACATGTTTCAATCTGTAATGCACGATCATTGCTTGAAAAAGAAATGACTGCCTGATATCCCTGAGAAGCAAACTTCTCAATTGCAGATTTCTCACTTGCAGCATCCTTAAGTTCGTCTGTGTAAGTAAATGTTACACCATACTGATCCGCAATATAATTCTCATAGTAAGAACGGAATCCTAATGCTTCCTCACCACTGACATCCTGAACCAGAACACCAATCTTGACATCTCCTGTCGGCTTTTTTTCCTCCTGTCCATTTGAAACATTTGTATCATTTGTTGCATCCTTACTGTTTCCACATCCGGCCAGCATTGTCAGAGACATAGCTGCAACAAGACCAAAGCTTAACATTTTTTTCATTGTTCGTTTCATAAATTTCTTCCTCCCTGTTTTCTTTTAAAATTTATCTTTAACACACAATGTGTTAAATTCTTGTTTTATCGCGGTAAAGTCTGCGAACGATAGTTAACGCTTGCAACATATACTATAATCAGAAAAAACACTGCACTTACAATCTGCGTAATGCCATATCCCGATGTAGAATCAATGAGCAGATCCAAAATATTATTTAATACAATATAAGAGAATCCTTTCCTCCAAATACAATTGCAACCATAATATTCATTCCAATATCCCCGGCTGTCGTTGTTGTAACAGATGGTGTATATACCAATGTCATAAATGCACCGATTCCTACTCCTACTCCCGCCAAAAGGAAGCCCAATATTGCATATGTGTTATATTTAATACCGGAAAGCTGCGCACAGATTGGGTTTCCACCTACAAATTTTTCTCTTCTTCCAAACTTTGTATAATCAAAAACAAATACACAGATCGCAACCCAGATTACCAGAACTCCAATCTTAAATGCCGAGTTATCCAGATGTTTTACAACCTCGCTTGGAATACTGATTCCACCAACCGCACCACCTTTTGTCGTAATAATCTGCGATGCAATCGCGGATAACACGGACATCATTGCTACCGTTGTAACAAACACCGGAATATGAAATATGGACGCAAGCACTGAATTGACCAGTGAGCAAACAATTCCTGCTAATAAAATCACGATAATCATCAACGCAAAATTTTCAGTTGCATTATAGGTAAGTACTCCCAGCGTGGCCGCAAAAAGCGTTGCGGCTCCCAGGCTGATATCAAATGAACCCAGTGTATAAATAAAAATTGCACCTGTTGCAACAATTGATAATACAATCCCTTCATTAAATACAATCTTAATATACATATCCAGACGATATCCTTTACTGCTTACAATTCCACAAAATACTGCAAGCAATACGACAAGTGCTACAAAAGGCAACGCACTTATCATCATTTTTTTATTTTTCGTCATTCTTTTTTGCCTCCTAAATCATATATTCAATAATCTGTGCATCAGAAAGAGTTTCGCTTCTCTCAAATTCCGCAGAGACCTCACCATTTTTCATAATTAGAATCCGATCACTCATTCCAATCAGTTCCGGTAATTCCTCACTGATCATAAGGATTGATTTTCCCTCATTTTTCAATCTCACCATAAGCTGGTACATTGCCTGTTTTACACCGATATCCACGCCTCGTGTCGGACAGTCCAGAATAAGGATTTCACTTCCACATCCAATCCATTTTCCAAATACAACCTTCTGCTTATTTCCTCCGGAAAGCTGTGATACTGACTGATCTCTTCCCGCACATTTGATGGACAATTCTTCAATCTGATGATTCACATATTTTTTTTCTCGATTTTTCAGAATCAGAAAATTATTGATCGCAAATTCACTCATTCCTGCAATTGAAATATTATCTTCAATACTTGCATTAAGACATAACGACTCAACATCTCTGTCCTTCGATACATAACCCACACGTTTCTTCATTGCAATTGCCGGACTGTCAATGATCGTTCCGTCTTCCACCGTAACGCTTCCCTCTTCCGGCTTTAATGCTCCAAAACAAACCTTTCCAAGAGAATGCATTCCGCAATGTGCCAATCCACCGATTCCAACGATTTCTCCTTTATGCACCTGAAATGAAATCCCTTTTAACCGGTCTTCATATACCAGATTTCTTACATCCAATGCCACTTCGATCATGCTCGCGCGGATTGCTCCGGCCTCAAATTCTGCTTTTTCAAATGTCCGGATAATCTTGCCATCTCGAAGAACGGTCAACGTATCACAGACTTCCATAATTTCATCCAGATCATGCGAAATAAAAATCACTGATTTATTTTCTTTACGGAAGCGATTCATAATGTCATATAAAATTTCTCTTCCGTCATGTGATAATGCTGTACTCGTCTCATCGATTACCAGAATCTGAGGTTCTTTCATCACAACTTTAGCAATCTCTACAAGCTTTCTGGTTTGAAAATCAAGCTTCTGCATAAGCATTTCGCCTGTTACATCATTGACACCGATATTTTTCATCACCCTGGTCGCATCCGCATTCATTTTCTTACGATTAATCAGGCCGAACTTATTCTTATACTTTTCAGACTCCGCAAGGAAAATATTCTCAGCTACCGTAATCCCCGGTATTGTTCCGCTCTCCTGAACAATCATTCCAATTCCCTTGTGAAGTGCATCGATCATGCTAAGCAATAGAAGTAACCGTTGACTTTCCCGATCCGTTTTCTCCAATGAGTCCTCTTATTTCTCCCGGATATACAGTCAGTGATACATCATTCAAAGCCACTGTACTTCCAAATTTCTTATTCATATTTGCAACTGTTAAAATTGGTTCACTCATTTTTATCACCTCGTCTTTATGCTTATTATAGATTTTTGTTAATTTTTATGTGATTTTGTTTTTTATCTGTTTCACTCATTTTTTTAATGTGTTTTTCTTTTTTCTATACGTTTACCTTAAATTTAGTCTCGCCTCTAAAAAATAGATTAAAAATCCTATGTTTTTATTGATTTTTGTATTGCATATATGTTTTAATCAATATAGTTACCTTTTTATATGAAATGGAGGAATTTTATGTCAGAGAACTACTATCTTATTTCCGATAACGATGTACACATGCCGATCCGGTGTACGATGCAGCGATTTGATCATATCCGCCAACAGATGCATGATTATTTTGAATTGTCCATGATTGTTTCCGGAAGCTGTACATTACAATTTGATGATCATATGTACAGTCTCAGGGAAGATGATATTTTTTGCATCAATCCACTTACACTTCATGAACTACATGGTGTCAATTGTGTCATCATAACCGTTCTGTTTAATCAAACATTATTTGAACAGATTCTGCCGGTTCCATCACATCCCCGCTTCTTCTGTATTAGTCCCATGTCGGATAATCAGGAAGCAATTGCACAATTACGCTCTCTGATTGCTCACATCATCAAAACAAATGTGGACAAAAAAGATGGCTACGAACTTCGCAACTGGTCATATATCTATAATGTTATGGATATTATGTACCTTCATTTCCGTGTAAAATTATCGACTGCAAATGAAAAGAAAAACCACAAATACGCTATCCGGATAGCAGAAATATCACAATTAATCCAACAGCGCTATACAGAAAACATAACCTTAAAAGAACTTGCCGATGAAGTTCATTTGTCCGTTCCCTATCTTTCAAAATTCTTCGTTGACTATTTTGGGATGAATTTTCTAAGCTACCTGAATCAATACCGCCTTATGCATGCGATGCAGGAACTTTCCATAACAGATAAAAATATTGATGAAGTAGCGATTGACAGCGGATTTCCTAATAGTCATGCCTTTGTAACTCTTTTAAAAAAAGAATATGGAATGCTGCCAAAAGAATATCGGCGCGAGCAAAAAAAAGAAAAGCAACAGACCTCTCAACAATTAGAACAACATAATTATATTGCAGGATTAAAGAAATATTTAAACGACAATACACATACCCACGTCGTATCCCCTATATCAAAAAAACAAATTGATTTCTCTGTAAATGGAAGTTCTTACGTATTGCTACATACATGGAAAAAAATGATGACAGTCGGTCGTGCCAGTGATGTGTTAATCTGTGATATTCAGGAAATGTAAGGAAATGGTGACCAGATTTCAAAATAGGATTGGATTTGAATATATTAAATTATGCGGTATATTTTCAGATGATCTGCATGTGTACAATGAGAAAGCAAACGGTACACCTGTGTACAGTTTTACATATATTGATAAAATTCTTGATTTTGTAACCAAACTTCATCTTAATCCATGGATTCAACTTTCTTACATGCCGGAAAAGCTCGCCAAATATCCAAATAAACGCTTGTTTGGTTCTAATGTCAGCCAACCCCATTCCATTGCCGCATGGTGCCGGCTTGTTTCAGAGTTTCTGCAACATATCAGCAACCGCTATGGACTTGAGGTAATTCGCTCATGGAAATTCGGTCTTTGGAACCAGCCCAACACAAACATGGATCTTTTCGGATTTTCAAACGAAAAAGACTTCTTTCAGTTTTATAAGGAAACTTTCCTTTGCGTAAAAAATTTCTGTCCGGATATTGAATTTAGTCTTCCGCCGACTTACTACATCGTATCCGAAGGCTACGAAAACTGGTATCTGAACTTTCTGGAATGGTGTAAACAAAACGACTGCATCCCTGACAGTTTAAGTTTCACTTATTATGACACCAAACTGATTTCCAATAAAAATCATTCAAAAGAATCTTTCGGTTTCATATATGCCATGAGTTTATCGGAATCACCAGACGGACTCAAAGATTTTGTCATGCAGGTTCTCAGAGAACGACGCCGGCTAAATCTTGGTAAATTGCCAATCTACTTATCCGAATGGAATAATACACCAAGCCAACAGGATCTACTGAATGATACCTGCTTCAAATCCTGTTATATTGTCAAGAACATCCTTGAAAACTATGACCGTCTGGAAAGTTTTACTTATCAGGCGCTCACAGATCTTATGGCAGACAGTTCTTTACCAAATATGTTATTTTTCGGTGGACTTGGTCTTTTTACCGTAAATGGAATTCCAAAAGCCAGTTATTATGCCTACACACTTCTTCAACAATTGGGTGATCAGTTTCTTGGGCGTGGAGACGAATATTTTATCACCCGTGAAAATGATAGTTTTCAAGTCATGCTTTACAATTACAGGCATTTTAATTACTTATATGCGAATGGAGAACGTTTTGATATGACAGAAACAGACCGCTATACCGTTTTTGCTGATTCGGAACCGGTAATGATCTCCCTGTGTTTATCTGATATTCCACAGGGAAACTATAAGATTTCTGAAACCTATGTAAATCGAACGCATGGAAGTGCTTTCGATCAATGGGTTTCTATGGGTGCATTGGAACTTACTACACCTCAGGAAATTGATTGGTTAAAAAAATCATCCGTTCCTGGATTTCATCAGAAAATTGTGTCTGTCAACTCCGATGAAATCCTCGAACTGGATGTCACATTAGAATTGTTAGAGGTACGATTAATTCAAATTACACCTCTCCACTGACTTTTTCACAACTTATCAATGGAAAGCAGATCCGAAAATGTATGGATTGGATATGTCACATATTTATGACTCGCGGCATCTCCAATCCCTGCACTTATGAATCCACCGGCATAAGCCGCATCAATTCCTGCAAGTGCATCTTCTACAACAAGACAATTTTCCGGCTTTTCCTCAACCATTTCCGCCGCTTTTATAAAAACCTCCGGATCCGGTTTTGACTTTGTAATGTTTGTTCCATCGCTGACCGCGTCAAAATATCCATCTAATCCAATTTGCTTTAAAATCTTCTTTGTATTCTTACTGCTTGATCCGATTGCAAGCTTGTAACCGCGCTGTCGCAAGGTGTCCAACGTATTTTTTACTTCATCCGAAAGATCCCTTGGAGACATCTTTTCCAATAGACGAACGTAACTTTCATTCTTTCTTGTAGCAAGCTGTTCTTTTTCTTCCTGTGTATAGCATCTTGATGCTCGCTCCAAAATGATATCAAGGCTTTCCATACGGCTTACACCCCTTAATCGTCCATTAATTTTCTCATCAAAATAGATTCCTTCTGCATCTGCCAATTCTTTCCACGCCTGATAGTGATAGTTATCTGTGAAACAAATGACCCCATCCAGGTCAAAAATAATAGCACGTATCGTATCCATAAAACACGCCTCCTTTTTCATTTGCTTCACCATAACAAAAATAAGGACAGCTTTTTAGCCTCTGATTAGACCAAAAAACTGTCCTTATTTGATATTTTTATTTTTGATGTGTTATGCGATAAGATCTCGGTGTCATACCAAATCTTTTTTTAAATTGCCTGAAAAAATAACTCTGATTCTCATATCCTACATCAAGTGAAATATCTTCGATTGACAGATCCGTTTCCTCAAGAAGTTTGACCGCAGCCTGAAATCGCCTCTGTTGCAGTAAATCCTGAAAATTTGCCCCTGTCTTTTGCTTGATCAGCTTACTTAATACGGTAACTGACTGATGTGTATCTGCTGCAATCTTTGTCAAATTTGCATTTTTACAATCACTGTTGATATATTCAAGAACCGACTGCACAATAGTCTCCTTGTAATCCATAGAAGAATTATGGCTCAAATTCTCCAAATGATTTAACAAATACAAAAAGACAAGTCCCATGGAATACTGATTGATAACATCTTCATTCATATATTCATAAAGCATGGATTCTATCATATTCTCCATCAGATTTTCAATCTGGGGATTCTCCTTTAAACGAAAAATCAGATAATGAGGAACCGGACTCTTCTGCCGGAATGCCCCTGCAATGAACTCCGCTAAAACATTTTTTTCCTGAAGCATTCCAAGCGGAATTTCAAAAAATTCCGGCAAAGCAATAAAATTGATTCCAATGTCTTCAAATTCAGCTCTGTGAATCGCATGTTCCACATACTGATTGAGCATCAGTAAATCTCCTTTATAAAGTGTTAATTCTTTTCCGTCAATTACATGTGTAATCTCCCCCTGTACCACATACATAAATTCCACATAATTATGCCGGTGCAACGGAAATTCCACAAATCTGCTGTGACGTCTTACAGTAATCAGTTTTCCCCTTCTGAGCAGTTTTTGACGATCAATCTCCTGTATGGACGCTTCGCTGTATAACTGTTCCTCAATCGCTGCCTGTCCTGCCTTATATTTACTTTCCTCTTCTGATATCTGCATAAGTTCATCAAGAAGTTGTTGTCTCATTCCTTCTTCTCCATTAAATACCCGGTCAAAGTCTGCATCACCAGATTTTGACTTAAAAGGGGGCATGATTCAAAGAATCATACCCCACTATTTACATGCCATTACCAATAAACAGCTTACTATTGATTTCTCAATGTCCTTCCCACAGAAACCGTATAATTAGATACAACCGTTGTCTTATCGGAAAGTGTTGTGGTTGCCTGTACAACAACAGAATTGATATTGACAGACATTCCTGAAGTAACGGAATAACTTGCGCCCGGTACACTCGATCCGGTGACGGTACAGTCTGCAATCACTCCGCCATCCATTCCCTGAATGCTCAGGCAGTTCTTTGCCAGATCCAGTGCCGTCTTACAGTTTACGGTAGATACGGTGCGATCTACACTGATCACTGGATTTGCCTGACTGTCGGTAACTTCCAGATATCCCGTAGTTGTAGCCAGTGATGTGCTCTGTCCATCACTTGGATAGAACTTCAGTTCCAGCAGATAAGTACCTGTCTGTGCCTTTGTCACAACATTTCCATTCAGTGAAACCGCAGAAATCGGAATTTCTGATCCACTGCCAATTGCTGCAGGTTCTGTTGAAGATCCACCCTTTGACAGATCACTTCCATAATACTGTCCACCCTTACTGATCCTTACAGATGCAATATTCACATACCGATAGAATACGCCTCCGCGATACTCTGCCAGACGCAATGTTGTCACTTTTGATGCAAGCAGATCCGATGCAGATGCTCCAGAAGTAATTGCCAGATCAATGACCGGTTTGCTGATATCAACCTTATAGGAAGATGCTCCATTATAAGGAGGAGTCTGTACAACAACGGTAACATTAACGGATGCCTTATGTCCGTTCATTGTCAGGGTCAGGGTATAATTGTAAACACCTGCTGCTCTTCCGGATGCGTCAAATACCATACGGTCGGTTGTCGGATCATAGGTAGCCATAGATACTTTATTGGTACTGTTTTCTACGATCTGGTATGTCTCATTCTCGAGTCTCAGACTCTGTCCATACTGATCTCTTCCCTCAATATTGACATATTCCTTATACCCTGTTGCATAAGCGTTTGACATGGTAATCTGCGTATTATCTGCAGACAATGTTGCAAGGTATGCCGGTTCCGCTACCGTAATCTCGTATACATAAGTGTATTCCTGCTTTGCATAGGTTGCGGTAACGATAATATTTGCGGTACCTGTCTTGATTGCTGTTGCATAAGCAACATTGTTCTTTCCAGGATTTACAAGCAATGTGTCCGGATCGGAAGACTCAAACTTGATGCTGTCATACTTCATCTCGGTATTGTCTGTATCCAATGCCCGGAAATGTACATAATAATTGCTGCCGGATGCTACATTATGATTGTCCTTGTAACTGGATGCACTGTAATTTGGCACTGCTTCCGAAGAGGTAAGTGTAAGGTTTGTGTTGTTTGACACACTGGCTGCCTTACATACAAAGGTTCCGCTTCCGGTCAGTACCAGATTCGGATCGCTTGCACATTTATAAGTCAGTGTAACCGTTCCGGTATCCCCAACTCTGGTCATATAAATCTTATTATCCTTTGTACGGTAACCATTTGTAATCCGTTCCGTATAAGTAATATCTCCCGGATATGCTGTCTTGACATCAATTCCGTTTGCATCAAGAATCTCGTATTCGATTGGTGTCTCTTTTCCGACGGTCACTTCTGTTGTCACAACTCTAAGGCTGACCGGTCTTCCCACGGATGCGGTAAAGTCATATGTTGACTGTCCATCGGTAACCGTATAGGTTGCACCGTCTTTCAGCTGATTATAGGTTGTAAGAAATACCTGTGTTCCGTCATCGGAAAATACAGCCGACTTGATTTCCATCTTTGCACCTGCCTGGGTCCGGATAGAAAAATCTCCTGTTTTCACAAGATTTTTGGCATTTCCGGAATATACAGCCGCTACCTTGTTTGCTGCCATCTGTGCAATTCCGGTCATGGAAGTTGCGACAGTAATAACCTTGCTGTCGGAAACCACTTTATTTCCCGCTTTGGCCTGCACGGTGATGGTATAAGTACCTTCTTTTGCCGGAGTAAATGCACCGGTCTTTGTAATCATGGACGAAACATCATTTCCGTTTCCATCCACAGCGGTCCAGACATTGGTGCTGATGGCATTTGCCGGAGTAATACGGAACCGGAACTGATAGGTCTGTCCCACCTGATATTTCAAGACTCCGTTATCTACAATGGAAATTGTTTTCGGCAGTATTTTAATCTTGGCAGACTTTGTCTTGATCGTGCTCACGCACTTCTTCCCTTTGTAAACTTTTGCAGTTACAATTACGGTTTTATTCTTTGCGGCTGCCTTTCCCCGGGTGCGGATTGTCAGACTGTTTGCAGATGTCTTTCCGCTCACGGATGTCGTTGTTTTCTTCAGCTTTGCATAACTTTTTCCGGTGCCGGAAAGGCTCCATTTTACCCTCTGCCCTTTGGTAAGATTGGTTACGGTATATGTATACACACCCTTACCGGTGCTGTTTTCATAAAGAACCGTATAATTTTTTACAAATTTCGGTTTTGCTGCCGCATCTGCCTGTACTGGAAATACAGAAATAATCATTGCCAGCGCACACAATACAGCAATCAGTTTTTTGCTTTGCAAACGCATAATCTCTCCTCCTTATCTGGTTCACTCGCTACTTAAGAACAACGTCCTTTTGTCTTATATTAGCACACCCTCTGTGCTTTCGCAATTGTTCAGACAGAGGGTGTTTCTTAAGATTTTTTTAATCCAGGGCGATCGCTTCTTCTTCCCGTCTCCGGAGAATATCATATTCATCCGGTTCCATCCCCAGATCCACATAAAAGATCTGCTGCGGATGCGGACAGGATTCCATCGGCTCTCCCTTTTCATCCATCAGTCCCCGCACCGTAACGGTCACATTGCGTCCGTCCGGTTTCATCACTTCGATCTGTTCTCCGACAGAAAATTTATTCTTTTGTTCCACCCGGTACATTCCCTTTTCATTTTTCGGACCGACAATTCCCAGATAGGTATATCCCTTTTCATACGTGTTGTTATCGTAAATCTGTGTCTCCTCCGAAGGTTTTCCGTAGAAAAATCCCGTGGTAAACTGGCGGTATGTGCAGCTTTTGATCTGTTCGAGATACCATGGCATATTTTCCTGATATTTCTCCGGAGATTCCAGATAATCGTCAATCGCCTTACGGTAAGTACGCGCCACCGTTGCCACATAAAGTGCGGTCTTCATACGTCCCTCAATCTTAAAACTGTCAATTCCTGCTTCCAGAAGATCCGGAATATGCTCAATCATACACAGATCTTTGGAATTGAAAATATAGGTTCCGCGCTCATTCTCATATACCGGGAAATACTCACCCGGACGCTTCTCTTCAACCACAGAATATTTCCACCGGCACGGATGTGTACATGCCCCGCGGTTGGCATCCCTTCCTGTAAAATAATTGGACAGCAGACATCTTCCAGAATAGGAAATACACATAGCGCCATGTACAAATGTCTCTATCTCCAGATCATCGGAAATGTGTTCCCGGATCTGCCGGATCTCCCGCAGGGAAAGTTCTCTTGCCGTTACCACACGGGTAGCACCGAGTTTCTCCCAGAACTGAAATGTTCCGTAATTGGTGTTGTTTGCCTGTGTACTGATATGGCGGTCAATATCCGGGCATCCGGGCATCCTTCTCCGGCGATCGTAAAGATTGCCGGATCTGCAATGATCAGTGCATCTGGCCGGTCCGGCTTCATATTCTGCAGTTCCGTAAGATATTCCCTCACACCGTCAAGATCATAATTATGTGCCAGAATATTTGCCGTCACATAAACTTTAACTCCCCGTGCATGTGCAAATGCAATTCCCTCTGCCATCTCTTCCTTGGTAAAATTTTTGGCTTTGGCTCTGAGTCCGAATGCCTCTCCCCCGATGTAGACCGCATCGGCTCCATAAATAACTGCAATTTTTAATACTTCCAGACTGCTTGCCGGAACAAGCAACTCATTCTTTCTCATCGTTTTCTACCTCTACTTTTGTACTGACTGTAATTCCATCTCCCACCGGCAGCACCGCTGTTACCAGATCTTTCCGGTGCGTTAACTCATACAAATATTCCCGCATCCGTTTGTAAATCGTCCGGTTTCTGCGGATCACCGCATAATGGGACTCAATAATGTCCCCATCCTGCAGCACATTATCCGAGACAAGTGTCCCTCCGGTTTTCAGCAGACGCAGAATATCCGGCATAAAATGAATATACTGTCCTTTTGCGGCATCCATAAAGATCAGATCAAACGGCTCGGTGAGTGTCGGAAGGATTTCCGCTGCATCCCCTTCAAGCAGTGTAATCTGCTCTTCTTTCCCTGCTCTCTTAAAATTTTCCCGGGCAATCGGGATTCGCTTTTCATAATTTTCAATCGTGACAATCTCACACGGTACCGGATCATATTCTGCCATCAGAATGGAAGAAAACCCTACCGCAGTACCGACTTCCAGAATTCTTTTTGGTTTTGTCATCGCCAGCAAAAGCTTCAAAAAGCTCTGCATCTCCTTCCGAATAATCGGAACATAGGAATCCAGAGCTTCTCGTTCGACAGCATCCAAAATTCTGGTATTTCCCGTATCCAGGGAATTGATATATGTTACCAGTCGTTCATCTACTATCATATTTATTTCTATTGTGCCTCCGTGCTTTCCACATCCTGCGTATCCGGTACCATCTGCTTTTCTGCAAAGAAACGATACCCGTAATCATAACAGGTCCTGCATAAATGAACGGTTCCATATAAAATCAGCAGGATCAGCATAATAACAAACGCAATTTTAATGAAAGTGAACAAAGCTTTATTCATAATACCCCTATACTTCCATGATAATCGGCATGATCATCGGACGTCTCTTGGTCTCTTTCCAGACGAAATCACCCAGAGCATCTTTTACTTCATTTTTGATCTTGCCCCAATCGGTAATGTTGTGATCCATACAATAATCCATGGTCTTATCGAGAACGGTTTTTGCTTCATCCATCAGACTCTCGGAATTACGTACATAGACGAAACCTCTCGATACGATATCCGGTCCTGCAAGTACCTGTCCGGTTCCGTTTTCGAGTGTCATGACGACAATAATAATTCCGTCTTCTGCCAGACGCTGACGATCCCGAAGAACGATATTTCCGACATCTCCGACACCAAGTCCGTCTACCATTACATTGCCAACCGGCACATGTCCGGTCACTTCTGCACCATTCTCATCGATCTCAAGCACATCTCCGGAAGAAAGGATTTTGATATGATCACTGTCATATCCAAGCTCTTCCGCAATCTTCGCCTGTGCAATCAGATGCTTGTATTCTCCATGCACCGGAATCGCGTACAGCGGATTTACCAGAGAATAAATCAGCTTGATATCTTCCTTGCACGCATGTCCGCTGACATGTACATCTTCGAAAATCACATCTGCACCCTTGCGCATCAGTTCATTGATAACACCGGTAACCGATTTCTCATTTCCCGGAATCGGATGGGAACTGAATACAATGGTATCATTTGGCTTAATGGTAACTTTGCGGTGCATGCCGGATGCCATGCGGGACAATGCGGCCATGGACTCTCCCTGGCTTCCCGTTGTAATGATAACCGTCTTTTCATCCGGATAATTTTTCAGCTGATCCACATCAATCAGAATGTTATCCGGCAGGGAAATATATCCCAGTTCCGAAGCGATGGATACAATATTGACCATGCTTCGTCCCTCAATCGCAACTTTTCTTCCAAACTTGTCTGCAGAATTGATGATCTGCTGCACACGATCCACATTGGATGCAAATGTCGCAATAATAATTCTTGTATTTTTATGCTCGGAAAAAATGTTATCCAGCGTTTTTCCTACTGACTTTTCGGAATCTGTAAATCCCGGGCGCTCCGCATTGGTACTGTCACAAAGCAGTGCTAACACTCCTTTTTTACCGATCTCGCCGAAACGCTGCAGATCAATGGCATCTCCAAATACCGGTGTATAATCAACCTTAAAATCTCCTGTATGCAGGACAATTCCTGCCGGGGAATAAATCGCAAGTGCCGCCGCATCCTGAATGCTGTGATTCGTGCGGATAAACTCTACACGGAAACATCCAAGATTGATGTGCTGTCCGTATTTGACAACTTTTCTTTTTACTTTTTTGAGCATATCATGCTCTTCGAGTTTGTGCTCGATCAGGGCATTGGTCAGTCTGGTCGAATAAATCGGCACATTGACATCTTTTAAAACATATGGGATGGCACCAATATGATCCTCATGTCCGTGCGTAATAAAAAATCCTTTGACACGATCAATATTTTCCTTTAAATAAGTGACATCCGGAATCACCAGATCCACTCCGTACATGTCATCTTCCGGGAATGCGAGACCGCAATCCACCACAATAATACTGTCTTCGTATTCAAAGGCAGTAATATTCATACCAATCTGCTCAAGACCTCCCAACGGTATAATCTTAAGCTTACTGTTATTCTGTTTTTCCTGTTTTTTCATAAATCCTCCAAATATAATATTCCGCTCTAATATAAAAGCTGTGTTTCTTCATCCGCAAGTTCAGCAAATATTTTCGCGAGTGCAGCAAACTCTGTATCATCATCTACCATCTCGTAAAATACTTCCTCATCCTGTGTCTTTATTTCTTTTAATATATATGCTTCACTGTCCCCGTTTTCATTGCCATCAGAGACAAGTAAGTATCTGATTCCATTCAGCTGTGTCTGTTCTTCCACAGCAAATTCCACCACCTCATTGGTGTCCGGATCTGTAAACTGAATTTTTTCCATTTATTTTTTCCTTGTATTTTTATTTTTCTTCTGGATGATTTGAAAGATAATCCAGATATCCCTGTAATATAAAAATAGCCGCAATTTCATCTACATATTCCTTGCGGTTTTCTCTTCGAATTCCTGTTTCCATCATCGAACGGTCTGCTGCAACTGTTGTCAGCCGTTCATCCCATAAAATAACAGGGAGACCACAGCGTTTTTCAAGCATTTCCTTGAATTCTTTTGTTTTCTCGCAGCGCTCCCCTTCTGTACTGTTCATATTTTTCGGGTAACCGAGCACAATTTTTTCCACCTCGTACTCGCTTACCAACTGTTCGATCCGCGCCAGTGTCTGCCTGAGTTTCGTTGGAGCTTTCCTTCGGATAATTTCCACTCCCTGCGCTGTAATTAACAGCGCATCACTCACTGCAACACCCACTGTCTTTGAACCGAAATCCAATCCTAAAATCCGCATAATTCTCCCGTACCGGATTATTCCCAGGAATTGTTTTTGATGTATGCACGTAAAACTTCTTCTACAAGTTCGTCCCGCTCTACCTTCATGATCAGACTTCTCGCATTGTTATGACTGGTAATATATGTCGGATCTCCGGACATAATATATCCTACAATCTGATTCACCGGATTGTATCCTTTCTCACTCAATGCACGGAATACGATCTCTAAAACATCTCTTACCTGTAATTCCGGTTCCTTTTGTACTGTAAAATATTGTGTATTATTTAAATTCTCCATATTCGCCGTCCCTGCCCTTGTTCATTCCAACAAGTCCTGTCCCATCTATTGTATACGAAATTGAGGAAAAATACAAGCGCTATAGTTTCATACGGTAAATCTCATCGGTCAGAGCCGCTTCCACTCTTCCCCTTTTCATCACATTATCAAGCGGTTCTGCCGTTTTTGCCGCGATCTTTACATACTCTTTGGTATATCCAGTATACCACGTTTCTCCGTCAACTTCCATTGGTTCCTCAAAGAGTACTTCTTCCTCTTTTCCCACATAATATGCGCGGAATTCCCTCGACATACTTTCCGCAAGTGCCAGCAGCTGGGCACTGCGCTTCGTCTTGATTTCCTCCGGCACCTGATGTTCCATCACTGCCGCACGGGTTCCCTGCCGTCGGGAATATTTAAAAATATGCATCTCATAAAAATGAATGCGTTTTAAATATTCCTTTGTCTGTGCAAATTCTTCTTCTGTCTCTCCAGGAAATCCAACAATAACATCCGTTGTGATTGCCGGATGCGTAAAGTTTTTCCGTAAAATATTGCATGCATTTTCGTATTCTTCCGTCGTATATTTCCGGTTCATCCGGGCAAGCGTTGCATCGCATCCGCTCTGCAGTGACAGATGAAAATGCGGACAGATCTTCTCCATCTTTGCCAGTTCTTCTGCAAATGTTTCCGTCACGATTCTCGGTTCCAGCGATCCTAAACGGATACGCCGGATTCCCTCCACCTGATGCACCATCTGGATCAGATGCAGCAGACTTTCCTCGCAGTCAATCCCGTAGGAGCTTAAATGAATTCCGGTCAGTACCACTTCCTGATATCCGGACGCTGCCAGACGCTTTACTTCCTCCAGAACATTCTGAACATTTCTGCTTCTCACCCGTCCTCTGGCATACGGAATAATGCAGTAACTGCAGAACTGGTTACAACCATCCTGTACTTTTATAAACGCGCGGGTATGCTCTGCTGCATGATCCAGTGTCAGCTCCTCAAATGCCTGTTTTTCGTGGTTAATATCCACCACAGCCTCCACCTTTTCTCCTCTGCCCGCAAAGAAAGCATCCAGCCGCTCTACCAGTTCTTTTTTCTGATTATTTCCGATCAGAATATCAATTGCTTCATCACATTTTGCCTCATCCTCTTTGGTCTGTACATAGCATCCGGCAGCAACAACAGCCGCATCCGGATTCCGCTTTTTTGCCCGGTGCAGCATTTGTCTTGATTTGCGGTCTGCCATATTTGTTACGGAACAGGTATTAATCACATAGACATCTGCTTTCTCCGAAAACGGCACGATTTCGTACCCCGCTTCTTCAAGCATCTGCTGCATAGCTTCTGTCTCATATGCATTCACTTTGCATCCCAGATTGTGTAATGCTGCTTTTTTCATTTTTACTCCTTTATACAATTATCTTCATACATTTCTTGACTTTTCCAATAAAAAATATTACTATCAAAGATATAAACAGCATGAGTTTTTCATGAATATTTTCAAGGAGGTTTTCATTATGAAAACAGTACAGATTTCATTAAATTCTATTGGAAAAGTAAAATCATTTGTTAATACCATCTCTCAGTTTGAGTACGATTTTGATCTGATTTCCGGCAGATATGTCATTGACGCAAAATCCATCATGGGAATTTTCAGCCTGGATCTTTCCAAGCCGATTGATCTCGCCATCCATACCGAGGATAATCTGAATGAGATTCTGGAAGCTTTAAAGCCATACATTATTTCCCAGTAATTACTTACAAAATCCCCTGTCTGTATTGCAGACAGGGGATTTTTTGTTTCACGGAAATAATTTTCCAAAAACAGATTATTCTGCATCTACCAGAATCGTCTCTGTCGTATCGATTGCTGTCTGCATCAGTTCGTCTATTTTTTCTTCCAGCCGGCACTCTGATTTTTTAATATGTTTTAAGCTTGGCTTGGTAACCGGATGCTTTGCCACGAAAATCGTACAACAATCCTCATACGGAAGAATGGACGTCTCGTATGTGTCAATTTTTTCTGCGATTGATACAATATCCTGCTTGTCCATGGCAATGAGCGGACGGTATACCGGCATATGACACACTTCATTGGTCACAGCAAGGGACTGCATGGTCTGGCTTGCCACCTGCCCGATACTCTCTCCAGTAATCATACCCAGACATTTTCCCTCTTCGGCAAAATGCTCTGCAATTTTCATCATATAGCGGCGCATGATGATAGTCAGTTCCTCATGCGGACATTTCTCATAAATATAAAGCTGGATATCGGTAAAGTTCACCACATGAAGCTTGATCTGTCCGGAATATCTTGCAACTTTCTTTGCCAGGTCAATCACTTTCTGTTTTGCACGCTCACTGGTGTATGGCGGTGCATGAAAATAGGTCGCTTCAAGTGTTACCCCTCGTTTAGATACCATATATCCGGCAACCGGTGAATCGATTCCGCCGGATAAAAGAAGCATTGCACGACCTGCTGTGCCAAGCGGCATGCCTCCCGGTCCCGGGATCTCTGTGGAATAAATATTGATCATCGGGCGGATCTCGATATGAATCATCACCTCCGGATGATGTACGTCAACGCTGGTTTCCGGAAATGCTTCAAGAATCTTTTCCCCAACAGCTGCATTGATCTCCATCGAAGTCATCGGATAATTCTTTCTGGCACGGCGCGCATCCACCTTAAATGTAAAATTTTTGTCCGGATATGTGCGATCCACATAGTCACATACTACTTTTGCCAGGGCATCAAATCCTTCATCTTCGACCAATACTACCGGACAGATTCCTACGATTCCAAAAATCCTCTGTAATGTTTCTACAGTTTCATCATAATCGTATTCTCCTTCCGTATCCACATAGATACGTCCGTTTTCCTTGCGTACATGGAAGGTTCCCTCTACACGCTTAAGATGATATCTGATATTCTGTACCAGTGCATCCTCAAACAGATAACGGTTCTTTCCCTTAATGGCAATTTCCGCATATTTAATCAAAAATGATTTATACATACTGCTCTCCTTTTTCTAATGTCTTGTATATTTCTGCAGCATCGGAACCAATGCCGCCATCTCTTTTACTGCATAATCAATCTCTTCTTCCGTTGTCTCCACGCAAAAGCTGAACCGGATGGTTGCATCCAAAAGCTCTGGCTTTAAGCCAATACTTTTTAGCGTATGACTGACAGAAGGCTTGTTGGAAGAACATGCACTTCCCGCTGACACATAGATCTCTTTATCCTCTAATGCATGAAGCAATACTTCCGCGCGCACACCTTCCGTGCTGACACTGACAATATGCGGTGCATTGCTGCGATCGGTATGACCGTTGACGTGTACACCCGGAATTTTTGTCACTTCCTCAATAAAATGCTCCCGCAAGGTATACATCCGGTCGATTTTTTCCTCAAAACCAGTATAAATACGTTCCGCTGCTACGCCAAGTCCTGCGATTGCCGGAACATTTTCCGTGCCGGAACGCATTCCCCTCTGCTGTCCGCCTCCGTTTAACAGCGGATGAATTTTCGTCTTGTCTTTGATATATAAAAATCCGCTTCCTTTCGGTCCATGAATCTTATGTCCGCTGACCGAGAGAAGGTCTACATGCATTTTTGCCGGATAAATTCTCATTTTTCCATAGGACTGAATGGCATCCACATGAAAAAGCGTCTGTGGATTACACTGTTTGATCAGTGCCCCCGCTTCCGCGATCGGCTCCACCGCTCCGATTTCATTATTTACCTGCATGAGGGAAACCAGAATGGTATCCGGCCGGATTGCCGCTTTCAGATCGTCCAGAGAAATCACACCATAAGCATCTACCGGAAGATATGTGACTTCATATCCGTGTTCCTCCAGATATGCCATCGTTGCCGACACGGACGGATGTTCAATAGACGTCGTTATCACATGTTTTCCACTTCGCTTGTTTGCCTCTGCCACACCGATAATTGCAAGATTATTGGACTCAGTACCACCTGACGTAAAACAGATTTCTTTTTCCTGTACCTTTAATGTCTTTGCAATTTTTTTTCTTGCATCGTTCATATAATTTTCGGCGATCACGCCTTTGTTGTGCAGGGAAGATGGATTTCCATAATCCTCCGTCAGTAATTTTACCACCAGCTGTGCCGCTTCCTCACAACATCTTGTCGTTGCCGAATTATCCAAATATGCTTCCATTTTTATTCCTGCTGTTTCTGTGCGCAAAATACGTCTGCCAAGAGAGATCCGATGCATGTCTTTATCCAGCTGCGCAATCTCTTCCGGGGAAAATCCGCCCTCCGGACCGATCATTACTCCGATGGACGCCCCTTCCGGAATCGAGCGAAAGATCTCTCTTGTTGCTTCCATGCCTCTTTCATTCTCATACGGAACCAGGACAACGTCCAGCTCCTTTGCCTCTTCCAATGCCTGTTTCCAGGAAAGTGGCATCTGAATCTGCGGAATCACGGTCCGCTTCGACTGTTTTGCCGCACTCTCTGCAATTGCCTGCCACCGCTTACATTTGCTCTGTGCCTTCTTTTCATCCAGCTTTACCACACAGTTTTTCATGGCAACCGGTATGACGGTATAGACACCAAGTTCCACGGTCTTTTGTATGATCAGTTCCATCTTATCACTTTTAGGAAGGCCCTGAAAAAGATACACCTTATGGGAAAACTCTGTCCCCATTTCATCGGTATCCTCTATCTGTGCCCAGACCTCTTCCTCTGTAATTTCCAGAATACGGCAAAAATACGATCTGCCGCTCTGATCGCTGATGCGGATTTTCTCCCCTGTCTTCATGCGCAGCACATGACCGATATGATTGACATCACCGCCCACAATGCAGATCCGATCCTGCTGCACCTGTTCATCTTCCACAAAAAACTGGTACATACCCTGCTCCTACTGTTTCTGTGCGGTAATATTTACCCACTCACCCTGATGATTGATTTCCACTACAGTAAGTCCTGCTGCTTCTATCGCTTCTTTTACTTCGTTTTCCTTAAAATCAATGATGCCGGAAGTGATAAAATAACCACCCTGTTTTAATCTGGCCGGAATGACCGGTGCCATGGCAATGATAACTGGTGCTAAAATATTTGCCACAACAATCTCATATTCCTCTGTCCCAACCTTTTCCTGAAGTTCTTCATCATCAATCAGATTTCCCACATAAAAGGCTCCCAGAGACAAATCGAGATGGTTTACCTGCATATTATCCCTTGTAGAAGTCATGCAGTCTGCATCCAGATCCGTTCCCACGACTTCTCTTGCGCCGAGTTTTAATGCCACAATCGATAAAATTCCACTGCCACATCCCACATCCAGTACTTTCGGATGTTTTCCTTCCACATATTTCTGTAACTGCCGGATGCAAAGCTGTGTCGTTTCATGTTTTCCTGTTCCGAAAGAAATTCCCGGATCGATCTCAATCAGAAATTTATCTTTGTCTTCTTCCTTTAATTCTTCCCAGGTCGGTTTGATTAATATATCATCAATGGTAAAAGAAGTAAAATATTTTTTCCAGTTATTGATCCAGTCAAGATCTTCTGTTTCGGAAGATGTAATGACACCGCTTCCCACTTCCACCATGTCACGCAGTTTCTCGAGTCCGATCTTTACCTGCTTTAAAATCTCCGTCTGATCACTGCCGTCTTCTTCCACATAAAAGCTCACATGGCTGATGCCCTCATCCGGAGGAAGTTCCGGCAGAAAATCAATAAACATATCCGCCTGGTCTTCTTTGGTAAGCGGAATATTGTCTTCAATCTCTATTCCCTCAATGCCCAGATCCATCAGCATGGAACTCATAAAATCCTCTGCTGCGGTCGTTGTCTCAATTGTATATTTTTTCCACTTCATGTTACCATCCTCTCAATTCTACACTAAGGCATACTATATGTATCATACCTTATTTCCAATAAAATTTCAAGAAAACATTGTACATCAAAAAAACCCATGTTATAATATAGGGGTTAAGTTGATAGTTATACAGTTATAGGAGAAAACAATAAATGGATAAACGCAATCTTGTAGAAGGACTTCAGAAAGCATTCAACACCGATGACCGACAGCGAAATACTTCTGATACCAGTGATGTAGAATATAAAGAGAACACCAATACTCTCTATATCAAAAAACAGAGAACCTACAATATGGAAGAAAACATTCCGTCCGCCACTGCCATGTCAGAGGAGGAGATTTTTAAGCGTCTTCATGAGGAACGACATTAAACATGTTAAACATCATGTTAAACATGCATAAAACAGCCATACGGTCTGCGGACAGACCGTATGGCTGTTTTAATTTTTGTACACAGCACAAAGCTTATGATACTCACTGTTAATTTCCTGAACGGTATTCTTATCCCCATCCAGATTATCCGGATGATAAATTTTGATCAGGTCTTTATAACGTTTCTTAAGGGACTGTCTGCTCTCTACTCCGGAGAAAAACATTTCTCCCCGGATAACAGGCTGCTCTGCTGTCACAGAAAAATCGCTTACCCGCTGATAGAAAGCTTTCTGCTTCTTCACATGTTCTTTCTCTGTTGCAAGTTTTACAAGTTCTTCTTCGAGTATTTTAAATTTCATATCAAAAAGCTTCTGCTGCTGTTCCAGACGGCGATCCTCATTCTCCACCCGCCGCGCAAATTCTTTTTTCTCCCGCTCCAGTGTGCGGCGCTGCTCCTCCAAAGCTTTACGTTCTTCTTCCAGCGTCATCCCCCACATGCCTCCGTATCCGTACACACATGCTGCCAATAATACTAACAGACTCATCATACAATACTTTGTACCAGATTACTATAGGCGATTTGTACTAATGTTCATCGAAAGATTCTTTGATTTTGTCCATAAAACCCTTCTTTTTTTCTTTTCCGGTCTGTGCTCCGCCCTCTTTATTCAGGGAATTTCCCGTCAATTCATCAAATTTACGCAACGCCTCTTTTGCCTCTTTGTTTAAGCCCGTCGGCGTGTTGACAATCAGTGTTACATAATGGTCTCCACGTACTGCCTTGTTTCGGATCGATGGTACTCCTTTGCCTTTCAGGCGGATTCTCGTTCCGCTCTGGGTACCCGGTGCAACGGTATAGATGATATCTCCGTCCACCGTCCTGATACGGATATCCCCGCCCAGTGCTGCGATACCAAAGGAAATCGAAGCATTGGAAAATATATTCATGTCCTGACGTTCAAACGCATTGCTTCTGGAAACAAGAACTTCTACCAGAAGATCTCCTCTCGGACCTCCGTTTCGTCCCGGTTCTCCGTAACCTCTGACACGAACAGACTGTCCATTATCAATTCCGGCCGGAATCTCTACAGTCTTTCGTACTTTCTTTGAGATATATCCCGTTCCCCGGCAATCCGGACATTTTTCACGGATCACCTTACCGGTACCGCCGCAATCCGGACAGGTCTGCACATTCTGCATCATGCCAAACAAAGACTGCTGGGAATATACCACTTTCCCTTTTCCCCCGCACTTGCTGCAGGTTTCCGGTGAAGTTCCCGGTTTTGCCCCAGTTCCGTGACAGGTCTTACATTCTTCTTTATACGGGAACTCAAGTTCCTTAGAACATCCAAACACAGCTTCTTCAAACGTAATACGGACGGTAAGACGTACACTTGCGCCTTGCGCCGGTCCGTTATTGTTACTGTTTCGTCTTCCGCCACCGAAAAAGTCTCCGAAAATATCGCCAAAGATATCTCCCATATCCATGCCGGAAAAATCGAATCCGCCTGCACCGCCGGCGCCTCCATCAAACGCGGCATGACCAAACTGATCATACTGTCTGCGCTTTTCCGGATCGCTCAAAACGGCATATGCCTCCTGCGCTTCCTTAAATTTTTCCTCACACTCTTTATCTCCCGGATGCATATCCGGATGATACTTCTTGGCGGTGTGTCTGGAAAATTTTTTT
>ERZ780002.132-NODE-132-length-35417-cov-8.85623_pt1 | contig 35417 bp, 26 predicted proteins | sample MGYA00511947_ERZ780002 | MGnify/ENA primary metagenome ERZ780002 (study PRJEB29588, sample SAMEA2148558) | human gut metagenome | biome: human gut; feature: human-associated habitat; material: faeces | place: Denmark | collected 2008/2010 ... | reverse complement strand
TTGTGCAGGGTACATGCGGTAGCTATGAAGCGGTTTTCCACCCAGCGACATAGACTGGATGTAGCGGCCCGTCCCCTTGCCGTGTGTGGTCGTGATGGTGATGTCGCCCTGCGGGTAATACTTCGGGTCGAGGTGGATCGTCACTTCATCGAAGACAGGCGTGGTGATCGTGTAGTAGGGTGATCCTGGGCAATCAGGGTAGAAGCCCATCATCGAGAAGATCGCCCATGCCGACATCGTTCCCGTGTCGTCATTGCCCGGGATGCCATCGGGTTGGTCCTTGTAATAGCGCTCCAACAGGCGCAAGACCTCTCGCTGTGTGCGCCACGCCTCACCCTTGAAGTAGGAGAAGAGGTACGGATAGGCGATGTCTGGTTCGTTGGCTGGATCGTAGAGATCGTTGTCGAAGACCGACTGGAGTTTGTCGATAAACTTCCGTTGTCCGCCCATCAGTTTGGCCAGTCCGCCAACGTCGTGGGGTATGTAGAAAGTGTAGTTCCACGACGATCCCTCATGGAAGCCCGGAGCGTTGGAGAAGTTGGCACCATCCTTGGGGTCGAAGGGCGTGAGGAAGGATCCGTCGCTATTGATGGGGCGCAAGACACCCGTTGCCGGGTCGTAGTAGTGCTTATAGCCGAGGCTTCGCTGGCGGAAGATCTGTGCGTCCTGCTTGTGTCCGAGGTCTGCGGCTAGAAGCGAGAGGGCATTGTCGGCAACATAATATTCCAATGCGTGCGATACCGAGTTGTCTCCCGAGTTGTCCTGGGCGAACACACCGAGCGGGATGTAGCCTTTGCTGATGTATGGATCGATGTCGCGTCTCATCTTGTTTTCAGCCCCAGGGAGTGTCGCACTCTTGCGGAAAGCCTCATACGCCTTGTCGATATCGAAGTCGCGGAGTCCCTTCAGCCAGGTGTCCGTGATGACAGGGATGGCGGGGTCGCCCTCCATGGTCCAGGTCTCGCGTCCGAACAGTTCCCAGCGCGGCATCCATCCCCATTCGTCATACATGGCGATCATTGACCGTACCATGTCCGTCTGCTTGTCGGGGAAAATCAAGGTCTGGAGCTGATGCACGTTGCGGTAGGTGTCCCAGAGTGAGAACACCGTGTAGCGGTTGTCCTTGGTGTTGCGCGTCTCGCCTTGCTCCATGGCAGGGTAGTCGCCGTTGCAGTCCTGCAGGATATTCGGGTGGAGCTGTGTATGGTAGAGAGCCGTGTAGAATATGCGGCGTTGTGCTTCCGTGCCGCCCTTGACGGAGATACGCCCAAGCGTCTGCTCCCATTCCTTGTCGGCCTGCTGAGCGATGCGCTCGAAAGTCGTGCCCTGCGGCTGCTCCCGGTCGAGGTTCTCGCGGGCGTTTTCTATGCTGACGAAGGATACGCCCATGCTGACCTCCACCTGCTCCCCCTCCTCGCAGTCGAAGGAGTAGTATTAGCCGATACCGTCTCCAGCCAGTTCGCGGGTGTAGTTCTTGTATAGTTTCAGTCGTCCGTTGTCAGGATCCCATTCACCTTTTACGCCCTGGCGCGTGGGTTGCTGTTTCCATGCCCCCTGCTCCTTGGGCAGTTTGTTGACGCGCATGACGAAGTAGATGGGGAAGACAGCCTGCGGATTGTAGCAAAAAGTGCCGAGCAGGCGCATGCCCTCTATCTCCTGGTTGTTGACGCGCCGCACCATGCCACCCGTTTCGTTGGTCAGTCCGTCTCCGATGTTGAGCAGCAGGTGTCCTTCGCCCTTCGGCATGGTGAAGCGTTCGCGTGAGGAACGGAGTGTGGAGGTGACTTCGGCACGGATGCCATACTTCTTCAGGTTGACACCGTAGTAGCCCGGCCTTGCTTGTTCGCCGTCGTATTCGGATCCGTAGTCGTGATAATCGACAGAGAGCTTTCCGCTCGTCGGCATTGTCAACAGTGTGCCCAGTTCGGGACATCCCACACCGCTGAGGGTGACATGGGCGAAGCCCGTCAAGTACTTATTGTGGTACTCATAGGGCGCGGACCACCACCTTGCGTCCTTGTCATACGCGTTGAGGTCGCTTCCCATCACATTGAAGGGAACGACCGACATCAGGCCGTGGGGCAGTACTGCCCCGGGGTTGCATACCGAGAAATTGGTCGTACCGATGAACGGATCGACATATTCCGTCAGCTTTTGCGCCATCGCGTTGAGGCTCAGCAGGCCCATGGCGACTGCTGCCATCCATTTTCTTCCGTATCTCATTCGTTTGTTCTTTTTCTTTTCGAGGCTAAAGGTACATGTTTTTCATGAGACCCGCAAACCTTCGCCTTTCTTTTTGGTGTTTTCCTTGTCATTCTGGTAATTACATGAGGGTCTTGCCATAAAATTCCATGCGCCCAAATCACCATTTTTGGGTATTGTGTCGAATGCCCAAAAGCGGTAATTTTGCACCCGCTTTCGAGGAAGAACCATACAAGGGGGAGTGACTGTCTGTCCTTGATATCGCTCGGGAGCTAACAGAATGTATACATTTTAATCAACTTAACCGACAAAGAATGAAAGAGAAAAAATACCCAGGCAAGGCACTGGGTGCTATCCTTATCGTCTTGCTGCTCATGCCGCTTGGCCATGCGCTGATGATTCTGATGGAGCATTTCCTCACCCCTACCGCGCTCCATTATTCGGCTTTTGCCATGGGGTTCATGGGGCTTGTCATTACGATCTGGGGTGTTTTCGTCAAGGGCGACACCCGGCAAACCTGCTTCGGACTTGCGGGGGCATTGCTCTTCTGGACAGGCTGGGTGGAGTTTCTCCTTGCCTATTACGCCCAGCGCTATGGTGTCCACTGCGACTTGGTGGGCAATGGTGTCGTGGAGACGATCAGCCAATATGTCGATGGTGTGGCGGTCCATCACACCTTCACCATCAACGGCACTCCCCTTGAAGACTTCTCCCGTGCCGAACTGAAGGAAATCCGTGGCTCGCGTCCCGAATACCTCATCATGCCTGCGACGTTTGGCATGTGGATGATGATCGTCCTCCTCTATGTCTTCTGCACCCGTAGCGGCTGCCTTTTCGTCCAATGGGTGCAAAACCATTGCGGCCTGAAGAACCGTGTGGAACTGAGGCCGATGGCCCACCATGCGAGTATCGTCATGTTTATGGAGTGGAACGTCATGATGTGGGGCCTCTATCTACTGCTGATGTTCTGCTACGACCCCGTGTTTCTGGGCGATCATCACCCTGTGACCTACATCATCGCCGTGGTCTGCCTGATAGGATCGGCACTGATGTTCAAACGCCAACTGCGCATCGGCAGCTGGGGCCGAAGTCTGCGCATGGCTTATGCCATCGTCATTGTCTTCTGGTCTTTTGTGGAAATAGCCGGGCGCAATGGATTTTTCAAGGAGATATGGGTCGATCCGCTCCATCATGTCGTGGAGATGATTGCTATCCTCGTGGTCTTCATCTTGCTGGTAGTGGGCTATTGGCTCTATAATGCAAGGGAAAGTCAACAGAAATAAAATGAAAGAGTAGATTAGTAGAATAGAATAAAATAAAAATCAACGTAAGACAATGAAAAAGTTTTTTACCCTTCTCGCTGCCCTCTTTGTGGCAACGACGATGATGGGACAGATGCACGGTCCCATGAAGTTTGTGGGCGCATCCAATATGTCTGTCTTATCGACCAGCAATGACAATCCGAGCGACACCATACTCTTTGAGATGGCTGACATGGCGACAGGGCACATCACCCTGCCTGCCATGAAAGGAATGCAGACCATTCCCTCGTTTACCATCCGCGATCTCAAATTCTCGATGGGAGCCGACCACGTCATCACCTTTGCGCAGCAGCCGTTCTCCTCTTCCGTGACAGTTGGAGGAGAGGAGAAGACCATCACGGGCACATCTTTCTCGGGCACTTATAATATGGCCGATCATGCGCTCTCGCTGACTGCTGTCTTCAAGTATGGCAAGATGCCCCTCGAAATGACCTACACTATCAAGTCGTACTATGTCAAGGCGGTGTCGGGTGGCATCAGCGTCTCGGTCGGCGGGGCTTATACCTATGATAATAAGAGCGTCACCTACCAGGTGCGCAAATATATGGATGAGAATGTGGAGAAAGTGGATGTGGAAGTTCCCACCTACGCCCTCGAAGGAACCATCATGGGCGACCTCACCCTCGGCTCATACGTCGTGAAGGGACTGACCTACGACGAGATCCGAGGCGGCTTCTACCGCGACTACAAGGGCGACGGCCTGAGTTTCCATTTCACCGCCATGCAGGGTGGCACGAAGACCATGGACGGCGACTATGCCTTCAATAGTGAGCGCGACAACAACATTTTCGTGAAGTATGATGGCTCCAACGTGGAGTCGATCGTCAATACTTTCCAGATGGGTGCCATGCCTTTCGGTATCGTTTCCACATTCCAGGTCGATGCCACTGCCATCGATGGCGTGACCGCCGCCGACTCGTTCCGTGCGACGCGTGCCTATGAGGGCAAAGCTTACAACCTCGCAGGACAGCGCGTCAGTGATCACACCAAGGGTGTCGTCATCATCAATGGGAAGAAGTATCTCAAAAAGTGATGGCTTGTCGCTTTCTCCAAATCGTATGGCCTGAATATCGGGCTCAATGGCCGCATCCTCTCAGGTACGGACAACGTGGAGTATAAGAACTATTATGACGTGAGCGCGGGAATGGTGAATGTCTCATACCCAGCCTACACGATATGGAAGCTATCGCTGGTGCAGCGTTTTGGACCTGCGGTCAAGGTGACGGCGGCTCTCGACAATCTTTTCAATTATCGCCCCCAGTATTACTACCTCAATTGTCCGCTTACTGATGGCATTGCCCTACAGGTGGGGTTGTCGGTGGATGTGGACAAACTGTTTTAGCCCGGTTTGGGTATAAAATAATATCGAAGGATATGAGATGAGGCTGGGCGGTAACTATTGACGTTTAGTGTTGTCAAAGCAGAAAAATATCGGTAGGAGGTCGAATGAAATCCGTTTGCTTCCTACCGATAATTGAAAATCCTCACCTTTCCACGATCTGTCTTGGGCGACTCCTCGTCATTTCATTTTTTCAATCGTTTCGATGTCCAATCCTGTGACCTTGGCAACCTCGTCCAAGGCCATTCCAAGGTTCAATAAGTTTTTGGCCACTTTGGCGCAGCCTTCTATAATTCCCTCGGCCCGTCCTTCTGCCCGTCCTTCTGCTCTTCCTTCCTCCCTGTTGATTCTGTTGGAGTCCACAAACAGCAGGCGTTCTGCTCCGAGTTTGTCCCAGAAGTCCTCATAGGCGAGGAGCTCGTTTTGGGTCATTGCCGATTCCTCCACGGCCTTTAGCGCCTTGCAGGTCTCGGGATTGTCCAAAAGCTCCTGTGGCGCTTGCTTTGTCTGCTCGTCGATCTCCGTAAGGAATCGTAGCCATAGCACGGCCATTTTCTTCTCCTTGAGGGAGTGGGCCTGAAACTTGGGCAGTTCTACGAAGGTGAAGTGGAGACCTTCTATGATCTCGTCGCTATGGAGCTCATGCACCACGCTATAGTTGTGTATGAACTCATCGGGATAGTCCTTCATAAACGTCTCGTTGACGAGGTTGAGCGAATAGACGGGTTGCAGCAATTCGTACTTGCGCTTCTTGTCCAGTTGTCGGACGAAGGCTTTGGAGGCGTTGAAGAGGACGCGCTGCTTGAACGCCTCCGTCCATAGCATCTGCATCTCGACGATAAACTGTCTGCCCTTGACGTCGCGACACCTTACGTCCACAATACTGTTCTTTCCGACGTAAGTATCGGGCACGAGTTCTGGCGACAGATACTCCACGCTCTCTATCTGCTCATCGTCTGCCAGGGGCAACAGGGCATTGAGCAGGCTGATGAGCAGGTCCTTGTGCTCACCGAATATCTTCTTGAATGTGAGGTCGGCTTTTGGATCAAGGTATCTCATGTGAAATATACTATCTTAATCGTTCTACTTCTTCTTTTGTCACTCCGCAGGCTTTGGCCACATCGTCAACAGACATTCCCATGTGCAGCAGGTTGCGTGCAACTTCTGCTTTTCCCTCGGCCCGTCCTTCGGCCCGTCCTTCCTCCCTGTTGATTCTGTTGGAGTCAACAAACAGCAGGCGTTCTGCTCCGAGTTTGTCCCAGAAGTCCTCATAGGCGAGCAGCTCGTTTTTGGTCATTGCCGATTCCTCCACGGCCTTTAGCGCCTTGCGGGTCTCGGGATTGTCCAGAAGCTCCTGTGGCGCTTGCTTTGTCTGCTCGTCGATTTCCGTAAGGAACCTCAGCCACAGTACGGCCATTTTCTTCTCCTTGAGGGAGTGTGCCTGAAACTTGGGCAGTTCTACGAAGGTGAAGTGGAGACCTTCTATGATCTCGTCGCTATGGAGCTCATGCACCACGCTATAGTTGTGTATGAACTCATCGGGATAGTCCTTCATAAACGTCTCGTTGACGAGGTTGAGCGAATAGACGGGTTGCAGCAATTCGTACTTGCGCTTCTTGTCCAGTTGTCGGACGAAGGCTTTGGAGGCGTTGAAGAGGACGCGCTGCTTGAACGCCTCCGTCCATAGCATCTGCATCTCGACGATAAACTGTCTGCCCTTGACGTCGCGACACCTTACGTCCACAATACTGTTCTTTCCGACGTAAGTATCGGGCACGAGTTCTGGCGACAGATACTCCACGCTCTCTATCTGCTCATCGTCTGCCAGGGGCAACAGGGCATTGAGCAGGCTGATGAGCAGGTCCTTGTGCTCACCGAATATCTTCTTGAATGTGAGGTCGGCTTTTGGATCAAGGTATCTCATGAGTGGAAACATATTGATGGGTTGGCAACTGTAAAATGCTTATATGTGGCAAATTTACAAATAATAATCGAGGAAAGCACGCCTGTCAAGTTAATCATTGTTAAGCACCTTTGCTGTTCAGCTCAGGGCCAAACTCTTTTGCCTCCTCTAGCTCGATTATCCTTGGGTAAGAACGGTTGCTCGCGTGCTCAGCACGGTAGGTTCCTCCTCGTGGTGCGTAAAACGAAACTCACACGAATTGAGTACGCGTGTAGCGAATTGGTGTACCAAGATCACCATTTTTGAGTATTGTGCTCCCGTCAACTAACCCATACCTTTGCACCCAAAAAAGAATAAACCACAAATTATGTTTAGAAAAGTAATGTCCATCGTGGTGTGTGCAGCCAGCGCAACCGTATGTATGGCACAGTCTGTGGATGCTGTGACGGGAGCCACAAGGCAGGTGGCCGACACCGTCCGTATGAGCAAAGTAGAGAAAGCCCTCTCCCGTTTGAGCCTTGGAGGTTATGGCGAGGCGGTGATGTCCCGAAATTTCTATAGTCAGAGTTTCAACAGATACAATGCCCCCGCACGCTACAAGGACGACAATAGCCACGGGCGCTTTGACCTTCCCCATGTCACGTTCAACTTAGGCTATGACTTTGGCCACGGTTGGACGTTTGGCACCGAGGTGGAGTTTGAGCACGGTGGCAACGAGACGGCCGTGGAGGTAGAAGCGGAAGAGTCGGGCGAGTATGAGGCCGAGACGGAGAAAGGTGGCGAGGTGGCGCTCGAGCAGTTTTGGTTGAACAAGGCTTTTTGGAAGGGAATGTTCAACGTCAAGGCCGGTGAGATCATCGTGCCTGTGGGCTATTCCAATGCCCACCACGAGCCCCTGAACTTCTTCACCTGTTATCGTCCGGAGGGCGAAGCCGCTATCTTGCCCAACACCTGGCATCAGCTTGGTGTCTCGTTCTGGGGACGAATCCAGGACTGGCGATACGAAATGCAGTTTCTTTCTGCTTTGAATTCCGAGAGCTTCACGGGCGAGAACTTCGTCCACCCAGGTGCTACCAGCCCCTACGAGTTCAAGGTAGCCAACACTTATGCCCTGGCAGCACGTGTCGATAACTACTCCGTCAAGGGCCTTCGTGTGGGCGTAAGTGGCTATTATGGTCATACGTTTCGCAACTCCATCAAGGATCCTGGCACCACCTATGATGATGTCAAAGGCGCACTCTCGATCATTTCGGGCGATTTCCAACTCAACCGATGGAACTGGATCGTGCGAGGCAGCGTGGTCTATGCCCACCTTTCCGATGCTGATCGCATCTCGACCTACAACAAGGCCAACTCCACACACCATAAGTACCAGGACGGCAACCCCTTCCACAACACCAATATTGGCAGCAACGCATTGGCTTACAGTATCGAGGCGGGCTACAATCTCTTCTCGCAGATCCAAGGACTGAGAGACCGACAGAAACTGTACCTTTTCGGCCGTTTCGACCATTACGACTCGATGGTGGCAGGCACGTACAAGAGCCAGTACCGCCATTGCGCTCCCTATATTACAACCGTGGGCTTCAATTACCACCCCATCAAGCAGATCGTCATCAAGGGTGAGTACGCCTATCGCGCCTTCAAGAAGCCCAACAACAAAGGACTGAGCAGCGACAGTCCCTTGTACGTCCAGCCGTTCAACAATGAGCCAAGTATCAGCTTGAGCATTGCCTATCAGGGATGGTTCCTTAAGTAAAAGGAGTGGTTCCTCAAGCAAAGTAATATCCAAACAAAAAAAGATAAAAAATGAAGAATCTCAAGAACTATTCTTTTGCCCTCATGCTGGGCATTGGAGCATGTGGCTTCATGGCCTCTTGCTCCTCAGAAGACGACGTGAAGACCGAAGTGGTGACAGGCAGTCAGGAGGCGCTTAATGCGGCTTGCAAGCAATGGCGCGTGGCCCGTGCCCACTGGGAGAAGTCGGAGGCCTTCCTCTTTGGTGCTGCCGACGAATACTCCATCGATCCGCACACCGACACCTGGCCTGTAGATCAAGCGGCCCTCGCCAACGTGCTGCGCGATCAGAGCATCATGTCGGATATCGAGAACAAAGTCCGACTCCTCAACTCGGGCTTGCTGGGCTATCACGGCATCGAGTATGTGCTCTTCCGTCAGGGCAATCCGCGCGACATCAGTCAGCTCACCGACCTGGAGTATCAGTATGTGTGCGCCGTGGCCAAGGACCTCTATCAGGCCACTTGTGTGCTGCAGACCACGTGGGAGGGAGCCAAGAGTGGCACCCGATACAATGAGACTCTCAACTATCTGAAGACCCACAACAAGTTGCAGGACGATGGCAATGTGAGCAGCGAGGGACTCAGTTACAAGGACTTCGGCGGCCTGTTCAAGAACACTCCCTCAACCGATTATTCCAGCAACCTCGACGCCACCATCCAGATTATCGAAGGTGCGCGCGATATCATCGGCGAGGTGGCAGGCTCGAAGATCGGTCTGCCATGGTCGGGCCAGGACGATTCCTATATCGAGTCGCCATACGCCTACAACAGCATCGTGGACTTCTATGACAACATAGCAGGCTGCAAGAGTGCCCTGTATGGAGCAGTCGATGCCACCACGCCCAACGACAAGTCGCTCATCTACTTCTGCCTCAATGCGGGCAACGCCACCCTCAAGACCCAGGCACAGACCGTGCAGAGCAAGATGGATGCGGCCCTCAGTAGTATCAAGGCCATGAAGAGTCCGTTTGCCCTCAACTATACCGACGCCTCTGCCAAGAAGGCCATCGATGCTCTGGAAGAGTTGGACGGCTCGCTGGAGGCATTGGGCGCTACGCTCAAGACCTATGCCGGCAACCAGGCCGTGGAGGCGCAGTGCAAGGTAATCAACGCCAACTACGTCGATAACGTCATCGTCAAGACCTATACGGCCCTCTGCGACCAGGCAGAGATCCTCTACAAGAACATCAAGAACATCAAGAAATAAGATACATGAAATTAAGATATAACCATTATCTCTGCCTCCTGCTGGGTGCCATGGCTATCGCCTCTTGCTCCGACGATACGTCCGATGCCCTTTCGTGGGAGATTGGCGATGGAACCAAGATAGACTATCCGGAAGATTACTTCACGGGAGGTCAGTTGGGCACCACGACCAACAACTCTTCCACCGCCTACAAGCAACCTTCCCTGGCTGTGGAGAACGCGGGTATGGTGACTGCCTTCAACGAGGGTGAGTACCTTTTCGAGAAAGACTTCAATACCAACACCACGGGTGCCTTCCGCGGCTTGGGCCCGGTGTACGTGCGCCCTGGATGCAACTACTGCCACCCAGGCTACGGACATGGTGCGCGCCAGAATGCCTATTCGGCCACGCAGGAGCGCAATGGCTACCTCCTCGTCATCTATGACAAGCAGACCAATGCCTACATCCGCTCGGTGGCTGGTATGCCTCAGACCGCTGCTGTGAAGCCTTTCAAGGCCCCGATCGACGAATCGCAGATTCAGATCGCCTGGAAGCACTATACGGACGAGTGGGGAAACAAGTTTGACGATGGCGAAAGCTACGACCTCACCTATCCCGAGGTGACGATCCCTGCCTCTGCCTACTATGCCCCCGTCTATGTGCAGCGCAATGGCAAGGATGTGGAGATTCCTGCCTCGGAGTATGACGACAATATCGCCATCCGTCTGGAGTCCACTATCGGCATCTATGGCACGGGCTTGCTCGATGCCATTACCGACGAAGACATCACGGCACAATGGCAGGCTGAGTCGCCTTACGTCACGCTCAACCCCGCCATGTGGGATCAGGCCGCCAATACGTGGAAGAGCTACTACAGCAACAGCTTGCAAGGCGATGGTACGAAGTATGTGCGTCGCTTCACCTATGCCATGAGTCGTGGTCCTGTGCTCGACGGTGCTGGCGCCAATGCCATTTGGAACATCACCAATGTGACGCGTCCTGACCGCCGCTACCACTATCTCGACCTTGCTGGCAAGTACTATGCCGAGAAGTCTTCGCAGGACCCTGAGGTCCAGGCTGGCTTCACGGAGTATATCAACCGCATCGACCCGGAGAAGAAACATCCGGAGTGGCATACGGGCGACTTGGTAAGTGACATCAAGACCTATCTGACCAGCAAGAAGCTGGATGCCGAGATGACGCAGGAGCAGTATAAGAACCTCATGATCTGGCATCGCGGACTGGCTGGGCGGGGGGGCGGCACCACCACTGAAGACTTCATGGCGGGCAAGGCCCTCTTCTCCCAGATCGGCTGTGCCAACTGTCACCGCCCGTCGTGGACCACGGGAAGCGACGAGATTCGCGATCCGAACCGCCTCTTCTCCAATGCCGACATGCCTCGCTATCCCTATCAGAAGATATGGCCCTACACCGACATGGTGCAGCACCGTCTCTTCATGAAGAACGATATCCGCACAGGCTGGTGTCGCACCACACCTCTCTGGGGACGTGGACTGGCCAGCAAGTGTGGATCGGGTACGGAGCGCTTGCACGACTGTCGTGCACGCAACGTCATTGAGGCCATTATGTGGCATGGCTGCACCGCGGAGGGCGGCAAGAGCGATGCCTATGAATGTGTTAAAAAGTTCCGCGCACTCTCCAAGACGCAGCGCGACCAGATCGTCTTCTTCATCGAGTCCGTTTGATACAATAGCGTAATCCAACGTGAATAATAGATTGATCAATTATTTTATGGCTTCCCTGTACACACTTCTCTTGGTGTGTATGGGGATTGCCACTATTGTGGAAAAGCTCCATGGCGTCGGCTTCGCCAAGGAGCAAATCTATGGTACGGGTTGGTTTGTGGCACTATGGGTGCTGCTTGCCCTCCTGTCCGTATATTACATTGTCAAAGCCCGGTTGCATAAGCGCATGGCCGTGCTGCTGCTCCACCTCGCCTTGTTGCTCATACTCATGGGCGCCTTCGTCACCCATCTTTTTTCCCATGATGGCACCATCCATCTGAAGCAAGGATCCAGTGTGGCGAGCTATGTGGACCAGCATGGGGCAGCAACCGACCTTCCGTTCTCCTTGACCCTCTCCGATTTCAAGGTTCACTACTATCCCGGCACCAATGCCGTCATGGACTATCAGTCCGACATCGTGGCGGAGCAAGGCGACAAGACGGAGCATCTAGCAGTCTCCATGAACCATATCGGCCAGGTCTCTGGCTACCGCTTCTATCAGTCGTCCTCCGACGCCGACCTCCGTGGCACGACGCTGCTCGTGTCCTATGATCCCTACGGCATTGCCGTGACCTACATGGGCTATCTGTTGCTGCTCGTCGCACTGCTATGGACGATGGTCTCGCGCCATACGCGGATCCGTCAGCTCTATCGCGTCGCTACCAAGGGAGCCGTGGTCCTGTTTTTCTTCCTTCTCTCCACCTCCTCCGCGGTAGCCAAACCTTCCGTCACGCCTGTCAACAGCGAAGTAGCCGACGCGATGGGGCGCGTCGCTGTGCTCTACAACGGCCGCATCTGTCCGCTGAATACTGCCGCTACGGAGTTTGTCACCAAATTGTGTGGCAAGAGCACTTGGGAGGGCCTCTCTGCCAACGAGATCTTCCTGAGCTGGATGATATTCTATACGGAATGGGAGGCGCAACCAATCATTCGGGTGAAGAGCCAGGAGGTGCAGAAGCTGCTTGGCATAGAGGGCGAGTGGGCTTCGGTCAACGATTTCTATACCTCGCAGCATGAGTATAAACTCAAGGACAGGGTAGGGGACAGTACGCTCTCCGATGCGCAGCGCAAGGCCCTTCGCGAGGTGGACGAGAAGGTGCAGGTCGTCACGATGTTCTACAATGGTGAGATGCTCCATCTCTTTCCGCTCCCTTCTCAGGGTGGGCTGAAATGGTACACCCCAGGTAGCACGCAACTCCCGAGAGGCATTCCCGAGGCAGAGTTTCAGTTTGTCAATCACGCCATGGACTATTTCGTCAAGTCGATCTTGGCCAACGATGTCGATGGCGCAAAGACCATGATTGCCAAGATCAAACTCTTCCAGAAGGAGAAAGCCGGCCAGGTACTGCCCTCTCCTTTCTCTCTCAAAGCCGAGGTGCTCTACAACACCTTGCAGTCCCAGCGCGCTGTGGTCTTTTTCAGCCTTGCCCTGAGCCTGTTGTTCTGCATCATCGCCTTTTGTGGCAAGGAGGCCAAGTGGCTGAGCCGTCTCCATACCTTGTTCTGCGCACTCCTCGCCCTGTATCTCACCCTGCTTCTCGCCCTTCGCTGGTACATCAGCGGCCACATCCCTTTGAGCAACGGCTTCGAGACCATGCTGTTCATGTCGTGGGCCACCCTCCTTCTGTCCCTCCTGATGGCCGGGAGGATGCCGATCCTCAAGGTCTTGGGCACGCTTGTCTCCACCCTCTGCCTGCTGGTGTCGATGATAGCCGTGGGCAGCCCTCAGATCACCCAACTGATGCCCGTGCTCCAGTCGCCGCTCTTGTCCATCCATGTGGCCGTGGTCATGCTCTCCTATGCCCTCTTTGCCCTTATAGCGCTGATCGCCCTGCGCTGTCTGCTGCTAAAGGACGGCGACCTGCTGATGCGCCTCACGGCCCTCTCTCGCTTCCTGCTCTATCCAGCGGTCGCCCTGCTGGCCATTGGCATTTTTGTTGGTGCCGTATGGGCCAATGTATCGTGGGGAGCCTATTGGTCATGGGACCCCAAAGAGACCTGGGCCCTCATCCTGCTGATGATCTACGCAGTCCCTCTCCACCAAACGCCGATCGTCAAGGCGGACCGTCCTCGACGCTACCATGTCTATGTCTTGGCAGCCTTCCTGGCCGTTGTCATCACCTATTTCGGCGTCAACTATTTCATGACGGGTATGCATTCGTATGCCTAAGCGCCGGGAGACAATTCGTCTCTTGGGCGGGGCGCCGGTGCGTGCTTGGTTTTTAGTCTTTTAGAAAGAAGCCTTTGGCCCGTTTCCCATGTTGGTAGTATGACTACTACTTATGGCAAACGAGCCAAAGGCTTCTCTTTTTTATTTCTTAAGCCGCTTAATTCTTATACTCCTTCAGTTTCTCCAGACAATAAGCCTTGAAGTCGTTCCAGTGGTAGTAAGGCTCCACGTCGCTCTTGATGGGGAGCGTAGCCTCGTCCTCGCAAAGCAAGACCTTCACCAGAATGTCGTTCGCCTTGTTGCGATAGAACACAAACTGAAGGTTGGTGGCCATCGGGGTGATCTTGTAGTCAAACCATTGAGAGGAGATTCTCTCCGGATCCTTGATCTCCTCGCCATAACCGTTCAGGTCCAAAAGGCAGGTGAGCGGAGTGACCATCGAGTCGTGGCCATATCGCAAGGTGGCTCCAGGGTGCTGGAGGGCGATGCAGCTGTCAGCCTTCTCGATAATATCCATCAGAAGGTTGCGCTGAGAGAAAGGCTGAACATTGCCCGTATAGGGAGAATAGCCGAAGCTCATTTGCCACCAGGCGTTGGAGGCAACCCAATTCTGATACAATTCTTCCTCGTTGAAGAGATCATACAGAGAGACCTTGCCCCTCAACTCCGTGCCCTGGATGGAACTGGCCATCTCGTATAGCTTTCTGTTCAGATCACTCTGGTCGATGTTCTGTCTCACCCACGCTGGGTCGTTGAAAAGCTCCTGCATCACGCGGCTGTAGCAGGCGTGCTTCTTGAGAAACTCCTCCTGCACAACCCTTCTGCCCACCGAGTTTTTCAGGCTGTCAAGATATCTGTCGCCATGATTCATATAGTACATGTCGTGCTCGCTGGCATCATGGAAGATATGGAGCTTCGGATTCATGCGGAGCATCTGCTGCAAACCGTTCTCCATGGAGAGGATGCATCGGATCACTACCGTACTTCGTGCCTCAATATTGGTCTCGCCAGCAAAGATCTCAGGAAATCTTTCCATCATTCGCTTGGTTATCCCCTGGTGCTGAAGTGCTCCGAGCGGAGTCAACTCGCCGTCGCGTCCTCTTGCCTCCTCGCGAAGCAATTTCACCTTTGCCAGTGTCTCTTCGCCCTTGGCCGTGAGCTTGCCCTCCTGCTTCGCCTTCAGCAGAGCAAAGTAAGGCACGTCGTAAGCCTCCTTGCCAATCATATAGCGGGAACCATGGCGACCATAGTGGCTCAGATAGAAGGGCTTATATCCCTTGGGCGCAGGAGTCAGTTCCTTCTGCGGGCCACGATAAGCCACATAGTTACTACCCGAGAGCGTGATGTCTCGCTTGAAATCCTCCTGAGGAGTTTGCGCTGTCGTTGGCATCACCATGGCCAGGGATGCCAGCAAAAATAGATTCTTTATTTTCATTTTATTATCCTTGTTACCAAAACTCTACCATCAGGCCTTTCCTATGCCTGTCTGGGCAGCAAATGATTGCTCTGAACATGATCCTATCCGGTAATTCACATGCCTTGGTGTCGTGAAAGCAAACACCGTGAAATCCTGAATCGCAGGGCGAAGGTACAAATAAAAGCCGAGATTCTCGCTTCTTTCAAAGTTTTTTTGATCAAGAAGCCATGTTTCAGTATTTATAAGTATCTTTGCATTGGTAAATAGGAAAAGTGTCGACAACGGCTTCAATGCCATCCAACTCCATTACATATAAGAAAAAGGCAATGAAAGTAATAAAGCTTCACGGTGGGATTCGCTTTCATCAACTATGTCGACATTTAGATTCATACGGCTATGGAGCAGAGAACGATAGACAGATTTAGAGGTTGCCTTTATGGTCAAGCCATAGGTGACGCGCTCGGATTGGGAACGGAATTCATGATAGATGAGGATATTGCTTGGAAATATCCTCATGGACTACAACACTATAAGCAGATATACCAGGACAGACATCGGAAGCGATGGAAAATTGGCGATTGGACTGATGATACAGACATGATGCTGTGCATTGCTGACGCAGTCATAGAGGACCAAGGTGTCAATTTTAGAAATATTGCCCAGCACTTCAAGAAATGGGCCGACGGCATCCCTATGGGTATTGGTGAGCATACCTATAAGGTCTTGATGACGAGAGACTATACGGAGAAGCCGTTTGATGTCTCTTACATGATTTGGAAGATGAGCAATTACCAATCTGCGGCTAATGGTGGATTGATGCGTACATCTGTCGTTGGACTTTTCCCGAAGGAAGTCAGGACTTGTGCAGAGCAGATCTGTCGGCTCACCCATTACGATCCTAGATGTGTCGGTTCATGCGTGATAGTGTCCGAACTTATACACGCATTGGTTTATGGTATGCAGCCTCCGACATTTCTTCAAATAAGAAGTTTGGCACTGTCGTATGATGTAGAGATCTGCGACTATGTGGACAAAGCGTGGGATGAATCCGATGTCAAGGATTTGGTAGATTATGACCACATGGGCTATACTTTAGTCACATTGTCCGTGGCTCTTTGGGCTTACTGGCATGCTACTTCATTTGTAGAGGGGCTCCTTGCTGTGGTGAATGCGGGAGGCGATGCCGATACCAATGCGGCAGTGGCGTGTGCCGTACTTGGAGCGAAATATGGGTATTCATCCATTCCGGCCGAATACATTGAGGGCCTCTTGTATAAAGAGTCCTTGGACAAAACGATAGATAGCCTTATGAACATTTGCATAAAATAGATAACCAAAGCTTCCCACCCCTATAAAACAAGGTTTTGCAGTCCTCTTTAAGTTGCTAAATATACGTAAATTTCACGGAGCTCTTGCGAGATTATGATGTATTATACTTACCTTTGCGTTAGAATGTGCATCTAAATATTGCAAATATAATGACAACAGGCAATAAAGACAACAAGCTTTCTATAGGGAGTAGCGATTATGCTGAGATACTGCGGCACGCAGTCGCAGTAATTGAGCATGCTCGGACAGAAATAGCCCGACATGTCAACGGCTATGTCTCTACCGCTTATTGGGAGATAGGTCAAATGCTTCATGAGCGCAAGATTGAAAGTGGGTATGGTGATAGCGTTGTAAAACGGTTGTCAGCAGACCTGAAAGAACGCTATCCAAAGATGGGTGTTTCACCTCGAAATTTGTGGTATATGAAGAAATTCTATGAGCGTTATGCTGGGCATGATGAAAAAGTGCAACGCTGCGTTGCACTTTTGCCGTGGTCACACAACATGCTGCTGTTGAGCAAGGGACTGAATGATGAAGCTACGCTCTATTATGCGCAGGAAACCGTCACCAAGGGCTGGAATCGTGATCTGCTTCTCAATGCCATCAAACTCAATATGTATGAGACCCAGGCATTGGCACGAGTAGATAACAATTTCGACCGCACTCTTCCTGCCGAACAAGCGCAGTATGCCAATGAGGTGTTTAGCAGCAGCTACAATCTCGGCTTCTTGGGAGTAACAAGTCCCATTTTGGAGCTTGAGCTTGAAGAACGCCTTGTAAAAGCTATCACCCGTTTCCTTATGGAACTCGGCAATGGTTTCACATTCATTGGCAACCAGCATGTGTTGGAATACAATGGCAAAGAAAGTAAGGTGGATATGCTGTTTTTCCATCGTGGACTACGCTGCCTTGTTGCTGTCGACTTGAAGATAGGCGCTTTCAAGCCTGAGTATGCAGGCAAGATGAACTATTATCTCTCTCTGCTTGACCGCCTTGAACGTGGTGCAGACGAAAACCGTTCCATAGGAATCATACTTTGTGCGGAGAAAGACCGTGTGGAGGTGGAACTCGCTCTTGAAGATATGGGTAAGCCTATCGGAGTGGCGGATTATCAGTTGATAGTACCGAAAGAGAAATTACAGAAAGTCCTTACTGACGAGATCAAGGCGTTTAGTGAGGAAAAAGAAAACGATACGAAAAAAGGATAAGAACGTATTGCTATGTCAAAAACGACAATAAAGAAGCTGCTCCAGTCTATGACGAAGGCTGAAATCATAGAAGTGGTGCTTGAACTGTATTCCGCCCGAAAGGAAGCCAAGGAATACTTGGAGTACTATGCCTGTCCAGACGAGAATGAAAAACTCGAAGAGTACAAGAGTATCATCCGTGAGGAATTTTATCCCAAGAGATGGCGAGAACCGAAGATACGCTTTTCTGTGTGCAGAAAGGCCGTGGCGGACTTCAAGAAACTCAAGCCGTCTGCTGATGCCCTTGCGGAACTGATGGTGTCGTATATGGAATGGGCTACTCAGTTCACCTACGACTATGGTGATATGTGGGAGCAATATTACGACTCCGTTGAAAGCAACTTTGACAAGACTGTCAAGCATCTTGTCGCAAACGGACTGTGGAAGAAATACGACAAGCGGCTTCAGCAATGCGTAAAATGGTCTGACGGAAGCGGCTATGGCTTTGCAGATGCCGTTGCATCCATGTATAAAGAAGGCAAGGCGATAGACCATGAGCTTGCCACAAAATTTCCAACTACGAGAATGACTAAGGCTGAAATAAAAAAGATGTTCGGCAAATGAAGGCGCAGTTTGATGTTGCCGTGGGGACATCCGCAGCAGCGCGTAACCGTTTTCGAAAACGTTAAACGTTAAAACGTTAAGACGGTGACAGGGCATCACAGGGCGGGCAGGCCCGCCCTGTGATGCCAATTGTTCATAGACAATGAGCGTAAGTTCTATTGCCACCGTGGACTCTCTGAACTCAAACATTCCCCTAACTTCCTCATCGGCACCATGTTGTCTGTTCAATACGTTTATGAGGCATGTGTAAAGCACTTCGACGAGGAATAGCTTGAAGGACTGTAGATGAAATGAGATCGGTTCGGTATCCTAGAGAAAAGTCTCGTTTTGCAATTCCTTTCGCCTAAAGAGCTGGATAAGTGAACGGATATCCCCGTTTTGGGTGGGTGGATATCCTCCGTTTTCAGCACAATATCCATTGTGAGTCATAGGCAAAGCTATTATCTAAATGTTTTATTATGAGTTCTGCATCAAGCATTTGCCAAACCGTACTTAATATTATTCATGGTTGTGTTGTTGTTAGAATTTTATAAAATGCAAAACGATGAGCGCTAATAAACCGATGATTACAATCCATCGGTTTGTATTTATGGCCCTTTTCATAGATTCAAATTGGCAATCTATAGAACCTTTCAAGTTCTCCAAATCAGTCTTTATGCCATTACAAAGCCCTTTCGTTTCTGTTAGTACAGAATTTTGATTATCAAGTGTCTGAATTGCCTTGGAAACATCTCCGATGATTTCTTCAGACTTAGCCTTTAAATCTAAAGTACGGTTCTTTACCTCAGACACAATTACTTCTGCGTGTGATTTTACAGAAGATGGTAATGCTTCAATCTCGGACTTGATACTTGCAAGCATTTTGTCTTGTTTGCCTTGCGAATTCTTCGATTCTGCTGCAAGGATATCAACCTTCTTTCCTATTTCATTCAACTCTTTTGTTGCATCGTTCAGAACCTTTTGAAGAGAATTCAGTTTATTAACTTGAATACGTAGTTTCTCGTTCTCGGAACCGAAATTTACTATTGTTTCCGCAAACTTTTTATTATAGTTTTTAATTGCAATCTTGACATCTGCATTGAATTTATTTATTGCGCATTCACAAGATGTTTTAAGAGCATCAACAATTGAACTAAGTTCAGACGTATTGATATCTTGAAAATTGCGTATCTCTTCAATAAATGAAGAGATATCTTTTCCCATAGCATTGAGAGTATTTGTGTATCTCCCAATGATTTGTTGCAAACTTTCGCTTGTAGCAATTGTCTTTTCAACCTGTTTCTTGGCTGACTCAACTTCAGCAAGGTTGTTTTCAAGGCGTTCTAAAGCCGCATTAATATCGTATGCCATGTTTATTTGTTTTTATCGTTATTTCTATTATTATCTTTATCGTTGCCTGTTTTTACGTATTTTTCTGTGAAATAATTAAATTTCTTCTCGTGGATAAAAAGCATTAATGCTTCTTTGCCGTTTTTAATAAGATCCACTTTGATGAAATCTTCTTTAGCTTTGAGAGCAAGAAGATCATTAAATCGGTCTACATGCTTCCATATTTCGCTTTTTTCTCTTTCGTATAATGACATAAATCCGTCAATATAGCCATTCAATGCATTGCTCTTTAGTGTGTCATTACTTCCAGCACCTAAAAAAGCAATACAATAAGTGAGTAGTAAAAGAAGAGATGCATTGTCGGGATGCGCCCTTAAGCATAGCAATGTAGCACCATAAAGATGTTTCAGATTGTCTACTTCGCTTCCAGAGTTGTCTATTGAGACAACTTCAATGTATTTTAGTACAGTATCGAAATCTTCTTTTCCATTCTCATCTGTGTCTTTGGAAAGAGAATAGCATTCACCATTGACCTCGTAATCATGCCTCGCATATTTTGAATTGAAATACAAGTGGATAAACTCTTTCAGCCATTTGTCATTATGTTCGGCCTCTTGATGGATGATACTGTCCTCGCAAGCAATGCGCATGTCTTCAATAGCGCGAAATCGCTTCTTTTCCAGATTGTCATATACAAATGCTGTAAGGAATCCTAAGCATTTGTCAAGGTAATTGCGCCCTTTTTGTTCGTCTATCTGCTCAACCTTTTTACTGGCTTGTTCAAAAGAATAGTATTTCAAGAAGAAATCAAGCATGAAATGTTTAAACTCTTCCTCTGATCTCTTGCGAATTTTCAATTCGTATGTTTGTGACAAGTAATCAATGGTAACATCTTCAACCAAACCAATGCAGCATAAACGATAGATTGCCTTGTCGGTGTCATCTTTGTCACGTTTTTTGCAGAATAATTGTCTTAGTCTGCTGTATATATTATTTGCAGCATGATATCTAAGCCATCTTGCATCACCAGAACATTTACTTATTTGAGCAATTAACTCATCGAAGTCACCCACCAAGTTGAGTTTAAACTTTCCATATCTATCCTCGCAAAGGTCAAACCACCCTTGTTCATGTGCGATCTTTGATATCTCTGTCCTGATGGACTCCTCAAACTGTTCAAAGTCCTGTTGAACTTGATTCTCCCATGAAACTGTCACGTATACATAGCCATCGGCATTGGCTTTCGACATAGCACTATAAATGCCTTCTTCTGAATTGTCCACGCCTTCTAAAGGATGGAGAAGTGCATGTGCCGAATGATCGTTAAAGCCACGGAGAAGCTTTATTAATGTCTTGCTGATATGCTGACATTCTGCAAGTTTGAAATGGATGAATTTAAATATTGGGGTAAGATGGTCTAGAAAAACATAACCATATTGATTCTGAACGTTTTCCTTAGACAGAATTTTAACCGCATTTTTGTTGAGGTCAAGTTTCAGCAAAACATCATCATTACCGGTTTCATCAATGAGTAATCCTTGAACCTTCTGAAGTTGAGTTGGCTTGACATTGAGAATCCTGTCTGTCAATTCTATAAGAATAACTTTCTCTTTGTACAAGCCGCGAAAGGAGTTATTGTGAAACCATAGAACAATGTCCTTGTCCACACTTTCTATGAATCCTTTTTCCTTGCATATAGTCATGAGCTGCTGTGAAACGTCTTTGCCACAATTATTATCATTGCATAACGCAATGAAATCAGAGCGCAGCACAAATTTATTTACATAAGACTCCAACCATATAGGGTCTACATTCAAAGTTTTAAGTATTGCGACACGAAGATCGTTTACTTTATCAGTGGTAAGATGTATGAATTCTGAAGAGTCATACAAGATATATGCTATAGCATGTTTTTTGTCACGACCAGCACGTCCTGCTTCTTGTACAAAACTTTCAATAGAAGAAGGGTGATTGAAATTGATTGTAAACCGCACATTTGGCTTATCTATTCCCATGCCAAATGCTTTGGTCGCGACCATAAGGTTCAAATCATTTTCATTGAATCTACTCATGTCGCCTGAAGGCTTGTCACCACCAACAAAGGTGCCAATTTTCAATGAAGCTCCGCATTCAGCCTCCAAATCTGTTGATATTCCTTGATGAGTTCCCCATTCATTGTCCTCTACGCCAAATGTACCATGGGCATGAGGACAGAATACGATACCTGCATTATGAAATTTTCCATTGTTATCGGCATCATAGAATTGTGAAGCAACATAATCCGTTAAATGACATTCTTTGTTCTCATCACCCGTGTTATATAGTTGAATATCATTAGGAATTTGTTTTAGCAGTTCATGCATCTTTCGTCTTTTTGATTCTGCAACGATGTCCTTCAAATCCCATTCTGATTGCGCTTTCAACAGATGTTGATTGTGTTCTTCTCTTAGCGGCTCAAAATCAGACTCAACATTGATGATGCGATATGTTAATTCAGGACGCGAATCGTCCTCAGAACGGACGATAGTTTCACTGTCAATGGTAAGATTGCCACCTAACGTTAGCTCTCGTTCAACATCTGCAAGAACATCAAATGACGCAGTGGCAGTTAATCCGATAACAGACAATGGACGACCTGTTTTTGTGCGCATAAAGTTTATCATATTGCGTCCAAGATGCAAATATGAAGGACGGAAGTCATGCCCCCATTCAGATACGCAGTGAACTTCATCTATAACGCCATAAGCGAAAAATATTTGGTTCTTCTCTGTCATGGAGATTAGGCTATCGCGGAAATTCTCCATCATATACCTTTCAGGTGAAAGAAGCATAAATTGAAGCGAGCCATTTTGTAGCATGTTTAGCTTCTTTGCTTTCATTTTTGCATCCATACCACTATTGACACAATCACTTGCGTCAATCCTTAATGCATGCAATCCACGAACTTGGTCAACCATCAAGGAAACAAGTGGGTCAACGACAATTGTGACTCCAGGTTGCAGCATAGAGGATAATTGATAAGTCAATGATTTTCCTCCGCCTGTAGGTAGGAGTCCAATTGTTGTTTTATCTGACAAAGACCGACTTAGTATCGGCAACTGACCATGACGGAAGGACGGCTTCCTAAATATGTTCTGTAAGAAGTAAGTGAGTAATTTTTCTCTACACTTAACGGCAACATACGTTCCCGTGGCGTTCTTTTTAACAAAAGGAGGATATATGATATTCTCAGCAGAACATATGGTTCTCTCTTTCTTTTTGTAATGTGAAGAACGTATAATATACACAGCGTTTGCCTTAACTTTGAGCGGTAACGCATCTATATTATCACGCAACAGCATAGAGATGTCAATACAAAAGTCAAAGTCCTCGTCAGGAACAGATGTTTCAATTGCATTCTTCATATGAAGTTTAGAGTCGGCAAACTCTTTGGTTGAAACAACGGTAAGCTCTATTGGGGGCAGTTTCATGTTAGAACCGTCCATAGCAGATATTTTCTCAAAAGACTTTTGGAGAAGGCTTATTGCAATAGTAGCGCAAGGTACATCACGTTCTATTACCAATATTTTCCACTTTTCTGATGCTAAATTAACAGCACCAGACAACAATGCTTGCAAGAGAGTTCTCTCAATACGAGCTATTGCAAGAGGTGAAAGGACAATCTGAAGTGTATCTTTCCATTTGCCTGTAATGTGTTTTTGACTATTGCGCTTTATAGTTGTAAGATACTTGTTCAACGAAACCTCTTGTTCCCAATTCTGCAAAAACGAATAGTCCTTCAACTCTTCTAAGCGATAGGTGTTCCAACCGCTATCAGCCGTCAACTGATCTCTGCTCTCATCGCGCAGTTTTTGGAAGATGTTAGAGTGATATGGAACTCCGTCTAATTCAAATATAAACCCTGTTTTTGTTTCACCATAAGGCATTTCAAAGGAAAAATCAACCCTTTGGTCTCTACTGAATCTCTTGTCGGGAATATTTACGATTGTAGAAAGAGGACGTTGTGGCTCAAGAAGTTGAATCAAATATTGGCTATCAGCTCTATTTAGATACTTTTCAACAAAGTCTTTTTCAAACTGACTTTCAAGCATGTCACCATTATAAAAAGCCACGTCAAAACGTGGATCAACGACGTGAAGTGCCTCATTAATCTCCGTCTTGGATATTTTATGCTTGGACTTGAAGTTGATTATTTCATTTGCCTGTGGTTTTGTGGAGATATCAAATATATCAGAAAAGATAGTTTCAATTTCAACAGGAGCAATAGTTGGTAAGCCACGTGACACAATATTGGCAAGAACCGCAAGTTTTGGATCGCAATTTTTGGTACTTTCAAGTGATTTGTTTGATTTGACGTCAAATGCAGAAAGTGATTTGAAAAGCTCTTCTGTCTCTTTTTCAATGTCTGACTTTGCATATTCCTCAGCAACTGAATCAAGAATATATCCTGCAAAGAACTGGTCATTCTTGTGAAAATCTTCAATACGTCTGCGAATATCCAAAATGTTTTCAATTCTACTAAACTCCTTGAAAAAAATACGAAGTGAGATAGTCCAATCATTTTGCCACATACCACGTTCCTTGTTGAATGTTGCATACATATCATCAGGATCAGTTGCCGCAATAAATTCATCCACGCGCTTATTATTGTAATAATAAGGACCTACACAGACAAAGTAATTGGAACCGAAAAAAGACTTTTGGAACAAATGGGTAAATTGTGCCAAGTCAAACGCATCCACGTCAAGAATATTGCTAAACAAATGCAGCTTCCTGTGATTTGACCGAACAAAGTCCTGTTCATCCAAATCGTCAAAGACCTTATTGACAGCATTTACTCTTATGTTTTCATAACAAGATAAAACTTCCCTCGCCCTTCTTGTAGCAGGAATGGAAGGGTCTATCAAATTAATTGCGATAATATTATGCGCTATATTCTTTGAACGAAGAAAATCAAGCAAACAAATAGATGCAGTCCCTTGGCCACACCCCCAATCATAAATCTCAATTCCTTCAGAAAAGATGGACGAGATATCAGGCAAACAGTCGAAAGCAGCATCAAGCTTGGCTTTATGCATTTTGCCAAAGCTCTTCAGATACATATTCAGATGCATCTCATCATCAAGTATGTCTTTTCCACGTTTCAAGTCCTGATACAACTTATCCTGCTCCATATGGTCTTTCGGCAAGAATGACCGGGCAGTGTTACGCATTCCTATGAAGGAAATGTCATTTCTGAATATGAATTCTCTTGTAAAATCTGACATCATGATTATTTACCCGTTATGGTTTCCGCATATGGACAGTTTTGATGTTTCTTCCAATTACCAATTGCTATCTCTTTGGAAGTATTGGCATAGCAATACTCACACAGGTGAGGACAGGTGTTATATTCTCCTATGTCTTTTGCTGCCATGCATTGACAAAATTGTCGTTGTCCTGCGTCTTTTTTATGCTTGCTGATAAAATAGTGATTGTTGGGCAATAGTATTGCACCATTGGGTAATTCTGGTTTTCCAAACAATGATGGGGAAGGAACGTCTTCAACCTTTATTTTCATAAAGTCCATCAGTTTCTTGTCCTTCCAAGCAAGACGAGTTATTAAATCTCCATCAATACAACGATTGTGTTCTATACCATATTTATGGATGTCAATCTTTTCTCCGCATGTGGCAAGCAAGTAGTTCCAATCTCTTTCTTTGTTCATGATGGATAGTTTTTCTGCAAACTCTTCCATTTGTTCAGTTGTCCATTCATGGTAAGGAATGCCATTTCTCTCCAAATTAGCTTTCACTTTTTTGTAGAGGGCTATGTCTGCATAACTGAACACCAACTTTTCCGTATATCCTTTCAGTTGGTCTCCAATGTTTCTTACTTTGCATAACAAATTTTCAATGGTTATGTCATCCGTTAGAATCATGGGATCAAATCTCCACACAACGGAACCCTTCCCTAATCGGTCTACCAAAAGTTTGAAAGTTTCAATGCGTTTTTCCAAGGTTGGAACTTTCTCTAATTTTTCCGACTCATAATCATTAAGGGTATATTGTATGTAACACTTAATATTACGTTTTTCAAGCATATCAAGATGATCAAGCAGTGGTCTTGGATTCTTAGACCAAAACACGATGAAGCGTGTGTTGTTGTAGGAGACGTAAGATTTCACTCCGTTAAAAGGATTAGTCCATGCAGAATAGCCAATTTCAAGACGCTTAAAAAACCAGTCAGCGTAGAAAGCCGGAATATCAGTGCTTCTACTTGCAGATACAATGATAGGGGCTTGCGCTTTTACAAGTCTTCCACCAATATTTATTTCTGTATGTTGCCACGTTGCCATGTTTATATAATTTTAATCATCAAGCAATAGCCTTTGAAATGCTACAAAGATTGTTCTTTTACTAATGTTTCCCACCCCAAAACTGTAGTAGAAAGCCGGTCTTTGCGGCTAACTCTTTCCGAGCTATTAATCTTCTCGGATTATCCAGTCGCTGATTGTGCGCTGAGTACTATCGTAGTTTACCCCTATCTTGAACAGGCGCTTACCATCGGCAGAATAGGGAATCAAATAGCCCTTTTCGTCTATCTGCCGGATCGCTTCCTCTGCAGAGCCATCATACTTGAGCTCAAAAACAAAGACGGCATCGGGCATATACACCACGGCGTCGGCCCTGCCAATCGCACTATCCTCCTCGACCCGCATGTGGGCACCCATCAGGTTGAAGATAAGATAGAACACGGTCTGGAAATCGCGCTCGCTCTTGTTGCTCAGACGATTGGAGATGCTGGCAAGGTAGGCCTTCAGGCGAACCATCGCCCCCTCAACGTCTGCATCATAAAGCTTTTCCAGGAAATCACCCACCAGACTGTTGTTGTCCAGAGATATAGGCGAAAGATAGTTGGGCGCAAGACTTTTGAGCATGCCTATCTTTACCTCCCGGTTAGGATACTCCAACGTATAACGATGCAGCATCGGGTTGTACTTTTTGATGGTGAGGTAGCCGCTCTGATAGAGCAGCGGGAGCGCTGAAGTCATCATTTCGGGCGAAACATCAAAGTCATCCACGTCACATGACTTCTTCTCAATATCCATCACGTTGACATGATATTTCTGCAACGTCTTGATCAGATAAGTTGGCGTACCCGAGCCAAACCAGTAAGGAGCAATGTCGCGCGCATTCAGCGCCTTCACCAGGCTGAAGGGATTGAAGACATCCTCTGATTTCTTGCTGAAATGATAGCCGTCATAGAATCGCGTCAGCTCAGCCAGGCATTCCTCGTACGTCATGCCAAGGGCTTCGCCCAATGCCTCAACATCCGGTTTCATCTGCGTAATAAGTTCCGTCTTGCTGATGCCGCAGATGGCCGAATACTGGTCGAACATGCTGATATTGTCGAGGTTGTTGAGCTCGCTGAAGATGCTGAGTTGCGAAAACTTAGTGATGCCCGTGATGAAACAGAACTCCAGGTATGGGTCGAGCATTTTCAAAGGACTGTAGAAGTTCTGCATGATGCGGCGAAGCAGTTGCAGGTTTTCCTTCTCATGCACCACGTCCAGCAAAGGGGCGTCGTATTCATCAATGATGACCACCACCTTTTCGCCCGTCTGCTCGTAAGCTCGCTTCACGATACCTGCCAGTCTTTCATTAGGATGATTTTCACCTTCTCCCTTACCATAAAGCTCTTCGTAAGGCAAAAGTCGTAGATTCAGATAGCTGTTCAAGGCATCTGCGTCGAAATGCTTGGCACCGCTGAGATCGAAGTGGAGCACAGGATGCTTCACCCATTCCTTTTCGTAATCGGCAATGGCCAATCCCTCGAATAGTTCTTTCCTTCCCTCGAAATAGGCTTGAAGGGTAGAGGCAAAGAGCGATTTGCCGAATCGTCTTGGACGACTCAGAAAGATAAACTTCATACCTTTCTCTCTAAAATCCACGATGTATTGGGTCTTATCTATATAGAGATAATCCTTCTCGCGGATTTCTTCGAAAGTCTGTATTCCTACGGGATATTTGTTGACTATTTTTGCCATATTCCACTCGCTTTGCATTTTGCGCTACTAAGTTACGAAGAAAAAATGAAATACTCAAGCATATATACTATTTTTAAGCTAAAATTCTGTGTTCTCTTGTGCCATTCTTCCAAAACTCGTTTCGAAAACGTTAAACGTTAAAACTCTGATTGTATTTAGAGCCTTATAATTAACCATAACTTACTATGACCAACCAAACATAAAACATTGATTTTCAGTATCCTTTGATTTTAACACTTATAAATAGGCAGAAGAACGACGCTAACAGGCCCGCTAAGCATATATCATTAGGAGTCATCAGGGATAACACTTGTCGAGTTAGTCGTCTATTCCGTATATTCCTTTCCGCCAATGCTCAATATGCGGGCATCGCCCTGTCCTGGAAGTGGCTCATAGACGACAACCTCAACTTTTTTTGTTGTTATCCACGCATTCATAACGATAGTTTGTTCCAGCCACAACTTGGCGAGAAACCTTGTGGGGTTTCAGCTGCAAGTTGCTGTGCGACAGGACAACAGCCTTGAAGAGAGAAACTTCTTCTGTCGTAAGTTTTGTACTCTTGCCGAATGCACCTACCATTTGAGATTTTTGGGTGCTGGCGCATGATGCCATACCAATGATGATGGTCGCTAATGCCAATGTTTTTATTGTATTCATATTCTTTATGATTTTATATTTCTTAATTGTTACTTACCTATAGTGTATCTTACACCTACATTGAGATTGAAGTTCAGCGGTTTCTCCTTGTAGATAGTCTGGAGCGAAGAATGGTCGTCTAAATGATAGCTTACGCCCGGCTCTGCATAAATACCGACATTGTCAAGCACGTCAAACTGCACGCCGAAAGCCGCATTTACAGACATTTGCAAAGGCTTGCTGTCAATGTTGACAGTCTCTTTCTTCTTTGTCGCATTATTGATGACATATTCTTTCGTGACATTTCCCGATACGCATTTTTCTGCAAGTACACCTGCCGAGCCATATAGACTGAACCTTTTGTATGACCATGCATTATATTTCATGTTGACAGGAATTCCTACATAGTTCAGCCTTTGCTCGCCCGTAAAGTAGTTCTCTTTTGTTCCGTCTTTCATGTCGGAGGAGAGGCGAGTGTATGTAAGTCCGCTTTCGATGCTCCAATGCTCGTTAAATGTGTATGCCACTTTCACACCAATGCGTACAGGCAAGCGGTGCTTGTATTCTGTCTTCACTTCCTTTCCCTGATTGAATATGTTGATGCCGAGCATAGGGCTGTCCTCCCAGTCAGAATCATCAGGACCAGTTGCAACAACAGGGTCGCCAATAGATGTAATGCTTCTTGATGACCCCATCGATCCCATTGCACTTGTACTTACAGTCCAACGTGGCGATGTGGACGAAGAGGCGTGACGCCTGGCGTCAGAGTTGTAAGCCACAAGACTGCCGTAATTGCTGTTGTGATGATAATTGTTTGCTTTCTTGCTCTCATTCTCACGTTTCGGCAAATTTTCTTTGTCGAAAGTTGTATTCGTTTCTTTTGAGCTGTTGGCATCATCCCCCTCATGGTTGTCAGACGCTGTTTCTAAAGATTTCTCATCATTAGCATAAGATGACAATGTATCAATGTCACCAACAGATTTGTGTACTATGGTCGTATTGATGCGTGGCATAGGTGAGTTGCAGGCAATAGGATTATTGCCATCGTCAGCAACGATATTGCCTTTAGGGGATGGCTCTGCTGGTGTATGTGCTATTTGTAGATTTGTCATTTCTGCTGGCGTTTGCCCATCGTTTGTGTATTCAGAATATATTGAATATCCTATCAACAAAGCCACGCTTGCAGCGGCAGCAGTATACGCTGTGCGCCGTAGCCAGTAGGTTTTGAAAGGTCTACCGCCGTGCATATAGCCACCATTCTCATCAGTCGTTCCTTTGCGAATGTCCTCCCAAAGTCCTTTTGGTGCATCTTTCTCATAGTTGCCCAAACGGTCGTGTATGTCTTTTTGCCAATTATTTTTCATACGTTAAATGGAATTGATGGTTCTATAATATTTTATCTTCCGCGCCAGCATTGATTTGGCCTTGTGCAGCTGCGAAGCTGAAGTATTCTCCTTTATGCCGAGCAATTGGGCTATTTCCTTGTGACTCTTGTCGTCAATGACATAGAGATTGAATACAGTTCGGTATCCATCGGGCAACTCACGTATAAGCTGATGAAGTACATCGGTAGGTATGTCCTCAGTCTCCATACTGTCGCCATCTGCAATGTTCATATCTTTATCATCGATACTATCAATGGGCAAACGGCTGTTATTGCGTACAAACTTCAGGGTCTCATTGAGAGTAATTTTTGCCATCCATGCTTTCAAAGACCCCTCTCCACGATACTTGAAACTATCCAGAAAAGTAAATATCTTGATGAACGATTCTTGTAGCACGTCCTTAATGTCTTCGTCTTCTGTGATGTAGCGTGAGCAGAGTGCAGACAGGTATCGCACATGCCTGCGATAAATCCACTCGGTGGCAGTATTGTCGCCATCGAGTGCCTTTCGCAACCATCGTTCCTCTTCCGTTTCTTTCCTGAATGTTAAGCCGAACATGAGGTTTATAGGGTTAAAAGCTTTGGAAACAGCGAAGTGCAAATGCCTTTACCATACAGCAAAAAGCATTTGCACTATCTCGTAACAACGAGTTTCTTATTTTGTTACTGTAACAACTACCGTAGCAGTTTTTTTGTTTTTGTCTGTGATGGTGATAGTTGTGCTTCCAACCTTTACTCCCTTTATGGTAAGTTTGGCGTCCTTGACGGTAGTAGTGGCGATCTTATCATCTTTGCTTGCAGCCGTATAAGGTGTTGTACCTCCACTAATGTTTACTACATCTTCCTTACCGACCGCAATACTTGTCTTGGCTTTGTCCACGACAACACCATCAACCACGGTAATGCTCAAGCTGCCAGTCACCTTCTTGGAGTCAGTAACAAGAACTGTAGCCTTGCCAGCCTTTACTCCTTTTACCGTAATTGTAGCTTTGTCAACAGTTACGGTGGCGGTCTTGTCATCGCTTGATTTAGCGGTGTAAGTACCATCTCCACCTGCTACCTTTACATTCTGTGTACCGCCAACGGCAACTGAAACGGTTGAAGGATTGAACTTGATGGCGGGAGTGTTGTCATCATCGTCAGAGCATGAAGCAAATGTCACTGCAAATACGGCACAAACGATTAATGTTGCAAACTTAAAGAAATTCATTGATTTCATTTTATTCTATAATTTTGTCGTTTAACTTATGCGCCACGGCATGAGTATGCGTCCATCTACAGCCTTGGCACGATTGTTTTTTCGAGTACTCTCATTTCCTTAAATGAAGAGCAATGTAAAATCTTGCCTGGAAAAAATATTTTTTTCGTTTTTTATTCTATACGATGCAAAAATGACGGTGTTTCGGCATTGTACACCGATGTGACCGTATGCATTTTGAGCGACAGTTCGGCAGACTTTTTACCACTGAACGACAGCCAATTGAGTTTTATCTTCAGTTCTTTAGGATGTTCCTTCCATAGTGAGTTGAGGTCAAATGCTATAAGTGCATCCCCCATTCTTCCGTTGGTGTCACCTTGGGCATTGTGGCGCAAGTCGAACTCATATACATTATCCTTGTTCACACCGCTCACAAGATTAATGACATGCTTGGTAGTTCCTCCCCACAATGTGCGTATACGGAGCGTAACATATCCGTCCTCGGCAACAGAAACCCAGTCACGGACAATTTCAATAGGGTCATTTCCAAATGCTTTCGCATTTTTTTCTTCTGATCCTTGCGTCATTACTGGCTGTTTGGTACGGATGCTGTCAATCCAATTTACATACACACTCTGTTGGTTGCCTCCGTAGCTTCGCTCTTCTATTGTATAGTTCACCAAAGCCCTCACTTTCTTGTCTCCAAACGGTGAGGCTTTCATATTGGTAGGTACAAGCGACGTTGATTCATCAAGTTGCATGAAGAAGCCGTCAGGCGCAGAAGGATACACCGTTACAAGGGCAGTTGGGCGCTGTGACACCTCATTGTTATCATTGTCATCGCATGAGTTCAGCGTGTGCGAACTGGCTATCAGACCTATTGCCAGAATTGTTTTCTTTGTTATTCTCATATTTCTTGCTTTTTACTTCTACTTATTAAATCATCAAAAAGCAAGAATCTTGCCTGTAAAAAATAGTTTTTTATGAGATTTATCCTTGCTCCAACAAGTTCTTCCAAGTATTTCTTACGTTCAAATATCATATTAGGGTACCATTTTTTGATACTAGTATCATATTTTACACCGCAAAGATAACGTTTTTTATCTCGAAATACAGCATAAACAATGGAAAACTGCGTTTATCAAGTAAAAACAGCTAAACGTAGCATCGTAAACTACACAAAAATGCTTTTTAGAACAAAAGGGTATGACATGTAATCACACCCTACGTTCAAGGGAGTCGTTTCAACCGTACCCCTTTATGGATTTCGTCCAATAACTTCCATTCACCACATTATGGGGTTGGTTAAAAGCGTCCCTTCCAACCCTTATTTCGTGATTCCTGATGTGGTCGAAAGTTAAATACGTTAAATATTCACTTTTTCGTATCTAATCAGAATCCATATGGTCACTTTTCTACCGTTTAGAGTGTATAGCACTGATAATCAACTGATAATAGATACGTTAATGGTAGGCATGGGGCGAGCTCCCCGACTCCCTGGTCACATACTAACAAACTAACGTTTAACGTTTTTGTTTTCGTATGTGTCAGGGGAGGGGGAAGGGGAGAAGCTGGTCTTTGCGGCTAACTCTTTCCGAGGTCTTAGTCTTCTCGGATTATCCAGTCGCTGATCGTGCGCTGGGTACTATCGTAATTGACACCTATCTTGAACAGGCGCTTGCCATCGGCAGAATAGGGAATCAAATAGCCCTTTTCGTCTATCTGCCGGATCGCTTCCTCTGCAGAGCCATCATACTTGAGCTCAAAAACAAAGACGGCATCGGGCATATACACCACGGCGTCGGCCCTGCCAATCGCACTATCCTCCTCGACCCGCATGTGGGCACCCATCAGGTTGAAGATAAGATAGAACACGGTCTGGAAATCGCGCTCGCTCTTGTTGCTCAGACGATTGGAGATGCTGGCAAGGTAGGCCTTCAGGCGAACCATCGCCCCCTCAACGTCTGCATCATAAAGCTTTTCCAGGAAATCACCCACCAGACTGTTGTTGTCCAGAGATATAGGCGAAAGATAGTTGGGCGCAAGACTTTTGAGCATGCCTATCTTTACCTCCCGGTTAGGATACTCCAACGTATAACGATGCAGCATCGGGTTGTACTTTTTGATGGTGAGGTAGCCGCTCTGATAGAGCAGCGGGAGCGCTGAAGTCATCATTTCGGGCGAAACATCAAAGTCATCCACGTCACATGACTTCTTCTCAATATCCATCACGTTGACATGATATTTCTGCAATGTCTTGATCAGATAAGTTGGCGTACCCGAGCCAAACCAGTAAGGAGCTATCTTGCGTGCATTCAAGGCCTTCACCAGGCTGAACGGATTGAAGACATCTTCTGATTTCTCGCTGAAATGATAGCCGTCATAGAATCGCGTCAGCTCAGCCAGGCATTCCTCGTACGTCATGCCAAGGGCTTCGCCCAATGCCTCAACATCCGGTTTCATCTGCGTAATAAGTTCCGTCTTGCTGATGCCGCAGATGGCCGAATACTGGTCGAACATGCTGATATTGTCGAGGTTGTTGAGCTCGCTGAAGATGCTTAGTTGCGAAAACTTGGTGATACCCGTGATGAAACAGAACTCCAGGTATGGGTCGAGCATCTTCAAAGGACTGTAGAAGTTCTGCATGATGCGGCGAAGCAGTTGCAGGTTCTCTTTTTCATGCACCACGTCCAGCAAAGGGGCGTCGTATTCATCAATGATGACCACCACCTTTTCGCCCGTCTGCTCGTAAGCTTTCTTCACCAGGTCTTTCAGGCGAAGGTTTGCGTCCACCTGATGAGTCTTGTATCCCCAAAGCGTCTCCTGCTCCTCAAGCATGTCAGCCAAATATCTTTCCAGTTGCTCCACACCCATGTGCTTGGCACCGCTGAGGTCGAAATGAAGCACAGGATGCTTCACCCATTCCTTCTCGTAATCAGCAATAGTCAATCCTTCGAAAAGTTCTTTTCTTCCCTCGAAATAGGCTTGAAGGGTAGAGGCAAAGAGCGACTTGCCGAATCGTCTTGGACGATTCAGAAAGATGAACTTCATACCTTTCTCTCTAAATTCCGCGATGTATTGGGTCTTATCTATATAGAGATAACCTTTCTCGCGTATCTTCGAGAATGTCTGTATTCCTACAGGATATTTGTTGACTATTTTTGCCATATTCCACTCGCTTTGCATTTTGCGCTACTAAGTTACGAAGAAAAATTGAACTACTCAAGCATATATAGTATTTTTAAGCTAAAATCTCGTGGCAATGTGGCCTTTCTGCCGCAATCGCAAGTTTCCACCTGCCACGATCGTAAGTTATCGTCAGGCCCGGAGATAAGTTATCACCAAGCATGAAGGTAACTTACCCTTAGGCATGGAGACAAGCTGCCCTTGGCAGGGTTTGGGCTGAGCCCACAAGATGTCAGAAGACGAATGTCGTAAAGCGCTTGATACTTACACCTTAGGCTCTCATATAGCTTTATTTCCTCTTCGAATGCCATAGACGTGGTTTTTGTCTTCTGCAAAGATAGTGCAAACCGAATGCAGAATATTAAGCTTGCTTGAATATTTTGCTGAGGTGTAGCCTATCTTATACAAAGATAGTGCAAACCGAATGCAGAATATTAAGCTTGCTTGAATATTTTGCTGAGGTGCAGCCTATCTTCTGCAAAGTTAGTGCAAACCGAGAACAATACAAAAAGAATCACATACTTTTTTGTTTTTTGTGCGAAAATGGAGCGGCAGGGTTTGTTTCCATACCGTTTGCCGCTAACAAAGGCGCCCTGTGCAGCGAGTATGGCAAACAACAATGCTATATCATTTCTCTTTTAAACCAAAGTTCAAATACGCTATCAGCAAGGAATATGCCCTCTTTTTCTATGGTGATGATCTCTTTGTCCACCAAGCTTTTCTTTATGCGGTCTATATTTGACTTGCTGCCCAGAGGGTATGTTTCTGAGACCGCCTGGGTGGTAAATCCAGCATGTATGCCTTGGCACAAAAGGCGAATGAAGTTGAGCTGATAGGTGGTGAGCCCCTCGGTCTGTTGTATAAAGAGACCGCTGCTTTGTTCCAGCAGGGCTTTCAGACCTTCCTCGAAACTTTCCTCATTTACTTCTTTCTCTGTTTCGGCCATTACGTTCCAGGCCAGTTGCTGCACATAGGAAGAGTAATTCTTCACCACTTGGCATATTCTGCCAGCATACGCTTCGCTTATCTTCTTGCCATACTTCTCGAATCGGGAACAGATGAAGGGGACCCAATATTCCGTAGGGATGCATTTGAGATGGATCATCTCGCCAAACTGGTAGAAAGGCATACGGCGACTTTGGAATATATTCTCCATCAGATGTTTCTTGCTGCCACCAACCGACATACCATATACAAAAGCTTTTTCCATCACCTTTTCTCCTTTATTCGATTAGGCTACAAAGGTAAGCAAAAAAGATGGAGTTCATAAGTCTGTGGACCACAACGTTGTGAACTTGGTTGGAAAATCGGCTTTTGGCGCGAGGAGCGGGACGGGGAGAAGTCAGCTGCGCCGTTCTGTCTCAAGCAGTTGTCTTTTGGCATCCAGTCCGCCAGCGAAGCCTGTCAGGGAATGGTCGGACCCGATAACGCG